>TARA_R100000093_G_scaffold14511_1_pt1 | contig 23028 bp, 17 predicted proteins | sample TARA_R100000093 | Tara Oceans TARA_R100000093 (sample SAMEA2620053) | marine metagenome | biome: marine biome (ENVO:00000447); feature: mesopelagic zone (ENVO:00000213) & marine oxygen minimum zone (ENVO:01000065); material: "saline water (ENVO:00002010), including plankton... | reverse complement strand
CTGTTGCTGCAACTCCTGCTGCAATTCGCTCAGTTCCGCCAGGGTACGTTGCTGATACTGTGCCGGCAGGGCTTCCAGCTGCAGTTGCAGGCCAGGCAAATTGAATTGCCCGGCATTTGCATCGACCAAGGCCGCAAGCAGGGCCTTGCCATCAAGGCGGAAGTCCTCGCTGCCCAGGGTCAGTACCGGCTTGGCCAGCATCTTGTTCAGCGCACTGAGTTGTTCCGCAGATACGACACCGGCCAGTTGCTGATAGAGGTTCTGCCCCTGGGTGCGCAACTCCTGAGCCAGCTGCGCGGATTCCCGTTCGATCCGGGCCAGCTCGCGCTCGATGGCCGCAGGCGTGCGGCTCTGTGCCTGGCCGATCCGTACCACCAACGCATCTCGTTGCGCCAGCAACTCGTGGCGGCGCGCCTCCAGCAGGGCGCGGTCGGGGATCAAGGCAAAACGCTGCTGCAACGCGCGCAACTGTTCGCTTTGTTGGCGGAGCTGCTTTTGTTCCAGTTCGCACTCTTTTTTCTCGCCAGCCGACCGCATATCCTCTTCGCGCAGGCGCTGCAGCTCGACATCGCACTGCGCCAACTCATGCTGCAAGGTTTGCTGGCGGGTCTCGTAATGCTGTTGCCACTGACCCAGTGCCGCGTCGATCAAGGGGCGCCAGCACAGCAATTTGCCGCGCAACACCAAGCGGGCCTCCTGCTTCTGTTCCAGTTCGCTCAGAGTGGCTTGCAGCCGCACGGCGGCCAGGTACTGACTGCGTTCGGCGTTGAGGTCGGCAAACGCCTTGTCCCATTCGGCCTTGAAGTCGATGCTGGCATCCGGCAGATCGCGGCGGAAAATCTGCAGCAGATAGTCCTTTACCTCGCTGGAGCGCAGTTTGTCCAAGCGCAGTGTGCGGGTCAGCACCCGCTGAAAAACGCTGGCATCGCTGGCATGCTCCAGGCGGAAAACGCAGAAATCCTGCTGACTGGCGAGCTTGCGGTTGCGCCCGCCATACACCATGTCGGCAAATTCGCTGCTGCTGTAGCTGAACACCCGGCGCCCAAAGCTGGCCAGATGGCTGGCCAGTTGCGGTTGTGCCACCAAGGTGCCATCCGGCAGGCAGAACTCCTCGACCTTCAGCGGCCCGGCATAGGCGAAATACTCGTACTCGAAGCTCACCCCTTTGCCCACGCAGCCCAGCACTACGGTGCCGGACTCCGGCAGCGACACCTCCAGCAGCACATAGGCGCTGTTGTTGGGGAAATAGAAGCGCCGGCTCTTGTCCACATCGTGCGCCCCGAAATCCATGCGGCGGCGGTCGATGATTAGCAGAAACTGCAGGGCATTGATCAGGCTGGTCTTGCCGGTATTGTTGGGCGCCACCAGAGAAACCGCGCCATCGAGCGGCAGCTCGGCGCGCGAGTAACCAGCGCTGCCCAGCAGGACCAGACGTTGGAAGCCATACTGCATCAGGTGTTCTCCTCGTCGTCTGGTGCATCCGCAGCCCAGTCTTCCTCCGTCGGCGCGTTCGTTTCGTCGCCATCGGTCTTGGCCGTCAACGCCAGGCCCTCGAAATGATCGAGGTAGCGGCATACAGCGGGCAGCAGTCGCCAGCCTGCTGGCTCTGCCATGGCAAAGCCCAGGTTGCAGGCGCGGCCCAGCAGCTCCACCAGGGCGTCGGGGTTGAGGCCCTCGGCATCCAGCAGGTCTTGCTGTTGCTTGTAGACCTCGGCCAGCCAGGCGCTGTCGATCAGCCAATCGGTAAAGCGCTGCAGGGCCTTGCCGGCGTTGGCCTGGGCATCGAAGACCACCATGAACAGCAAGGCCAGCTGGCGGCTGATCTTGCCAATGTTGCTGTTGGCCTCGCTGTTGTGAAACCAGGCAAAGCCCCTGGCATCCAGGCGCAGCTCGAACCCCAGCGCGGCAAACAAGCCGACATAGCTGGCCTCGTGCTGCTCCAGCTCCGCCCACAGCGCGGGCTCGGCCATTCGATTCAGGTGTTTGCCGGAGAGAAACAAGCGGAACAGCTCGGCCAATGCCGGCATTTGCGACAGGGCGGCTGCCAGAGCGTGTGGGATCGTCATTGCGGGATACTCACGCGGTGAGGGTGATGCAGGACGCGAATCGTCTGCAACGTGGTTTTTTCAGGCTGGCTGGCTGCCTCGAACTGCCAGCCGGGCTCATGTTGCAGGTCATGGAACAGGCGCAGCAGGGTGGCATCCTGCAGGTGGGCGTAATGGCTGTGCAGCCAATCGAGCAGATTTTCCACTGGCAGGCTGCGGGCCAGATGCGCACGAATAGCGGCTTCGTCCACCTGCTCCAGCAACGGAACGTCATCGCCGGGTTTATCCTGCGGAAAGGCCACCGCCTGTGGCTGGTATTGGCGTGCGGCAGCCATGACCGCTCGCACCTCATCGCCCAATTGCAATTTGAAACCGCGCTCATTGCGCCAGACGGGGAGGGCGGTCTCATCCGCCGGGTGCGACAGTGCGCGACGCAGGCCGCGTTTGCGCACCAGCCCCAACAGCAAGCTGATGGCACTGGTAAGTACGTTGTGCTGACGCAGCTCTTCGCGCAAGGGGAGCAGTGTATCGGCGCACTGCTGCGCAACCAGCCGCCCAAAGCGCCGCAGCTCCTTGGCCTGGTGCGCCACCTGACGCAACTGCAGGCGATGCGAGTAGAGCGCACCCTGTACCGACAATTGCTCTAGGCTCAAGTCGAGCGCACGCTCCGCTTCTTCCAGATAGCGATAGAAGGTGCCCTGCGAGCCGCTGTCCATCATCTGGTTCATCGGCTCCACATAATGATCGTAGGCTTCCAGCACCTCGCGGTAGCGCTGGCTGATCGGCATGCTGCTGTCGGCGCTTTTAGCGTTTTCCGCCAGTTCAAAGAGCGCGTGCCGGTCCTGATCGAGCTGCAGGCAGATCTGGCGGAAGAGTTCTGCCAGCTTGTTGGCGGCTCCGCGCACGCGATCCATGTCGGCCCCGAGCATCCCTTCATTGAGTGCTTCGGTGGCTTCACGGATGGCCGCAACACGCGCCTGCAGTACGGCAGCCAGGCCCAGCTCATGTTCACGGGTGAGGCCGCGCACGAACTCCAGCACATAGGCATTGAGCTGCAGATCGCTGCTGCGCGGCAAGGTTTGCAGGATGTCCGCATTGACCAAGGCACGCAGCACCGCGCCCTGCGTTTCGGCATCCCGTTGCCCGGACACCTTGGCAATGCCGTTCAACACCTGATTGCTGGTCAGCACGGCAAACTCGCGCGACAGCCGCACCAGGAGCTCCACGGTGTCCCAATGGGTGTAAAGCGCGTAGACCAGCGAGCGAGGGTTGGCCATGTCAGTTCAGTCTCCCTCCACCGAGCAGGCATGCCCTGTGCCGCATGCTCGCACCCGCCAGCCGCACAGGGCGGCAACCCGGCGCATGGCCGCAGCGGGGTTCAATAAGGTGCAGGCTGGACGCATCGACCATTCGTTGTCCCCACGCCGCCGCGCCCGATTTCTGGCGAAATCGAGCCCAGCGGCCACATTCTTTGTGCTCTCGCGAGCCAGCACAAAGAATGTGCTCATCGTGCTGGGGACAAGCGACTCTCGGGCTGCGTCCCGGCCGGAATGTGTCAGGCATGGTGGCAACACTGTGTGCACAAAGTGGCGTCAATGTGGTGAACAGCGTGGCAACATTGTGTTGAACATGGAGGCAGCATTGTGGCGACATGTGGGTCACAGTGTGGCAACAAGGTGGCGCTGACAGCTCAAGCGGTCGCATGGATGAAAGCATTCAGTGCCGCCGCGATTCGTTTACGGCGCTCTTGCAAGAACGCCTTGTAGTGATCCAGTGCCAGCAGTTCCTCCTCTACCGGGATGCACTGTGCTGCGAATGGTGCTGCACCGTGCTGCGCCACCAGCGGCAACAGGTAGGTCACAGGCGCTTTGTCGCTGATCGCACGATTGGTTTTGCCGCCGATGAAAGCCAGGTTGGCGATGTCGTCGGCCTCGCGAGGGGTGTAGCTGCCGCGCAGCAATGCCTTGGGGAAAATGTGATGAAACTGCAAGCGGTGCTGACTGCCCGAGTGGTCCAGAGCAATGGCAAGGTGGCTGCGCCAATCCTTGGCGCCTGCCGCACGAAATGCCAGGAACATGGTCTTGAACAGCGCACTGCGCTGGTTGCGCCCTTCCAGCTCTTCCGGCGTGATGTCAAGACGGCCGAACTGCAGACGCAGCCGGTCGATCAGTTCATTGACGCCGCCGCCATTGCGGATGATCGCCAAATCCTGATCCAGAATGGTCTCACTGGAACCCCGGGAGAAACGGCCTTTGGCATTGGCGGCCAAGGCCCAGTAGCGTAACTGCTGCGCCTCTTCCGTGCTGAGGGCATAGTCGCGGCGATGCCCAAAGTAGGCCAGTACCACGAGTAAGAAGGGCGATGACAGCAAGGCAGGGCTGTCGATACCCAGATTGCTGCGTGCGAAATTGAGGGCAAATTCCATCCCCTCGCAGGCTTGTTTCCAGGCTTGCTGCAGTACGTCCAGGGTCAGGCTGCCGACGGTCAGAAAACGGGATTGTCCGGTGGCAAAGGCCATCAAATTCTTCAGGTGCAAACCCAGATCAAGCTCGAAACCGTTCTGGGCGCAAGTACTCTGGAAGTCCAGGAAGGTCTGCAGCGAGTGCCGCCATTTGGCCGTGATCTGCGCCAGAGCCAGATCGGAGCTGCGCAGCTTGGCGCCCAGCGAGTTGACCCGCACGAAGATTTCCGTGACCTCGTCGTAGGACAGTGTTCGCTCCAGCACGTCCATGCGGTACACGTACTTGCGGATGCCGCGTAGCCGAGCGAGGCGCTGACTGTATTTCTCGTAACGCGGATCATCAAAGCCACTGATGCCCGCACGTTTGAGGAAAGGCGCATCGCTGTCGGTCTTGAAGACTTCGGAAACCTTCACCCACTGCGGCAACTGCTCCAGCTTCCGGGTCGCCACCACGAAGGTCATTTTGTTGAAGCGCGTCAGCAGTTCGTCCTCGCTGGCGTCGGCCTCGTCGCCTCCCAGCTCGCCTTCCTCATCGACCTCAGCGTCATCGCCGTTCTCATCCACTTCGGTCACGACGGCCAGTTGGTCGGGATGCTCCAGATTGAACAGCAAATCGATGGGCCGACGGCGACCGCGCACCGACACCGGCTCGCCACGAATGACGGCAGACAACGAGGTCAGACGCTGTTGTCCATCGAGCAACAGGCGGGTGCTCTGATAAGGGTTATTGCTTTGGCTGACGGCAAAGCTTTGCAGGGGCACGGCCTCATCGGTTTCCCACAGCAGAATCGCCCCTGAGGGATAGCCCCGATACAGAGAGTCGAGCAAGTCGCGCACGCGCGTGGAGCGCCAGACATACTGCCGCTGCATTTCCGGCAAGCGCAGCTCACCGCGCTCGATCATCGAGACCAGTTCTTCAACGCTGGCTTCAGCCTTGGCCATGGTGCTTCCTTATCCTGTCAATCTCACTCAACTGCTGCGGGCGGCTCGGCAGCGGGGATGATCAACAACAGCTCGGAGTCATCCACTAGCCTGTAAACCGGTCGCTTGCCGGACAGCCGTTCACTTTGATCCAGAATGATCTGAACCCCTTCACCACGCTTGTCCATCATGGCGCTGCGGCCTGTGATCGCTTTGTCCGCCTCGGGCACGGAACATTTGGCCAGCAGACTGGTGATGGCTTCGTTTCGCGCAGCCTGGCGGTAGGGAAGGCTCTCCACCGTCATGGTGTTGGGGATGGCGCCTGGCGAACACAGCTCCAGCCGGTTCGCAAACATCCGCAGGCGGATTTTGGCTCCATGGATCGAGTAATCCCGGTGTGCAACGGCATTGACCAGGGCCTCGAAGACGGCGGTCATGTCATACTGCGGCAGATCGTACCGGCCCTCATTCTTGGTGGCATAGACCTGCATGTTCTTGCGTACGAAGTGGCAAGCCGCCAGCACCTGGGCATCCAGCGGCCCGGTGATGTCCTGGGCGTCGAGTTGATAGGCCGTGTCGCCTTGCGGCAGCACCTCGGTGCCACGGTATGCCACGGCCTGAATAAAGGCATTTGGCAGCCAGCGGCGAGGGTCAGCGCTTGCCATCAGCACGCCGGCAATGGTTGGCCGAAGTGCGCCGTCTGTATCGGGGCGCGCCATGGCCAGTTTATCCAGCAGCACCGCACGCGTATCTTGCACGCGAGGACTGGCAAAACGTTGCCAGAGGTCATCTGCAAGGTCATCGAGCGTGGCGCCAGGCACCGGCTGCTCGTCGAAGCGGATGATGCGCGCCTGGCTGCGTTGCTGGAACAGCCGCGCCAGATAGTCCGGAGCCATTTCACGCTTGGCGCTGCCCACGCGGTGCAGATACCCGCCCGGACTTTTATGCACGAACAGGCTGCTTGCGATATCGATCTTCAGCGCCGGCAAGGACTCGCCTGACGTGCTGGGCAGGCTCAGACGCTCGATCACCGGCGCGAGCGGCGGGGTGATGCTGTCCAGGCAAATCTGCCGGACGAAATCCTCTACCAGGTCCAGGCGCTCCAGCGGGATACCGAGCACTTCACGGGTGTCGTCCACGCCGAGCACGCACACACCGCCACGGCTGTTGGCGAAGGCGGCCAACTCATCGGCCAGCGAATCTTTATGGGGTGCTGACACCTTTTGGCCAGCAAAGCGGACTTCCTTCAACTCCAGATAGGAGTCCTCTCCCAGGCGAATCTTGTCGATCAAGTCGGCGATGTTGTCGAACATGTCAAACCTCTCTTCCCAGGCGTTGGTAACGTCGTTCAAAGGCTTCTTCGCCGCCTTCCATCACCTGGCAAACTTCACGGCGCATGGTTTGGTCCTGCAGTGAACCGCGTTCTTTGATTTGGCACTGCCCTTTGTCAAACTCCAGTGCATAAATCAACTCCGCATCGCCATTAACCACGATGTTGGGGTTGTGGGTCACGATGATGAGTTGACGGCGCAGTTTGTTGCTGCGGATCTGCTGCACAACCAGTCCGTAGATCAGGTGGTTATCCAGGTCATCTTCTGGCTGGTCGAGCACCAGTGGCTCGTTGCCGTGCGCCAGCAGGAAGGCCAGCATGGCCGCCGCGCGCTGCCCGGCGGACGCCTGGCCGATGGACTGAAAGTCCCGCCCGTCACCTTTGCGGCTGTACTCCACCTGCAAACCGTCTTCGGGGAACCAGCACAGAATGTGATCGATGAATTCCGGGCGCTTGTCGGCTTCCGCTTTCAGGAATTTATTGAACCAGCCGCCAAACTCCGCCTGCCCGCGACCGGCTTGCGACAGGCGTTTCTTCTGCGTCAATAGCGCCTGCTCGAAGGCCGCCGTATCCCATACGCCCGGCTGCTCGACCAGATCAACCGTACCCAGCAGATCGGCCACGAGCCCTTTTGGGGATGCCCCCTCTTGTTCCTGATACAGGTCGTCCACGTACTTGCCTTCAGCGGCCCCAAGCACCTCCCGCAAGGAGCGCTCGATGCCCTGCGCGTCCCGGCTGTACGGGATCAGCTCGATGCGCACAAAGGGATTGCCTTGCAGCGTTGCCTGCAGAAATGCGCTCCGTTGGGCGCTGATGGCGCGGCGGGCGGATTGCACCTGTTCCAGCAACGACTTGGCCTTCTCGCGCAACTCAGTGTGCTGCTTCTGCAAGGCTTCCAGCTTCTTCAGCTCGATTTCCAGGCGCTGCTTTTCTTGCACCAGACGACCGTACTCGCTGGGGTCGCTGACGCCTTGTTGCTGCAAGTCGGCCTTGAGCTGCTCGTAAGCCGTCTTGGCCGCGTCGATCCGCGCAAACCAGGGCGAAGCCTCCAGTTCACCTCTCAGGACTTGCCCACGCTCCTGCAGCACGTTTGCCGCGCGCTCGACGTCCTGCTGCGCCTTGGCGATGGCGGCGTGCAGCGCCTGGACAATGCTCAGTGCTGGTCCGTCTTCGGCGGTATCGAACAAGCCTTCCGGCAAGTCTTCCGCCAACAGATCGTCGGCAAGCGCTTTCAAGCGGGTTGCCAGTTCGGCGGAGGCGTCGAACTGGCGTTCCAGCTCGCGGCTTTGCCGGTTGGTGCGCTGATAGTTTTTCAGCAGGGCGGCATGATCGGCGCCCTCGAAGCGGGCCAGCTTGCGCTGAATATCTTGCAGGGCCAGCGTCAACGCTTCACGCCCTTGCAGCTTGCCATCCAGCTCGCGCATTTGCGCCCGTGCGGCCAGGAAGGCACGCTTAGCTTCCTCGAAAGCGGCTTGCTGCGATTGCGTGCCCGCCGCATCGTCAATCACCTTGAGCAGCGCCTGCTGGCTGTCACCGGCCAGCGCGGCGATCTGCCCCTGGCTGAACAAGCGCACCGGAAAGCGTTGCTCGGTGATGGCCTGACTGGCCGAAGGCTTGAAACTGCCCGTAGCGGCGTTCCATTCCTCTACCGCATGGCCCTGGCCATCCTGCCGCCAGATCAGGCGATAGGGCATGCCATCGCGCTGCACTTGCACGCAGAGGCTGGTTTCCGCCCGTAGTCCGCCTTCGTCATTGCGGCCCCTGGCAACCTGATTGAAACGCTTGAAGGTCTGCCCGGCTTCCGAGCTGAGCGACAGCTCCTTCTCACGGCGATAAGCCAGACGCAGGGCATGCACGGTGGTCGATTTACCTGTGCCACGTCCACCGATCAACGCATTGAAGTAGGGGTTGAGCGGCAAGCTCGTAGGCGTTCTGCCGCGCCCCATGTAGCGAGCGTCGCGGATTTCAATCGACTCAATGAAATGCTCGGGCGTATTGAACGGCGCAAAGCCGTCGCTCTCATCGCTGCGCCGAACAGAGACTTCCTGCCCATCCAGCAAGGCAAGGCGCAAGCCTTCCAGACTGGGCCGGGCCATCTTGATCCAGGTGTAGCGCGAACCGGGAATAGCCGTACCTTGGAAGCTGTGGCAATCGCTGCCCACCACGCTGGCAAGCGTAGGTTTCAACTCATCCCAAATAGACGGATAGGTCGACGCACAGGCCTTCCACTCCAAAGCAAGTAGGCCGGGGGCTTGCAACGCAAGCTTGACCGTCGCTGCTTCAAGCACGCATCGTTTCGAGTCAGCTTGCAGGCGCAGCAGTCCCTTACTTTCATCATCGACATGCGCCGGGATGGCAATACCACCGCATCGATGTACTTCGTCGATCACCTTGAGCAAGGATTCTCGGGTGATTGCAGCACCATCTGCGGTATCGGTTTCTCCATGCAAATGCGCGGGAAAACCTACGCCGCCCAGTAGGCTGGCGATTGTGGCCGAACTGGCATCAAGGTCAAAGATGGCCAACAAATGGATACCGCCCTGCACCGAGATTTCCACACCGGGGAACAGGTGCAACTCACGGAAGCCGCCCGGCGGCGTGCCCGCGTCGGCCTCGCGCTTCATTTCCGCATAGGCCGCCTTGAGCCTGTCGATCCACTCGCCCGTGTTGTGGTCGGTGACCGCCACACAGTCGATTTCGGCGGCCATGTACTTGAGCAGCCATGTCTGCGGCGTTAACTCATTCGGCGTGCCGATGGCGGCCTGCCATGTCCCGGTATCCTTGGAGGCCGGGGTGTGGGTATGGAAATCGAACTTCCACCAGCGTGCGCCGGGGTAAGGCCAGGATAGGCTTGCGTTGACGCTCATGTTCATTCCCTCAGTAATACTGCCGGATGTAGCTGTAGGCCTTCTCGAACAGCTCTTCATCCGCATGCAGCTTGTATTTGAAGAGGGCTTTGCGCAGGGCCTTCTTGACTTCACGCTCACCGGCCTGCGTGCCTTGCCAGCCCGGGAAACGGACCAGTCGCACAATCTCGTCGATGTCCGCGACCACGCGTTCGACCATGATGGGCGTCTCGGCCGTCTTGACCTCGTTGAATAGTTCGGTGAGCGCTGCCTTGCCGCGATCCTCGTCCTCTTCGGGCGGGACCTCCTTCTCGGCTTGCAGCGTCTCCTTGGCGATTTCCAGTAGCTGCTTCAGAAATTCGACACTGTTGATCTGGCCAGACTCGAAGCGGTCCTTCAGCGCATCGAGCCGCTCCGACAGCTTCTTGAACTTGGGGTTGCCGCCATGCCCGCGGAGCCGGCGCTTGAGCTTGATCTCGATCTCCCTGGCCTTCTTCGGGTCGGGGTTCGACAGCACGGCCTCCAGCAGATCAGCGTCCAGCACCAGGGTGTCGAGGTCATCCCGCACGGCGTCCACATGCACGTTCTGGTGAATCAGCTCGATGGTCTTGGCGCCCAGCGAGTGCCAGATCAGCTTGCCGTGGCCACTGGAGGGCTGCACCGACTGGTACACCTGCGACAACCACTTGTAGTCCTTCTCGAACGGGCCCAGAACGGTGTCCGGTGAAAGTGCCTCCCAGATCTTGTTGAGCACGCTGTACTCAGCAGCAAAGTTGTCTCGCACCTCGTTGTTGGGCAGACACTGCTGCGCGGCTATCAGGCCCTCGTAGCCTTGCACGCTGCGGTCGCAGCCGGCGAAGAAGGCTAGGCATTTCTGCATCGCCTCAGGCAGCTTGTCCTTCAACTCCTGGATGTTGCTGACCACCTGCTTGACGCTCTGGTCGTCGAATTCCAGCGCCGCCGCCACATCATCGAAGATGCCGAGGTAGTCGACGATCAGGCCATGGGTCTTCTGCTCGGAGTAGGTGCGGTTTACCCGGCAGATGGCCTGCAACAGCGTGTGGTCGCGCAGCGGCTTGTCCAGGTACATGGCCTGCAAGATCGGCGCATCAAAGCCGGTCAGCAGCTTGGCCGTGACGATGATCAGCTTCAGCGGATCGGCCGGGTCGCGGAAGCGATCGAGCAGTCGCTCTTCTTCATCGCGGCTTCGGTCGTAAGGCGCGTACTCAGGGTGTTCTTTTTTGTCCGCCGCCTGCACCGACATCACGATGTCTGTAGCCTCGGGCGGCAGCAGCTTGTCCAGCTCGGCCTTGAACAGCAGGCAGGACTCCCGGTCGAAGGTGACGATCTGGCCCTTGAAGCCATTGGGCTCCACCGTGGTCTGGAAGTGCTCGACGATGTCCTCGCACACCTTGCGGATGCGCTCAGGCGTCTTGACCAGCACGGCCATCTTGGCGGCGGTCTTCGCGAGGTTGTCCTTGTCGAGATCCGACAGGCCGCCGGTCAGGTCTTTGTAGGCGGCGTCCAGCGCGGCCTTGTCGATGTGCAGATCGATCAAGCGCGGTTCGAAGTGCAGTTTTAGCGTGGCACCGTCGCGGATTGACTCCTCGAAGCCGTACCGGCTCATGTAGCCTTTCTCGTCCTCGTCGGCACCAAAGGCGTAGAAGGTGTTGCGGTCGGCACGGTTGATCGGCGTACCGGTCAGGCCGAACAGAAACGCGTTGGGCAGGGCCTCGCGCATCTTGCGGCCCAGGTCGCCTTCCTGTGTGCGGTGGGCCTCGTCCACCAGGGCGATGATGTTGCTGCGGTCGTTCAGGCTGCCCCCTTTTGTTGAGTTGGGGCCCTCGCCGAACTTGAAGATCGTGGTGATGATGATCTTGCGCACGTCCTGAGCCAGCAACTGCTGCAGCTTCTCGCGGGTATCCGCCTTTTCCAGGTTGGGAATGTCCGCTCCGGTGAAGGTGCCAGTGATCTGGCTATCAAGATCGATCCGATCCACCACGATCAGCACGGTGGGATTCTTCAGGCCGGCATGCATGCGCAGCTTCTGCGCTGCAAACACCATCAGCAGTGACTTGCCCGAACCCTGGAAGTGCCAGATCAGCCCTTTCCTGGGGTAACCCGCCAGCACGCGCTCGACGATCTTGTTGGCCGCTTCAAACTGCTGGTAGCGGCAGATGATCTTGATGCGCTGCTTCTTCTTGTTGGTGGCGAACAGGGTGAAGCTGCCGAGGATGTCCAGCACCACATGCGGGCGCAACATGCTCTCAGCGGACAGCTTGAGCGACTTCAGCGGGTGGTGCTGACCATCCTCCCCATTGCCATCCAGATGCCACGGCCCCCAATCCTTGACCGGCAGGCCGATGGACCCGTAGTGGTAAGCCTTGCCTTCGGTCGCCACCGAGAACACGTTGCAGACGAAGAGCTCAGGCACGAACTTCTCGTAGTCCTCGTGCACCTGCACCGCGGCATCGACCCAGCTGATGCACTTCTTGACTGGCGTCTTGGCCTCGATCAGCACCAGCGGCAGCCCGTTGACCAACAACACCAGATCGGCACGGCGCTCGGTGGGGCCGGCACGGTAGGTGAACTGCTGGGTGACGATGTACTGGTTCTGCGCCAGATCATCGAGGTCGATCAGCCGCACCGACACATGCTCGTTGTTGGGGCCAAAGGGCATGGAACGCTCGCCGCGCATCCACGCGGTCATTTCCTCGTTGGCGCGGATCAGCCCATCCGAGCGCACCGACAGCACGATGGCGCGCAGCTTGTAGAGCACCTCGTCGGCGCGGTCGGGCTGGGCGGCAATCTCGGGGTTCAGGCGGATCAGTGCATCGCGCAGCCAGGGTTCTACCAGCACTTCCTGAATCTGGCGCGGCACCTCAGCCGGGGCGGCGTAACGCCAGCCGATGCCTTTGGGGCTGGGGCCGTAGCTGGCTTGAGGTTCCTGGGCGGTGTTGGCCGGGACAGCCTTGACTGGGCCGGCGAGCAGATCGCGGACGTAGGCTTCGACGGTATTTGATTCGTTAAATGCCATTTCCGCCCCCATTCTCAATCGACCTAAGCGCATGCAGTTTCAGGTTCTGTGCAGTCGTCATGCGAGTAGCAATGTTCTTCCGAGCTGATCGAATTGCTCTCATCTCTGCCAGCAGATCATCCTGCTCTTCTACTTCCGGCACTTTGAGTGCGTGTTGGCGAATGTCAGCACCGTTGATTTTCCAGATTCCGTTTGTGGATTTGGCGCGCGAGATTAGACGGTTATGAGTGCTCTGGCTGTTCCACTGCAATACCGCAAACTCCGGCCTGATGATCTTCTCGTCAAACTTGAGTCGAATCAGCAGATCTGGATAGAAACACCCCTTTGGCACGACATCGACAAGGCCGCATCTGCCGGTGAGTAGCTTGTTGCCATTTCCACGAACAACAAGTACGTCGTTTGCCTTCAGTTCAAACGCAGCAGCTTCAGCATCGGATATCTCGGCGTACTTCGTATTGCCTTCGGCAACAATACGTCCATCCCGCACGGCGCCGATGCTGAGGGTTGGATATCCACGTTCGTCAGCATTTGCTTTCGGGGATAGACCGTTCTTTGGTCCGAGTGGAACGAGTTTGTCGACCGTGATGACACGATCAGCCGGTACTGAAGCAAGCGCGTCTTCAATTCGTGAGTTTTCTAGTGCTGTTGTCGCTAGGTCAGCTTCCGAAAGCGAAGCCAAGCAGCCTTCAATGGAGGTGAGAAGTTTGACGAGCCGATGCTGCTCATCCTTCGGCGGCAGACCAAACTCGAAACGCGCCAAGTCAGAAAAGTTGATGTATGGGTTAACTGACCCCTTCGAGTTCTTCACCGAGAACGCGTTGAATGCCTCAGTCTGCATCAGAAACGGCAAAAACTCCGGCAGAAGTTCATCGGGGTTCTTCGTCTCCAACACGAAAGTCGTGTTCGCACAGATACCTTCAAAATCAGCTACCGCCACCTTTCGCAGATAGGTTCTGCGCGAGCCATAGAGAACTTGTCCGGGCTTGAATCGCATGTGGAAGGCTGGACCCAAGTAGCCCGAGCCAATCTCACCCCAGCGACGGAGTCGAAGGTCGTCGGTATCCATGTGGTCACCGGCGATGTAACGCTCCAAGCCAGAGGTCTCGGGATCGGCCTTTTCTTTGCATTGCCGCACCACATCGCCAAACTTCACTCGACGCCAGCCGGGCTTCAAATCCCTTTCAATCATTACGCTTGTCCTCTGGGGCGACATACGCCTGGTGTGGATGTTTGGCGCTTTCCGGGTAGCGGAAACGTAATTGGCCGTCACGCACCATGGGTATTAGGTGTTTGTTGCGCAGGTAGTCGCGGTCTTTACCCAGCAAGGTTGCAAGTTGATCGCCGCTCAGGGGCGCCCACTGACAAAGGCGGCGGATAGCGTTACGCAAGGCTTCGCCGCTGATTCGGCCCTGCAAGGTTGCAAGTAAGGTTGCAAGGCCAGGGTTGCATGCTTGCAGGCCTGCTTCTGACTTTGATAGTTGGGATAGGCCGCCCGCACCTTTAATCAGCTTATACACAGCGTCGGTAATGACGAGGCTTGGCGAACTAGTACCGGACTGACTGAGCCAGTCGGCAGCGCTACGCATCATTGAAGCGAAAGCTTTGCTTGAGATCGTTCATCCACGAAGGTTCGATCAGCTTGTCATGCTGTAATCGCCCTACCACGATGCCGGGATGAACACCAATTTTCCGCGCAAAGTCAGTGACTGCCGTTCTGGTTTTTAGAGTTGCCAATGTATGCGTGTAGTCAGCAGGTATCAGCCAATTTCCAGACCATGTGTTGGCTTCGTGCTCACGCGGGTCATCGGTATGCGCTGCATTGGGGTCGTCCAAAAAAATGGATTTCTTCTCTTCTTTGCTATTGGCGTGCAACAGGATGTGCGCTGCCTCGTGGAAGAAGCTGAACCAGAATTTGTCGTTGGTTTTGCCGTACAGCGAAAGCTGAATCAATGGCCGGGTCGGGTTCAGCCAGCGGGCCACTCCACTCACATGAGCGCGGGGGATAGCAGGCACCAATATGAGTAGCACACCCGCTTCGTGCAGCAGCTTTCGCATCTGCGGCTCAAACACTTGAGGAGACTCGCTCGTCAGACCACGTATAGTTCGCAACGCTCTCTCAAAACGGGCTTTGTCGTACTTGGGACCGTCTAGCTTTTCAGCCTGTTGCTCACCCAGTCGAAGCCAGGCCGAGATTGCACCTACATCGCTTTGTTCGGCCCGACTTCGGCGGAAGGCCATTTGCATGCCACCATAGTGGGATCGCCATTCATCAGGCGTCGCAACACCAAAGAAGCGCAAACACGCCTGCACCAAACCTGGTTTGTGTTTGTTGTCCAAGCGCAGCCTAGGAATGGCATCACAGGCCATAAGCTCTTTGAGAGGAAGCTCCTCAAGCCAAGGCACCCAACTGGCATGGCGCTCTGCCGCTTCAAGGCGGGCCTTATGCTTCTGATAATTGGCTTCAAGCGAGAGCCAAAAATCCATGGTGCTACCCAGAACACGCTCAAGGCGCTGTGCTGCATCAACGCTGAGCGCGACCTTACCGTTAATCAGCTGACTAATGTGTTTTTCGCTATAGCCGAGGCGCTGAGCCAATTCTGCCTGCGTCCAACCTCTCTCTTCGGCAATGTCGAGAATGGATTCGCCAGGGGGCAAGACCCAGTCTGGCGCAAAAGGAGCACTCAGTTCAGTCATGGTAATCCCCAATAAATTCAATGCTGATGATCGTGATTTCGGACCACTCGATACTGCCGTCGGGGCGAGTTGGACAAGGATCATGAGCCGGGGCGAAAACCAATCGCCAACCGCCGGCTAGATCGAGCGCAAAATGACCAAGGCGATCCCCTTTGAGCGGGTGCGGGTTGCCCGCAACCAAGTCCGTTACGCATGTTGCCGCCTCCAGCGCCAACAACCTTACCTTCAACTTGCGCGCTGAGGCCGCTCCGAGCTTTTTCTCAGCGGCGGCCTTTTTTTCACAAATCTCTCGGAGTTTCTTGTCCTTGTATCGAACTTCCAAGGCAACCTCATTCTATCAATCTTTACCTAATAGGTAAATTTCTATTTTGCTTCAAAGGCCATCGAGAGTCTCGACCAGCGTATCCATCTGTTGCCAGAAGGCACGGCCATCGGTTTGCCATTGGTCCCAGGCCGAGCGCAGCGATACTGCGTCACCATTGCTGTCGGTGGCGATGGCGGCAGCAATGCGCTTCACGTACAGCGGAATCGACAGGTTGCCGGCATTGGCGCCGATTTCGGCCAGGGTGGCGACTTTGGCGAAACCGGGCACGTCCGCAAAGGTCTGGTAGGCGCTCAGGATGCGCTGCTGGTGCTCGGGCTTGAGAAAACTCTGCGCCCGCTCCCGGGTGACCTCGGCCACCGCGTCGATGAAGATCACCTTGCCCTTGCGAGCGGCGACCTTCTTGCGGTTGCAGATGACGATGCACGACTCCATCGGGGAGTTGTAGAACAGGTTGGGCCCCAGCCCGATGACCGCCTCGACCCAGTCCTGCTCGACCATCTTGGCGCGCATGGTCTGTTCCTCGTTGCGGAACAGCACGCCGTGCGGCCAGAGCACGGCACTACGCCCCTTGGCAGTGAGGCTGGTCAGGATGTGCTGCTGGAAGGCGTAATCGGCGCGGCCTTGCGGCGGCGTGCCCAGCGAGTTGCGGCCCCACTTGTCACTACTCCAGGCGTCGCGATTCCACTGCTTGATGGAGTACGGCGGGTTGGCCAGGATCACGTCGAACTGGCGCAGGCGGTCGCCTTCGATGTGCTTGGGTTCGGACAGGGTGTCACCCCGGATGATTTCGAAGTCCTCCACGCCGTGCAGGAACAGGTTCATGCGGGCGATGGATGAGGTGATGAGGTTGCGCTCTTGCCCGTAAAGCTTGAGCGTGCGGTACTCGCCGCCCGAGCGCTTCACTTCGTCCAAGGCCGAGATCAGCATGCCGCCGGTGCCACAGGTAGGATCGTAGATCGACTCACCCGCCTGCGGTGCCAGGAGTTGCGTCATCAGGTGAACGACGGTGCGGTTGGTGTAGAACTCGGCCGCCGTGTGGCCGGAATCGTCCGCGAACTTCTTGATCAGGTACTCGTAGGCGTTGCCCAACTCGTCCTCGGGGACGTTGGCTACCGAGAGCGTCTGCGTCGAGAAGTGCTCGATGAGGTTTTTCAGCGTTTCATCGGGCAGGCGCTCGCGGTTGGTCCAGGGCGCGTCACCGAAGATGCCGTCGAGCAGATCCGGGTTGGCGCTTTCGATGGCGCGCATGGCCTTCTGGATGGCGGCACCGACGTTCTTCGGGGTCTGGCGTATATCGTTCCAGTGCGCGCTCTCGGGAATCTGGAAGCGGTGGTTCTCCGCGAACTGCGCGTAGGAGAGGTCACCGCCTGAGTTGGCCAGCGCTGCCTGGTATTCTTCGTCCCAGACATCCGAGACCCGCTTGTAGAACAGCAGCGGGAAGATGAACTGCTTGTAGTCACCGGCGTCGATGAGGCCGCGCAGCAGCACGGCGGCGCCCCAGAGGTAGCTTTCGAGTTCTTGTTGGCTGATGCGTTTACTTGGGTGACTCATTGCAGCCATCCCCCTTCAGTCATGACCTGCGCGAGCCGCTCTTCGGCTTCACGGCAGCGGGTGAGCGCGTCCTTGAATGCCGCGATGGCATCGGGCAGCGGTGGGATATCTTCTTGCAATGGCGGCAGGACATAGCGCGAAATGTTCAGCGTCCAGTCTTCGGCCTTGATCTCGTCGAGGCTGACCACGCGGACTGCGTCCTGCACGTCAGCAAAGCCGCGATACCAGCCGAGGATTTCGGTGGCGTGCTCGGGCTCCAGATAGTTTTGCGCCCGACCCCGGCGGAACAGGCGCGACGCATCGGCGATCAGCACCTTCTTCTTGTGTTTGGCCGGCTTGCGCTTGCGCAAGACCAGGATGCACGCGGCCAGGCCGGTGCCGTAGAAGAGGTTGGGCGCCAAGCCGATTACGGCCTCGATCAGATCCATTTCCAGTAGCTTCTGGCGGATGCTGCCTTCCACGCCTTTGCGGAACAGGGCGCCCTGGGGCAGCACCACGGCCATCCGGCCGCTGACGTCGGCCATCGACTTGACCATGTGTTGCACCCAGGCAAAGTCACCGCTGGATGAGGGCGGCAAGCCGGCAAAGTTGCGGCCGAAGGGATCGTTCAGCCACAGGTCCTCGCCCCACTTTTCCAGCGAGAACGGGGGGTTGGCGATCACGCAGTCGAAGGTGGCCAGTCGGTCGACCTCGAAGAAGGCTGGGTTGCGCAGCGTGTCGCCGCGCACCACCTGAAAGTCCTCGATGCCGTGGAGGAACAAGTTCATCCGCGCGATGGACGAGGTGGTGAGGTTCTTCTCTTGTCCGTACAGCTTGCCCCACAGCCGCTTCACGTCGCCATGCTGTTCCTTCACGTGCTGCACGGCGGCCAGCAACATGCCGCCGGTACCGCAGGCCGGGTCGTAGATGGTCTCGGCTTCTTTGGGATCGAGCATGTCGATCATCAGCCGCACGACGCTGCGCGGGGTGTAGAACTCGCCGGCCTTCTTGTTGGTGGCGTCGGCGAACTTCTTGATCAGGTATTCGTAGGCGTCGCCAAGCAGATCCGAATTGACGTTCTTGTTGCCGAACGGCAGCTTGGAGAAGTGCTCGATCAGGTCCTTGAGCAAGGCATCAGACAGCCGATCCTTGTTCGACCACTGGGCATCGCCGAACACGCCGTACAGGGTGTCGGGGTTGGCCTTCTCAATCTCGCGCATCGCGCGCTGAAGGGCCGTCCCGACATTGCTGGCCTTGGTGCGAACGTCGTTCCAGTGACAGTCTTCCGGGATCTGGAAGCGGTGCGACTCCGGAAACCAGGCCAGTTGCTCGTCGCCGGTCTCATCAACAATCTCCTGGTACTCCTCGTCCCAGACGTCGCAGATGCGCTTGAAGAACAGCAGCGGGAAGATGTAGGTCTTAAAGTCGGCCGCATCCACCGGGCCGCGCAGGATGTTGGCGGATTCCCAGAGGTGGCTTTCAAGCTGGTTGAGTGTGATTGTCGAAGCTGCTTGCGTCATTTGGATGGCGTGCTCCTGACTGGCGTTTTCGCGAGGCCATCGGCGTGCAGATCGTGCGCGCGGGCGTACTCCAGCACCAGGATTTCGATCATCGAAGCCACCGAGCGGCGCTCGCGCTCAGCCGCCAAGCGCAAAAGCTGTTTGATCTCAGCGGAGGTGCGGATGGATAGGGTTTCGTCCTTCAGGCGTGACATGGCAGCGTCTCGTCAGTAATGTCATGCAAATGTACTGCATTTTGCTCCACCTCGCCACGATTCTCGTCAGGGCGTAGATTCCGTGCTTGAGGCTGCTCGATAACACGGCACCTTAGCGGCGGTCGGCTTTACAGGGCGCTCAGCCTCGATGACGATGGGTTGCAGTGCATGCCGGCTGCTGGCCTGATTGGCTTGGCCGTAGTGACGCCGTGTTTTGGCGCTGGCATGTCCCAACCCCTGGCTGACTGAATCCGTCGCTGCGTGCCGTTTCAGGTCGGCCGCCCATTGGTGACGCAGGCAGTAAGCCGTGACAGTGTGCTTGTGCTTCGGCCAGAGGCTACGTGCCAGCCGACGGACTTCGACGGTGAAGTTGACTGGGCTGTCAATGCAAACGAGCAATTCCCGCCGCCCCGCTAGCCGGATGCGCAGAGCCTCCAGCAATGGATGGGGATCGTGTGCGCCATAGGCGATCAAGCGGTGCGGCTGACCTTGATGCGCCTTGACCTTGGCGCCATCGATCTCGAAATTGATCTCGCCCATGCCGCTGCGCGGATTGTCCACCCGGCGAATGAGCACGCCGCGCCGCAGTTCTTCCGGGCGGCAGCCGGTCAGCGCGGCGACCAGAATTGCACCGGCATACTTGCCTTTTGCAGCGCGCTGATACAGTTGCTCGCGCCACTCGCCGGGGAGGGCGCGCAAGGCTTGCCGCTTGCTGGCACGCTTGCGGCGCTCTCCGGGATGGCCGCTTTGCCGGGCTATATCGAACTCGTGCAACACCGCCCTCTGTTGCTGCAATTGGGCCCGAATGGCCATTACCTGCAACCTGTCCACAGGTCGAGCAGAGAGCGCAGAATGCAAGCTTTTCAGGTGCCGGACCAGATCGGCGTACAGGCAGTAGCGAAGCGCTGCGAGGCGTTTGTAGTAGGTTGTCGGACGCTGGGTGGCCGTCATGACTTCGGCCACACCACCTTCGGCGTAGCGAGCACGCTGTAGCAGCGTGCGGCCAAGCTGGCGATAGTCTTGCCTGGTCTTGCTGCTCAAGCTGGCAAATTCATCGACAGGAAGCATGGCTTGCATATCGCGCCGGCAACTCTCGATGAGCGCAACCATCTCATCCGCGTCGATCATTGCTTCCGGCCCTGAAACATCGCTTTCAAATCGGCAATGGCCTTTACTCGTTCAGCCTTTGCTTTTTGACGCTCGGCTTCTGACTGTTGCACAGGGGCGCGCAATTGCACTGCCTCCATCGTCTCCTGTCGGTTCTTTCGCCAGCGGGCGATATTCGGCGCGAACTCAGGGATGAATTCCCCCGCGACAGCGCTATTCATCACGGCCAGCAACCATGAGCGGACGGAGCGGATGCCCACATGCTTGCCACTGCCGGCCGCCGATAGCACGCCAGCCAGCTCGTCGGCGACAAGCTGTATCTGTTGTGCTGAGAGCGAGGGGCCGAAGCGGCGGGTTACGTCGGCGATGACGCGCAGGTAGGGCAGAAGAGAAGGGTGCGACAAGTCCAAGGGCGCGGAAGCCTCTCCCGTTTTCGGAGAGTTATCCACAGCCCCTGTCTGTAGTAGTGGTTTTATATTTTTTACTACTACTTCTTCCTTGTATTTACCTACACATATATCACCGCCCTGACCGGCGACGGATGTGCCGTCCACGGTTTCTCCGTCGCCGGCCAAGCCGGCCATGGATGTCTGTGACACTTTTTGTGAAACGGGAGTCAACACGGACTCCCATCGCCAAAGCCCTTCCTCGTCCTGGAATTTCCTCCGTGCCAGGTAGCCGGCATCTTCAAGCTCGCGCAGGATGCGGCGGCAAAGGTCTCGGCCAAGATGGCCTTTCGCTCGTGACTGATCGTGCAACACGCGCGGCAGTGCGACAGCGCGCAACTGCCAGTTGCGGCCCAGCGAGAGCAAGTGGCAAGCCACGCCTCGCGCTTCATAGCTCAGCCGCGCATCGCGCAGCAGGCTGCAAGGCAGAGACCACCAGTATTCGGCGGAGTCGTCAATGCGGATGCGGCTCATGACTTCGCCCTCTGGCGAGCCGGACAACCGGCGTGCTCGCGCTCCGCCGCCTGAGTTTCAAGCCAAGCGTCGATCTCGTGGGCAAAAAAGCCAATCGAACGGCCGCCAGGGCCTAGCCGAACTGGCTTCGGAAAATCTTCAGTCAGGCAAAGTCGCCAGAGGGTTGTCCGGCTGACCGAGATCTTCGTGCAGACATCCTGCGTCTTGATGATTTGCATGCTGTTCCTCTTAACGTGTTGAAACACGAAGGGATCATGCAAAAGATCTGGTTATGAAGTCAGGGAGCACGGTTGTCACCTGCGCTCCCTATTCTCGGGCCTGAAATCACCCAGCATGCAAACCGGTGTCGAGCAGTGGCCTCAGCTGTGCCAGTCGAATGTTTCACAAAATGGCCGAGACAATCCAAGCTCGTATCCTTGGCAAGATGCCGTAAGGATGCTGCTTGTGGGCAGGGTTGGTTCACGTCCCTCGGAGACGGCTTTAATTATCTGGGACATGTAAAGATTGGGCTCTATCACTGTTTTCTTCAGCAGCACCCGGACTACAACTCCATCGATAGCGACGGTAAATCCTTTGCTGAAACGCCCCAGATAGTGATTGGCGCGATGAGCAGGCGTGGTTTCAGCATCGGCCTTCATGCCGCCTGCAGCATAGATGGCGCCGAGGAGATAGGCGGATGGCTCGTTCTTGCTGTTCACCGAGTGGTACTCGAACTCCTTGCTCCACTTGATCGGAATTCTGAATTGCTGGCAGGTAACGATAAATTGCTTCGCGATCAGCTCCTTGGCCTCATGTTCTCTGCTTGCTCCGGACGCTGATAGTTGCCTGCTCACGGAGTGTAGCGACTCGCAGAACAGCTTATGGGTAGGCAGGTCCTTCCTCAGAAATTCGGGTAATAGCGCCGCCGACTCTTCGTCCAGGCTTCGAAGCGCCTTGCTTAACCGGGACGCCGCCTCTCGGAGTCTTCTTAGTTGCTCAAGTGTGCCTTCTTCAATTTCAGGGGGCGGCATCGTACGCCAACGAAAACTTTCTGCCAGCCGCAGGAAAGCATTTACACATTGCTCGCGGCGCTGAACGCCATATCGGTCGCAGGTTGCCTCTGCTCTGGTGCGCAGCTCGGCGACGGCATCGGAGTTGGGAATATCTGGAGCCATGATCTTTGTGGTCATGCCTGTGCTTGCTCTTTCCATTCGTCCAATCTGTCCGCCCATTCCTGCATCATGGCGCGACGTTCATCGAAATAGGTGGCGTGGTTGTAGGTACGACGCACATTGTTCTGGTCGGCATGGGCAAGCTGCGCCTCGATGGCATCGGGGCGGTAGCCCATCTCGTTAAGACGGGTACTGCCGCTGGTCCGCGTGGCATGTGGGCTATAGGCGCCACTCCACCCCAAAACCTTGAGTGCCTGGCGAAGCGATGCGGCGGACATAGGGGCGTTGCGATCATCTCGGCCAGGAAACAAGTGCTTGCGGTTGCCGGTAATGGCATGCAGTCCTTTGAGCATCTCCACTGCCTGTCGTGGCAGAGGCACGACGTGCTCCTTGCGTGCTTTCATGCGCTGCGCCGGGATACGCCAAACAGCCTTCTCAAGGTCAAACTCATCCCAGGCCGCCTCGGCCACTTCGGTCGGTCGCGCCAGGGTCCACCACATCAGTTGCATGCAATGACTTACCTGAAAGCTGCAGCGGTGGTTTGCGAAGTCGCTCAGCAGTTTGCCGATCTGCTCTTTACTCAGCGCCGGTTTGTGCTGGGTCTTGTTTGCTGGTAGCGCCTTGCGTACCGGCCAAACCGGGTCGCTGTCGGCTCGCAAGGTGGCGACGGCGAACTCGAATACGGCGGACATGGTGCGCCGCGCCTCGGCTGCGACCGTGGGCGCGCCACGCTTTGCTGTTTTCTGCAGGATGTCCAGGACATGGGTTGGCGTTATTTCGCGAACCGGCATGCTGCCGATACTGGGGAATACCACGCGCTCCAGCATATCCAGACGCCGGTTCTTGGTGACATCTTCCCAGTCCTTTGTCTGCAGCCACTCCTTGGCGACGATCTCGAAGGTGTTCTTTGCTTCGCTGGCTTTCCGGATGCGGTCGAGCTGCCTTTG
>TARA_R100000093_G_scaffold42584_1_pt1 | contig 24179 bp, 24 predicted proteins | sample TARA_R100000093 | Tara Oceans TARA_R100000093 (sample SAMEA2620053) | marine metagenome | biome: marine biome (ENVO:00000447); feature: mesopelagic zone (ENVO:00000213) & marine oxygen minimum zone (ENVO:01000065); material: "saline water (ENVO:00002010), including plankton... | reverse complement strand
GCAGAACACCCGACGGTGGCCGAAGCGGTCGGCCACCCAGCCGCTGGCCGGGATGAACACCGCCATGGCCAGCAGGTAGGCGGTGATGCCGATGTTCACGTCCACCGCCGCCACGCCGAAGGTCGCCGCCATCTGTGGCAGTGCAGTGACGATCACCGTGGCGTCGAGGTTCTCCATGAAAAACGCCCCGGCCACCAGCAAGGCGGTACGGGGCGACAGGGAGACGGCCTCGACGGCCTGTACGGCGCTGGCCTCAGGACTCGCCAAGGGATTCGACCCCCAGCTCGTCGTAGACCTCCTCGGCGAGGTGAAAGGTGGCGTTGGCCGCCGGGATGCCGCAGTAGATGGCGCTTTGCAGTAGCACTTCCTTGATCTCGTCGCGGGTCACGCCATTGTTCTTCGCTGCCCGCAGGTGCAGCTTGAGCTCGCCCTCGCGGTTCACGCCGATCAGCATGGCGATGGTGATCAGGCTGCGGGTGTGCCGGGGCAGCCCGGGGCGGGTCCAGATATCGCCCCAGGCGTGGCGAGTGATCATCTCCTGGAACTCGGCGTTGAACTCGGTGATGTTCTTCAGGCTGCGGTCGACATGGGCATCGCCCAGCACCGCCCGGCGCAGCTGCATGCCGGCTTCGTAGCGTTCTTTTTCGTCCATCCTGTTATCCCTTGTGTCATTTGCTGAGCGCGGACTTTGCGAGTAAGCGCGCTACCACCTGGTTTCGCCTAGGAGCGAGCTTGCTCGCGAATGGTCCCTGCCGGGTGGTCAGTCTCGTAGGCGGACAACGCGCAAGGCGCTTGTCCGCCAAGGACCACGGTGGGCAAGGCGGCGCCGTTTCCCACCCTACGTCAAGTCATTTACTTGTTCAGGAACGCCAGCACCGCCTGGCTGAACGCCTCACCGGCCTCGACGTTGGACAGGTGCGCCGCCTCGAAGGCGACCAGCTCGGCGCCGGGAATGTGCGCCTGGATGAACTGCCCGTGCTCGACGGTGGTGACCGGGTCCTGGGCGCCGCAGACCACCAGGGTCGGCGTCTTGACGGCGCCCAGCTGCTCGCGGAAGTCGGCATCGCGCACCGCTGCGCAGTTGGCGGCATACCCTTCCGGCGAGGTGGCGGCGATCATGTCGGCGATGCGGCTGGCGGCCTGCGGCTGGCTCTGGCTGAACGCCGGGGTGAACCAGCGGCCGATGGCGGCGTCACGCATGTCGCGCATGGCTTGCTCGCGGCCGTTGAGCACACCGGCGATGCGGTCGTTCCAGGTTTCGTCGGTGCCGATCTTTGCGCCGGTGTTGCACAGTACCAGGCGCTCGAGGCGGTCGCCGGCATTCACGCCCAGCCACTGGCCGATCAGCCCACCCATGGACAGGCCGCAGAAGGAAAAGCGCTGGATGCCCAGGGCATCCAGCAGGCCGAGCACGTCCCGGCCGAGCTGCTCGATGCTGTACGAGCCGGGGGTGACGGTGGAGCCGCCGTGGCCGCGGGTGTCGTAGCGCAGTACGCGAAAGTGCTCGGCGAACGCCGGGATCTGCGCATCCCACATGTGCAGGTCGGTGCCCAGGGAGTTGGAGAGCACCAGTACCGGTGCGCCTTCCGGGCCATCGAAACGGTAGTTCAGGCTGGCATCGGCCAGTTGTACGCTCGGCATCGTCGTTCTCACTCGTTGTTCAGGGCATGGTGTTCGGCCAGCGCGCGCGCCACCCAGCGGCGCGCCTGACCCAGGTAACCGGCCGGATCCAGCAGGTGGTCCAGCTCGGCATCGTTCAATTCATCGCGCACCTCGGCGCAGTCGCCCAGCACGCCGCGCAGGTGGCGTTGTTCGGCCACCGCCTGACGGCAGCAGCGCTCGACCAGGTGGTGGGCCTTTTCGCGGCCGACCTTTTGCGCCAGCGCGATACTCACCGACTCGGCCATCACCAGCCCGCGGGTCAGTTCCAGGTTGCCGCGCATGCGCTCGGCATCCACCTCCAGCGCCGGAACGGCGATCAGCGCCTGGGCCAGGGCGCCCGACACCAGACAGCAGAGCTCTGGCAGCGTCTCCCATTCGGCATGCCAGAGGCCCAGGCTGCGCTCGTGCTCCTGCGGCATCGCCGACAGCAGCGTGGCGACCAGCCCCGGCGCGCGGGTGGCGGCGGCGATCATCACCGCGCTGCCCACCGGGTTGCGCTTGTGCGGCATGGTGGAGGAGCCGCCCTTGCCGGGTGCCGACGGCTCGAACACTTCGCCCACGTCGGTCTGCATCAGCAGCGACAGGTCGCGCCCCAGCTTGCCGAGGCTGCCGGCGATCAGCCCGAGCAGCCCGGCAAACTCCACCAGACGGTCGCGCTGGGTATGCCAGGGCTGGTCCGGCAGCTGCAGGCCGAGCTCGCCAGCCAGCGCTTCCGAGACGGGCCAGGCCTGCTCGCCGAGCGCCGCCAGCGAACCGGAGGCGCCACCGAACTGCAGGCACAACAGGCGGGGCTTCAGCTCGGCCAGGCGCTGGCGATGGCGCGTGACGGCGCCCAGCCAGCCGGAGATCTTCATGCCCAGGGTCACCGGGGTGGCGTGCTGCAGCCAGGTGCGCCCGGTCAGCGGGGTTTCGGCATGGCGCTCGGCCTGTTCGGCCAGTGCCTCGGCGAGGGCGCGCAGATCCGTGTCCAGCAGCGCGACGGCCTGGCGTAACTGCAGCACCAGGCCGGTGTCCATAGCGTCCTGGCTGGTGGCGCCCAGGTGGACAAACTTCTCGGCCTCCGGGCTTTGCCCGGCGACCCGCTTGCCCAGCGCCTTGGCCAGCGGAATGGCCGAGTTGCCCGCCGTGGCGATGGCCAGGGCGAGCGCGTCCAGATCGTAGAGTTGCGCCTGGCAGGCGGCCTCGATGGGCGCGACCGCCGCAGCCGGGATCACCCCGCAGCGTGCCTCGGCTCGGGCCAGAGCCGCCTCGAAATCCAGCATGCCCTGCAGGCGCCCCCGGTCGGAGAACACCTCGCGCATCGGTGCGCCGGTGAAGTAGACATCGAAGAGTTGGCTGCTCGGCCGGTTCAAGATCAGGCTCCTTGTTGTTCGGTCGATGGTTCAGTGTGGTCCAAACGGTGGGCTGAAGCCCAGCCTACGAACCGACACTCCCGCCGCTTGCCGCGTGGCCTGGTGGACAAGGCTGCGCCGTTGTCCACCCTACGCCACTGCGCCAACTTCGTAGGGTGGAAAACCGCGTGAGCGTTTTCCGCCGCAACGGTCAGACCCGTTCCACCGCCAGTGCCAGCCCCTGCCCGACGCCCACGCACATGGTGGCCAGGCCGAGCTTGCCGCCGGATTTTTCCAGCGCATGGATGGCGGTCATCACCAGGCGCGCACCACTCATGCCCAGCGGGTGGCCGAGGGCGATGGCGCCGCCGTTGGGGTTCACCTTGGGGCTGTCGTCCGGCAGGCCGAGGTCACGGGTGACCGCCAGGCCTTGGGCGGCGAAGGCTTCGTTCAGTTCGATCACGTCGAAGTCATCCACCGCCTTGTCCAGGCGTTCGCAGAGCTTGCGCACCGCCGGCACCGGGCCGACGCCCATCACCCGCGGCGCGACGCCGGCGCTGGCCATGCCGAGCACCTTGGCGCGCGGCGTGAGGCCGTACTTTTTAACCGCTTCGGCACTGGCGAGGATCATCGCCGCGGCACCGTCATTCACGCCCGAGGCGTTGCCGGCGGTGACAGTCTTGTCCGGGCCGTTGACTGGCTTGAGCTTGACCAGCGCCTCGGCGGTGGTGTCCGGGCGCGGGTGCTCGTCGGTGTCCACCACGCTCTCGCCCTTTTTGGTCTTGATGACAACCGGGACGATCTCCTCGGCGAAGAAACCGGCCGCTTGAGCCGCCGCAGTACGCTGTTGGCTGCGCAGGGCGAAGGCATCCTGGTCGGCGCGGCTGACCTTATAGTCGTCGGCCACGTTGTCGGCGGTCTGCGGCATGGCATCCACGCCGTAGAGCTCCATCATTTTCGGGTTGATGAAGCGCCAGCCGATGGTGGTGTCCTCGATCTTCTGGGTGCGACCGAAGGCCGTGTCCGCCTTGCCCATCACGTAAGGCGCGCGGGACATGGACTCGACGCCGCCGGCAATCGCCAGCTCCATTTCACCGCAAGCTATGGCACGAAACGCGGTACCCACGGCATCCATGCCCGAAGCGCACAGACGGTTGAGGGTCACGCCTGGCACCGTGTCTGGCAGGCCGGCGAGCAGCGCGGCCATGCGCGCCACGTTACGGTTGTCCTCCCCAGCCTGGTTGGCGCTGCCCATGAAGACCTCATCGACCGCTGCCGGGTCAAGGCCCGGGTTGCGTTCGAGCAACGCCTTGAGCGGAATCGCCGCCAGATCGTCGGCGCGCACCGCAGCCAGCGCACCGCCGAAGCGGCCGATCGGTGTGCGTACGGCGTCGCAGATGTATACGTCGCGAGTCATTCCTCTCCCCCTTGCTGGCCATGAGCGGCAGCGGTTCGGGCCTCCAGCGCGCGCAGCGCTTGCAGCTCATCTGCGCGAGGCGCTTCGGTAGTGCCAAGCGTTTCGGCGAAGCGGATTGCCCAGCCTGTGTTCGCCACCACCTGCTCGCGGGTCACGCCCGGATGCAGCGCGGTGACGATGAATTCGTTGGTGCCTTCTTCCGGTTCCATAATGCACAGATCGGTAATGATCGCCATCGGGCCCTTGCCAGGGAGGCCCAACTGCTTGCGGTGATCGCCGCCCTCACCGAAACCGACCGAGGTGATGAAAGCCAACTTGTCTACGAAGGTGCGATGCGACTGCTTGAGGATGATCAGGACTTGCTTGGCGCTACCGGCGATCTCCGGTGCGCCGCCGGCGCCTGGCAGGCGCACCTTGGGCTGGTGGTAGTCACCGATCACGGTGGTGTTGATGTTTCCGTACTTGTCCACCTGCGCGGCGCCGAGAAAGCCGACGTCGATACGCCCGCCCTGCAGCCAGTAGCGGAAAATTTCGCCAGTCGGCACCACCGTGTCGGCAGTTTCGGCCAGCTCGCCGTCACCGATGGACAGCGGCAGCACCGAAGGCTTGGCGCCGATCGGGCCGGATTCGTAGATCAACACGACCTCCGGCGCATGGGTCAGGCGGGCCAGGTTGGCAGCCTTGGACGGCAGGCCGATGCCGACGAAGCAGACGCTGCCATTACCGAGGCGGCGGGCAGCGGCGACGGTCATCATTTCATTGGTGCTGTAGGCGCTCATCAGTTGGCCTCCTGCTGCTGGGCCAGCTTGCGCTGGAAGGCGGCGAAGTCTTTGGTGCCGCGGATGTAGGTATCGATCCAGGTAGTGAACGCCTCGCGGTCGCGGGCGATCGGGTCCCAGGCCTGGTAGAAGCGGTTGTCGCGCTCGTAGTAGCCGTGCGCGTAGGAAGGATGCGCGCCGCCCGGCACCAGGCAGACCGCAGTCAGCGCCCAGGTCGGCAGCACGCAGGCGTTCATCGGCGCGTTCAGCTCGTCGACGATTTCTTCGACGGTAACGATGCAACGTTTGGCTGCCAGCGCGGCTTCCTTCTGCACCCCCAGGATGCCCTGGATCAGCACGTTGCCCTTGCGGTCGGCCTTCTGCGCATGGATCACGGTGACATCCGGGCGCACGCTGGGTACGGCAGCCAGCACTTCGCCGGTGAACGGACAGGTCACCGACTTGATCAGCGGGTTGACCTTCGGCAGGTCGGAGCCGGCATAGGCACGCAGCACCGCGAACGGCAGGCCGGAGGCACCGGCCACGTAGGCGTTGGCCAGGTCCGCATGGCTGTGCTCCTCGATTTCCAGCGCCTGCGGCCAGCCCTTCTCCACAGCGTCGCGCAGGCGGTGCAGCGAGCCGACGCCGGGGTTGCCGCCCCAGGAGAAGATCAGCTTCTTCGCGCAGCCGGCGCCGATCAGCAGGTCGTAGACCAGGTCGGGCGTCATGCGCACCAGGGTCAGGTCTTGCTTCGCCTGGCGCACGATCTCGTGGGCAGCGGCGGTGGGGATTAGGTGGGTGAAGCCTTCCAGGGCGACGGTGTCGCCGTCCTGGACGAAGCGCTCGATGGCGTCTTTGAGCGTGAGGAGTTCAGCCATGGGTCGAATCTCTTGTGGTTTTCGATGCGCGTTGGCGCTGATGAAAACGTTAACTAGCGAGTCGCCCCATAACAATCCGATAATCGACATTCCGTTCGGTATTCGAACACATTACAACCTGAATGACCGCTCGCAGGCGACCTGAAGCGAGCGCTCCGGGCCACGCCCACCCGGCCCTCAGCGCGTGCCGAGGCTGCGAAACTGCACCGGGCGGATGATCCGGGTTTCCTGGGCGAGCACCAGGTGGGCCGAGGCCTGCAGGTACTCGGGGAAGTCCGGGTCGCTATCCCGGGCCCGGCTGCGCCGTTCGAAGTCATCGAGACTGTCATAACCCCACAGGTGCACCACCTGGTTCAGCGGGCCGATGCTGCTGGTGTAGAAGGCCAGCGGCGCCCCCAGATGACGCAGCAGCACCGGCATCGCCAGGCGGTCGAAGATATCCAGGAACTCCGCCATCCCCCGCGGCTTGATAGTGTAGATGCGGTGATCGACTACCGGCTTGCCGTTCAGCACGATCATACGGCCTCCCGATAGCGCTTCGCCGCACCGACTTCGATGCCGGCGAGGTGCAGTGCGGTGAGGTAGCCGAAGGTCATCGCCGGGCCGAGGGTGATGCCGGCGCCAGGGTAGTTGCCGCCCATCATGCTGACCCGGTCATTGCCTGCGGCGAATAGCCCGGGAATGGGCTGATCCTCCGCGTCCAGCACCTCGCCGGCCAGGCCGGTGCGCAGGCCGTCGAAAGTGCCGAGATCACCCATGATCACTTTCACCGCATAGAACGGCGGTTTGCCCAACGGCGCGACGCAAGGGTTGGGGCGATTTTCAGGGTCAGCCAGGTAACGATTGAAGCTGGTGCTGCCGCGGCCGAAGGCTGGATCCTGGCCATTCAGCGCGCTGTAGTTGTACTCGCGCACCGTACCTTCCAGCCCCGCCGCATCGATGCCGGCCCGCCCGGCCAGCTCCGCGAGCGTGCGCCCCTTGATCAGGTAGCCATTTTTCACCAGCGGGCCCACCGGCATCGGCGCCGGCTTGGCGTAACCGAGGCCGTACTTGCCCAGTGCCGTCTGGTCGCAGACGAGCCACATCGCGGTTTCCGACTCGTCCTGGCAGGCTTCGATCAGCGCCGCTCCGACGTCGTGGTAGGACTGCGACTCGTTGGTGAAGCGCCGACCGTTGCGCAGCACGCCGATCACCCCTGGCTTGTAGCGGTCCAGCAGGTGCGGAAACACCCCATGGCGGCCCTTGCCCAGCGGCACCCGGGACACCGGCATCCACGCCGAAGCCTGCGCCAGTGGCGGATCCATCCGCCCGCCCACCCGTTCGGCCAGGGCAATGCCATCGCCGGTATTCGCCGCCGGCACCGGCGACAGGTGTTCGCCACCCCGCCGCACATGCGGATAGGCGCGGGCGAGGCGCTTCAGATCATGGGAGAACCCGCCACAGGCCAGCACCACGCCGCGTCGGGCGAGCAGCTTCTGTGGCTGCTCGGTACTGCCGGTCAGTACACCGACCACCCGCCCCTGCTCCAACAGCAGCTCCCGGGCGCCTTCGCCGGTGCGAATGGGAATGCCCAGGGCCAGCGCCGACTTCGCCAGCCGTGCCGCCAGCGCGTTGCCGCTGGTGACCTGCACCGCCCGGCGGTACAGCGCCAGTTCCTTGAGGTGCACGGCCAGTCGCTTGCTGACATAAAGGAACGATTTGAGCGAGCGGGTGGCATTGAAGAAATGCTTCAGGTCGGCATTGGAGGAGTTGAACATCATGCCCATGAAGGTGATGGTCTCCAGCGGCGGGCGCAGCCGTACCATGTCCGGGCCGAGCCGTCGGATGTCGTAGGGCGCCGCGAGGATCGAGCGGCCGATGTCCACGCCACCGGGCGCGGTCGGGTGGTAGTCCGGGTAGAGGGTGGGCACGAAGCGCACCTCGGTTTCCCGCTCGAAGAACTCGACCATTTCCGCGGCATGATCGACATAGCACTCGGCCGCCGCCCGGTCGAAATAGGCGCCAGCCTCGTGCTGCAGGTAGGTCAGCGCCGCTTCGCGGCTGTCGCGGATGCCCTGGGCGCGGGCATGGCGGTTGCCGGGAATCCACAGCACGCCGCCGGAAAACGCGGTGGTGCCACCGATCACGGGCTCCTTTTCCAGCACGATCACATCGAGGCCTTTCTTTTTCGCGGTGATGGCGGTGGCCAGGCCGGCCGCGCCGGAGCCGATCACCAGTACATCGCAGGTCTGGGTAGTCATTGTGGTTGTTCTCCAGCCAGGGGGATGCCCGCAGGGCCGCGCCCGCGGGATCAGGAAGTCGGATCAGTGGGCGGTCGCCGGGGACTGGTAGCCGGGGCGCGGGATCAGCGCCATGGGCATGCATTCCAGGCCGCCATCGACGACCAGCTCAGCGCCGTTGACGTAATCCGCCCGCGAGCTGGCGAGGAACAGTACGGCGTCGGCGATATCCGAGGGCTCGCCGATCCGTCCGTTGGCGGTCATCGCGCAGCGCTGACGTTCGATCTCGGCGTCGGCATAGAAGGCCGCGGACAGCGGGGTGCGGATCAGCCCCGGACAAATGGCGTTGCTGCGCACCCCGCGCGGCCCCCACTCGGCGGCCAATTGGCGCGACAGCATGCTGACCCCGGCCTTGGCCGCGCTGTAGGCACCGCTCCAGGTCTGCGGGAAATGCGCGGCGATGGAGGCGACGTGGACCAGGCGGCCGCTGCCCTGACGCAGCATCAGCCGGCCGAAGTGCTGGGCGCAGAGCAGATAGCCGCTGAGGTTGACCGCCAGCAGGCGGTTCCACTGCTCCAGCTCGATCTCCTCCAGTGCGCCCGGTTGTAGCAGGCTGGCGTTGTTCACCAGCACGTCGCAGCGGCCGAAGCGGCGCTCGACTTCCGCCGCGGCCAGACGCACGCTGGCAGGATCGGCAATGTTGCAGGTCAGTGCAGTGACGGGGTGGGACGCCTGTGCCGAGAGCGTTTCGGCCAGTTGGCCGCAGCGTTGTTCGTCCAGGTCGAGCAATACGACCTGGGCTCCCTGCGCAAGCAGCGCGCGGGCGATCTGGCTACCGATGCCACCGGCGGCACCGGTGACGACACACACGCGGGAATCGAGCTGCAACCAGTGATGGTTGTTCATGGTGGGTTCTCCGACTCGCACGCAGCAGCTGTACTGCCGCGTTTTGTTATTGTTGTGCCTCTGGCGAGGGCGAGCACGCAGGCCTTTTCGGCGCTACAGGGTCGATGCTATGGAGCGAGGGAAGAGCCGGGAATGAACAAAACCTGCAATGCCTTGGACATATCGATCAGGTCGCATGGGGCCGACCTCTTGTCGCTGCCAGCCCGCACTGCGCCTTCGAATCACCACAACCTGCGAGGAGCCTGCGCGCACGGATGAACCAGATTCCCACCTATGCCCTGTATGGCGAGGCACCGCGTCCGACCTGGCACCGTGCCCTGCACGTCGAATCAATCTCCAAGCGCTCGGGCAGCCATGAATGGGTGATCGCCCCGCATCGCCATGACGTGCTGCTGCAACTGCTCTACCTGCAACAGGGCAGCGGCGAGGTGCTCTGCGACAGCCGTCGCGTGCGGCTACAGGCGCCGGCGGTGATCTTCATTCCCGCGCAATGCGTGCATGGCTTCGCCTGGGACGGCGCGGTCGAGGGCCGGGTGATCACGGCCCTGCAGCATCCACTGGATCAGCTCGCCGCCAGCCTGGCGCCGAACCTGAGCGCCTGGCTGCACTCGGCGCACCTGATCGCCGCTCCGGCCTGGCCGCGCGAGAAGGACCCGCTGCTGCCGCTGCTGGCGGCGCTGGAGGAGGAATATCACGGGCGTGGCGCGGAGCACGACGCCTGCAGCCTGGGGCTGCTGCTGGGGTTGGTGATCCGCCTGTACCGCTTGCAGGGCGAGGCCCGGCCGAACCCGCCGGCCGACCGGCGCAGTCAGCAGCTGCGGCAGTTCCGCGAGCTGGTGGAAAAGGGCTTTCGCCAGCACCTGCCGGTGAGCCGCTATGCCGAGGCACTGGGCATGACCCCGGTGACCCTCGGCCGGTTGTGCCAGGACCAGTTGGGGATGACGGCACTGCAGGTCATCAATGCTCGGCTGCTGCTGGAGGCGCAGCGTGAGCTGGCCTACTCCAGTCGCAGCATCAAGGAGATCGCCCTGGAGCTGGGGTTTTCGGACGAGGCTTACTTCAGCCGCTTCATCCGCAAGCAGACGGAGCTCACGCCGAGCGAGTTCCGTCTGCAGGCACGCCAGGGCTGACGGGACTTACTCGATGGGCTCGTAGGGCAGCCCGACGTAGTTCTCGGCGACGGTCTTCAACCCGGCCGGTGACTCCAGGTAGTAGGCACGCTCGGTCTGCTGGATGCGCTGATCGAACGGATCCTGCTCCGGAAACTCGTGCAGCAGCGTGGTCATCCACCAGCTGAAGCGTTCGGCCTTCCAGATGCGGCGCAGGCAGATCGCCGAATAGCGCTCGATCAGGTCGGTGCGCCCTTCCCCATACACCCGCACCAGGATGCGGTACAGCGTGCTGACGTCGCTCGCCGCCAGATTCAGGCCCTTGGCGCCGGTGGGCGGGACGATGTGGGCGGCATCGCCGACCAGGAACAGCCGTCCGTACTGCATTGGCTCGACCACGAAGCTGCGCAGCGGCGCGATGCTCTTCTCCAGCGACGGCCCGGTCACCAGTTGCGCCGCCACGTCCTCCGGCAGGCGGTTGCGCAGCTCGGTCCAGAAACGCTCGTCGGACCAGTCGCTCACCTGCTCGCTGGCCGGCACCTGCAGGTAATAGCGGCTGCGCGTCGCCGAACGCTGGCTGCACAGCACGAAGCCGCGCGGGTGATGGGCGTAGATCAGCTCGGGGCTGACCGGCGGCGTATCGGCGAGCAGGCCCAGCCAGCCGAACGGATAGACCCGCTCGAAGATCTTCAGGCGCTCGGCCGGAATGCTCTGCCGGGCAACGCCGTGGAAGCCGTCGCAGCCGGCGATGTAGTCGCAGTCCACCCGCACCTGCTGGCCGTCGCGTTCAAAGGTGACCCAAGGCCGCTCGCCCTCGACGTCATGCAGCTGCACGTTGGCCGCTTCGTAGATGATCGGGGCGCCACTGGCCTCGCGCGCCGCCATCAGGTCGCGGGTGACTTCGGTCTGCCCGTAGACGGTGACGGTGCTGCCGCAGGTGAGCGCCTTGAGGTCGATACGCCGGCGCTGGCCGTCGGCAATGATCTCGAAGCCGTCATGCACCAGCCCATGACGGTCCATGCCCTCAGCCACGCCGGCCTCGTGCAGCAGGTCCACCATGCCCTGCTCCAGCACCCCGGCGCGAATCCGCCCGAGCACGTAGTCGGGGGGCTGGCGTTCCAGGATCATGGTGTCGATACCGGCCTTGTGCAAAAGCTGGCCGAGCAGCAGGCCGGAGGGGCCTGCACCGATGATTGCCACTTGCGTCTTCATTGTTGTTGTCCTCGCATTGGTTTTTGCCAACCACAGCGGTATTTTTCTGCTCACGGACCGCCGCAAGAAGGCAAAAGGCAATGCAAAAACAGGACTTTTCGAAACTTCGGGCGAATACCGGCCAAGCCCTCGGGGTGCCGGTGTTCACCCTCTATGGCGCCGATCCGGCGTGGCCGACGCCGGACCTGCTGCATTGCGAGTCGATCCCCGAGCGCGCACGCCTGCATGACTGGGAAATCCGCCCCCACAGGCATGCCGAACTGGGCCAGGTGCTCTACCTCGACCAGGGCCAGGCCGCGATTCAAGTGGAGGGGGCGATCACCGAGGTGGACGGCCCGGTCCTGCAGATGATCCCGGCCGGTTGCATCCACGGCTTCCGTTTCGCCCCCGACGTGCAGGGCTGGATCCTCACCCTCGCGGCGCCCCTGCTCGCCCGGCTCGCCGAGCAGCTCGGCGGCCTGCAGGCCGGGTTGATCCAGCCGGGCCTGTACGGCCTCGGGGCGGACGATCATCGCCACTTGCGCACGCTGTTCGACGGGCTGGCCGAGGAGTACGCCCATCCGGCCGGCGGGCGTGACCTGATGCTGCAGTCGCTGGTGGGCGCGCTGGCGGTGTGGCTGGCGCGCCAGGCCAGTGCCGGCCCGGCACCGGCGACACAGCCGGCCGATCGCGGCGCGGCCTGCCTGATGCGCTTCGGCCGCCTGGTGGAGCTGCACTTTCGCGAACACTGGACGGTGGAGCGTTACGCCGAGACGCTCGGCGTCACCAGCACGCACCTGAACAACCTGTGCCGTCGGCTGCACGGACAGACGGCCCTGGCCATCCTGCACCAGCGCCTGCTGCTGGAGGCCAAGCGCAACCTGATCTATACCGGGCTGACGGTGAACCAGATCGCCGATCTGCTCGGTTTCAGCGAGCCGTCGTATTTCACTCGTTTCTTCCGCCGGCTGACCAGTACCGCGCCGAGCGCGTTCCGCCAGGGGCAGCGTGGTGCAGCGGAGTGAATGAAAGACTCAATGGAACAGCCGGGTGCTCAGCTCGCGGCTGGCTTCCAGCAATACCGGCAAGAAGCGCGTTTCCAGCTCCTGGCGCGACACCCGGCCGGCATGGGTGCCGACGTTCAGCGCGGCGAGCACCTGCCCGGCCGAATCCTTGAGCGGTACGGCCAGCGAGCGCAGGCCCACTTCCAGCTCCTGGTCGATGATCACCCAGCCCTGACGGCGGATCTCGGCAATGTTCTCGCGCAATGCCTCGGGGGTGTGCAGCGTGCGGCTGGTCTTCACCTGCAAGTCGGCGCGGTCCAGGTAGTCGTCCAGCGCCGCGTCGTCCAGCGCGGCCAGGAGGATGCGGCCCATGGAGGTGCAGTAGGCCGGCAGCCGGCTACCCACCGAGAGGTCCACCGAAATCAGCCGCTGGGGTGTCGCCGAGCGCGCCACGTAGAGCACCTCGTCGCCCTCCAGGGTGGCCATCGAGCAGGCCTCGTGCAGCTGCTCGCTCAGGCGGTCGAGAATCGGCTGCGCGGTCACCGCCAGCGGCGTGGAGGACAGGTACGCATGACCCAGCGTCAGCACCTTGGGCAGCAGCGAATAGGTTCGCCCATCGGTGGTGACATAGCCGAGCTTCATCAGCGTGTGCAGACAGCGGCGCACAGCGGCACGGGGAATCTCGGTGCGGTGGCTGATCTGCGCGATGGTCAGGTGGCGCTTGCGCTCCTGGAACGCGTGGATCACCGCCAGGCCGCGGGCCAGCGAGGTCATGAAGTTGGGGTCGCCGGTCAGCGCGTCGATGCGCTTGGCTGGGGACGCGACGATGGGCGGCGCCATCGGCAGAAGGTGGATGCGCTGATCGTCGTTCATGGCTCGGACCCCAAGGCAGGCTGGCAGTGAGGGCGATTATCGACATCCTGATCGATAATCGCCACCCCTGCGCTCACTGCAGCAGCCAGAGGTACAGGCTGATGCTCAGGAAGGACAACACCGTGGCAGCCACCAGTGCGGCGGCGCAGCGGCCTTCGAGCTGATAACGGGCGCCAAGAATCGGATAGATGCTCATCATCGGCGCGGCGGCCATGAGGATACCGGCCAGGCGCAGGGCCGGGTCGTCCACGGTGAACAGCACGAAGCAGCCCATCACCAGCAGCGGGTGCAGCAGCAGCTTGCCCACCGCCAGCTGCGCCATGTCGGCATACAGCGCGCCGACCTTCAGCCCGTTGAGGCTGGCACCGATGACGAACAACGCCACCGGCGCGGAGGCCATGGCCAGCATCTCGATGACCCGCATGATCACCGCCGGCGGTCGCACCCCGAGGATCGCCATGCCAAGCCCCAGGGTGATGGCGATCAAAATCGGGTGGCGCACCAGGCTCTTCAGCGTGCCGCTCAAGGCGCGCCAGGCGCTGCCGTCATTCTGCCGGCCCATTTCCGCCAGGGTCAGCGCCAGCGGGATCATCAAGAGGTTCTCCACCATCATGCCCAGCGCCAGGGCCACCGCCGCCGGCGAGCCGACCACCATGACGACGATCGGGTAGCCAACGAAGCCGCTGTTGGACACCGAGCTGCCGAGCCCGGCCAGGGCACTGCCGCTGCGACTGTCGCCGCGCACCCAGCGCGACACGCCATAGCCAACCCCGAAGGCAGCCAGCGAGCCCGCGGCGTAGGCGAAGATGTAGTTCCAGTTGATCACCTGGTCCAGCGGCCGCTCCAGCAACGCCTTGATCACCAGCGCCGGCAGCGCGAAGGTGATGACGAAACGCCCCATGCCGGCCGCCTGCTCGCGGCTGACCACCTGGCTGCGACAGGCCAGGAAGCCGATGCCGATAAGAATGAAAATGGGCGCGGTAATGCCAAGGATCGCCAGCATCGAGGAGTCTCGTCAGGAGGTCGGGAATGGGGGCGGTGCCAGCCGTCGCAACTGCTGCAGGCGGCTGCCGGTACGGGAAAAGTCCACATGGGCACCGGCGCTGAGCAGCCGCTCCGGCGCGACCTCGCTGACCAGCAGCAACTGGTTGCCGTGGTCGTAGAGGATGTCGATGAAATTCAGGAAGCGCTGCTGCACGTCGATCCCTTGGCCATCCAACGGCGGCACGCCGGACAGCGCCAGGACGTGGAATTCCTCGGCCAGCCAAAGCATGTCGGCGCTCGAGCGCGGCTCGCGGCAGAGCACGTCGAAGTCCAGCCAGCCGCGCTCGGCGTCCCGCGCCAGCAGCGTCAGCGGCCGACGATTCACCGTGAGGGTCACATTGCGTTCGGCGGCGTCGCTCAGCACCAGCTGCTTGGCGATCAGCGCGCCCTGCTCCGCCTCTGATGCCACGCCGAAGTCACCCCACTGGTAGCCGGGGCGCTGGCGGTAGTCCTGGCCGCCATCGAGCTCGAGCACCTCGAAGCGCTTTTCGATGAGTGCGATGGCCGGCTTGAAGCGGTCGCGGTACAGCGGATTCGGGCACAGCCCGGCAGGCGGATAGTTGGAGGTACAGACCAGCCCCACCCCCGTCCCCACCAGATGCTCCAGCAGGCGGCCGAGCAGCATGGCATCGCCGATGTCGTGCACGTGGAATTCGTCGAAGCACAGCAGGCGGGTATCGGCGGCGATTTCCGCGGCGATGATCGCCAGTGGATCGGCCTGGCCACTGATCTGCTGCAGACGCAACTGGACTTCATGGAGGAAGGCATGGAAGTGGACGCGGCGCTTGTCCGCCAGCGGAACCGCGGCGAAGAAGGCGTCCATCACGAAACTCTTGCCGCGCCCGACACCACCCCAGAGGTAGACGCCGGTCTTGGGCGCGCGCAGCCAGCCGGCGCGACCGCGCAGCCAGCCATCAAGCCAGCGGGCGAGCTGCCCGATGGCCTGTTGCTGCGCCGGATCGGCCCGGTAGCCCCGGGCCTCCAGCACGGAGGTGAAATGCCGCCCGACCCGCCGGACTACCGACTCGTCGGGTATTGCGCGGGCGGCGTCCAGGGCATCAGAAGTCAAAGAAGACCGTTTCCGCCTCGCCCTGCAGGTGGATGTCGAAGCGGTAGGCCAGCTTGCCGTCAACCTCACAACGCTTGGCGATCAGCGTGTTGCGGCGGTTGGTCCACTCGATCAGGTTGAGCACCGGGTCGGCCGCGTTGGCCTCGACTTCGTCTTCGAAGTAGATGCGCGTCTGCAGGTGGATGTTGATCCCGCGGGCGAACAGCGACACGTTGATGTGCGGCGCCATCGGCTGGCCGGCACGGTTCTTCACCGAGCCCGGCTTGACGGTCTTCAGGGTCCACTCGCCGGCGTCGAAGGTGGTCGCGGTCCGGCCGAAGCTGTTGAACGGCTGCTCGACGTCGAAGCGGGTCTGGTACTGGCCCTGGCTGTCCGCCTGCCAGAACTCCAGGAACGAGTCGCACACCTTGTGGCCACTGCCGTCGTAGACGTTGCCAACAAGGATGATGTGCTCGCCGGCAGCATCCGGCTTGGCCATCTCGTTCCAGATTTCCTGCTCGCGGGTGGGGTTACCGGCAGCGGCCAAGGCGAGGCCGATGTGAACGTACGGGCCGGCGGTCTGGGAAGGGGTTTCCGGCAGCAATTGAACGGGCATGTCTGTCTCCTCCTCAGCGGTTTTCGAAGTGGGTCTGGCGCTGGCCGCGCAGCACGATGTCGAAGCGATACGCCAGGCAATCCATCGGATTGGCGTTGCCCATGTCCAGCTTGGCGATCAAGGTCTCTACCGCCTCGGGGTTCGCGATGGTCTTGACGATCGGGCACAGCGGGATGAGCGGGTCACCCTCGAAATACAGCTGGGTGATCAGGCGGGTCGAAATCGACGGGCCGCTGATGGAGAAGTGGATGTGCGACGGACGCCACTCGTTCGGACCGTTGCGCCACGGGTACGGACCGGGCTTGATGGTGCGGAACATGTAGTTACCCTGGCTATCGGTCAGGGCGCGACCGACGCCACCGAAGTTCGGGTCCAGCGGAGCCACATAGCGGTCGTGTTTGTGGCGATAGCGGCCGCCGGCGTTGGCCTGCCACATTTCCACCAGGGTGTTCGGAATCGGCTTGCCGTACTGGTCCATGACCCGGCCCGAGACGATGATGCGCTCGCCCACCGGCAGACCGCCGTGGTTGAAGTTGAGCAGCAGGTCGTTGTCGAACTCGCCGAACTTCAGGTGGGAGAAGTCCGGGCCGGTGGTCTCGGAGATCGAGGCCGGGATGGTGATCAGCGCCTGACGCGGCGAGCGCGCCACCGAGGTCTTGTAATCGGGGGTCAGGGCTTTGGGGTGCCAGTTGCGGTCACGGGTGACGAACAGGCTGGTGTCCAGATCGGACATGGCAGTGCTCCTTCTTGGATTTGGATGAGCGCTTGCGATGCAGGCAGGACAGAGTGTGCGTCAGGCTGACGCACCCTGAAAATTGAAAAGACCGACGACATCCATAACCATATGGTTATGGATTATCGGTAGGCAGCCGCCACCTCGCGCAATGCCTCGCAGCACCACTGCATGCCCAGGGTCGGCGCCAGTGATGGGTTGCTGCAGATGCCCACCGAGCCGCCCGGCTCCTTAATACCCAGCTCGAACTCGGCCAACGTGCCGCTGGCCAGATCCTGGCGTACCGCGTCGAGCGGCGCGATCCAGACCGCTTCGCTGTTGAGGACATAATGACGGCTGAGGGCGATGGAAAGGGTTTCCAGGCGCCGTTGCGGTGGGCTGATGCCGAGCTGGATGAACAGGCTGTCGGCGTGCCGGCGGATGGTAGTACCGCCCAGCGGCAGGACCACCGGAAATTCGCCCAGTCGGTCGCGACCACTCTCTTCCAGTAATGGATGGCCTGGGCGCACGACGAGCGTCATGGATTCGCTGTACAGGTGCTCGAAGCTCAGCCCTTCGATCTGCGGGCTGTCGGTCATGCGGCCCACCACCAGGTCCAGCTCGCCGGCGCGCAACTGGCCCAGCAGGTAGGACCCGGGCCCGGTGGCCACGCTCACCACCAGCGCTGCATGCTGGGCATGCAGGCGAGCCACCACTTCCGGCAGCAGCGAACTTTCCACCGTGGACAGCGCCCCCAGGCGCACCATGCCAGCCTCGTGCTCGCCAGCCCGCAGGCTGCGCACGCCCTCGCGCAGCGCCTGCACGCTGGGCCCGGCGTAGCGCAGGAAGGCGCTGCCGGCAGCGGTCAGGGTGACGCCGGTTTTGCTGCGTTCGAAAAGCGTGGCGCCGAGGAGGTCCTCCAGCTCCTTGAGCGCCTTTGAGATCGCCGGCTGGGTCACCGCCAGTTCATCGGCTGCCCGCGCCAGGCTGCCCTGCTGGGAGATTTCCAGGAAACAAAGCAGATGGCGGTACTTGATGCGGTTGTCGGTGTTCACCCGGGCCCCCGGTCGGTAATGGCCGTACGATTGTAGCGCCAGGGAACCGGCGGCGGGATGGCCGGCAAGGCCGGCAGCGGGGAGAACCGGAACGGACAGGCGCCCGTCCCGGCAGGAGGACTCAGGGCTGCGGAATGCCCAGCTCCGTCGGCGCAGTCTTGGCGCCACCGGCACGGTAGATCGACCAGGCGGTCACCGACTGCCAGCGCTTGAGGAAAGCCTCCGCCTCCTGGCCGCTGAGGTTCAGCGAGCCCGCGCCGTAGTTGACGAGGAACTGCTGGAACTCGGGGCTGGCAACCGCCTGCTTGTACGCCACCTCAAGCGACTGCTTGACCTCCTCCGGCACATCCTTGCGCACGAAAACGCCCCAGAACGAACCCCACGGCAGGTACGGCGCCATATCCGGCAGCGCATCGGTGATCGGCGCCACGCCCGGCAACTCCGCCACCTCTTCCTTGTCGAACACGGCCAGCGCACGCAGACGACCGGACTGGATCTGCGGGCGGGTCGGCGCAAGGCTGAGCGGCATGAAGTCGATATGACCGCCGAGCAGCGCGGTGATGCCGGGGCCGTCACCGCCGAAGGTCACCTCACGCACGTCGAGGTCCTCCACTGCGTCGATCATCGCGAACACCGTGCTGGGCAGACCACCGGCGCCCACCACCCCCATGCGCAACTCGCCGGGGTGGGCCTTGGCGTGGTCCACCAGCTCCCTCATGGTCTTGAACGGGCTGTCTGGCGGCACCGCGATGACCGCCCGGTTCTGGCCGATGATGTTGATGGGATGCAGGGCGTCATAGTCAAAATCGGCGATGCCGAGCAGTTGGTAGAGCTGAGGGTTTTCCGCACCGTAGAGCATGGTGTAGCCGTCCGCACGCTGCTGCATCACGTAGTTGGTGCCGATCAGCCCGGTACCTCCGGGACGATTGGTAAGCACCAGCCGGGTATCCAGCGCCTTCTCGACCAGCGGTGTCAGACCGCGCGCGATGCTGTCGGTGGCTCCACCCGCCCCCCAAGGGATCACCGCCTGGATGTTGCGCTCGGGATAAGCCGCCAGCGCCTGCGCGGCGCACATCATGCTTCCGACCATGGCCATTCCGGCCACCCATTTCTTGAACATGCCGTACCTCCACTTTCTTGTTGTTGGAGTCGCTTGAGGTCGCGTCGCCGAACGGGCGGTCTTTGCAGTGTCCGGTCCCGTCATCGTCGGCTCGCAGCTTCATACTTGCACAAATTCCGGAAAATGGAATACCGTTCCATAAAAAATAGAATCGCGAACGAACCGACCACACTCAGGGCAACGGTGTCGCGTGGAGGAACGGGAAATGAGCAACGGCTTGCAACGCGGACTGGCGATCCTCGAAAGCCTGACCGGGGAAGCGAACGGCCTGCAGCTGCACACCATCGCCGAAGCGATCGGGGCGCCGCGCAGTGCCGTCCACCGGCTGCTCGGCACGCTGTGCGAGCAGGGCTACGTGGAGCAGGAACACGCCGCCGGCAGCTACCGGCTGAGCCTGAAGGCGGTGTCCCTCGCGCTGCGTCACCTGTCGCAGAGCGGCCTGGTGGATATCGCTCAGCCGATCATGGACCGCCTGGCCGAACATTCCGGCGAGCTCGTGCGCCTGAGCATCGTCGACGGCGAACGGCTGGTCTGGGTGGCCAAGGCCCAGGGCTGTCGCAGCGGCCTGCGCTATGACCCGGAAAGCGGCGCCGAGGCGCGTCTGTCGTGCAGCGCCTCGGGCATCGCCTGGCTGTCCTGCATGAGCGACGCCGAAGCGCTGGGGCGGGTTCGCCGCCAGGGCTTCGGCCAGCCCGCCGACTTCGGCCCGCGCGCCCCGGTCACCGAGCAGGAGCTGCTAGTTCGCCTGCAGCGGGCACGCACCGATGGCTATGCCCGGGTCGAGGAAACCTTCGAGGCGGGCACTGCCGCGCTGGCCGCACCCATTTGCCGCCAGCGGGGGGCGCCGATCGGCGTACTCAGCATTGGCGGCCCCAGCGTGCGCTTGCCCGAGCCGCGCATGGAGGAGCTCGCGCCCGCCCTGCTGCACGCCAGCCGTGAACTGGCGGACCTGCGCCTGGCCCTCGCGCCTCCGCTGGCATTGGTGCATTGACCAGCGCTCGCCTTCGTGCCTTCACCCCCCACAACAACCACAAAGGGGATTGCCGCATGACCGCACCACTTCGCATCGCCCTGATTGGCGCCGGCGCCATGGGCCGCCAGCACGCCGCGCTCATCGAACGCGACCTGGACGCCACCCTGGTGGCCATCGCCGACCCGTTCAGCCCGGCGCTGGCCGGGGAGCGGGGCCTGCCCCACTTCGTCGACCACCGGCAAATGCTCGACGTGGTGAAACCCGACGCGGTCATCATCGCCAATCCCAACGACCGCCATGTAACCACCGCCCTGGATTGCCTGGCGGCCGGCGTGCCCACCCTGCTGGAGAAACCGGTGGCCTGCGACAGCGCCGAGGGTGCGGCGCTGCTGGAGGCGGCCGCGCATGGCTCGACACCCGTGCTGGTGGGGCATCACCGTCGTCACCATCCGATCATCCGCCGCGCCCGCGCGCTGATCGCCGAGGGGGCCCTGGGCGAGTTGATCACCGTCACCGCGCTCTGGCAGCTGTACAAGCCGGACAGCTATTTCGACGTCAAGTGGCGCCGTGAGCCCGGCGCCGGCGTGATGCTGATCAACCTGATCCATGACCTGGACCTGCTGCGCCACCTGTGTGGCGAGGTGAGCCAGGTGCACGCGTTCTGCAGCCATTCCCGCCGCCAGCTGCCGGTGGAGGACAGCGCCGTGCTCAACCTGGCGTTCGAAAGCGGCGCGCTGGCCACCCTCGCCGGCTCCGACGCCGCCGTCTCGCCCTGGGGCTGGGACCAGAACGTCGCCGAGATGGCCGGCTTCGCCAAGCAACAGGAGCAGCCCTGCTACCTGCTGGCCGGCAGCGAAGGCGCCCTCGCCCTGCCGCAACTGCGCCTGTGGCGCTACCCCGGTGAAAAGAGCTGGCAGCAGCCGCTCGCCAGCCAGCGCGACGCCCTGCCTGAAGGCGATGCCCAGCAGCACCAGCTTGCCCATTTCATCCGGGTGGCCCGTGGTGAGGCCGCCCCGTTGATCAGCGTCGAGGATGCCCTGCGCACCCTCGCCGTGGCCGAAGCCGCCGGCCATGCCGCTCGCGACGGCCACTGTATCGCCCCCGACTACCTCTAACCCCTGACAAGAACAAGGAAAACCCGCAATGACCCAGAGCCTGCAAGACTTCCAGCCGGACGAAACTTTCGACGTGGTGGTGGTGGGCGCCGGCGGCGCCGGCATGTCCGCCGCGCTGTTCGCCGCGATCCGCGGCGCGAAAGTACTGCTGCTGGAACGCACCGAATACGTGGGGGGCACCACCGCTTTCTCCGCCGGTACCACCTGGATTCCCAACAGCCGGCACGCCAACAGCGTCGCCCCCGGCGGGGACGATCCCGAGAAGGCGCGCGGCTTCCTGCGCCGCGCCGTGGGCGAGCGTTCGCCGGAGGCCCTGCGCGATGCGTTTCTCGAGGCGGGCCCGCAAGCGATCGCCGAGATCGAGGCCAACTCCTGCGTGCGCTATCGCGCCCGCCCCCTCCACCCGGACTACCTCTCCGAGCTGGAAGGCTCGACCCTGCGCGGCCGCGCCCTGGAACCGCTGCCCTTCGACGGCCGCCAGCTCGGCGAACGCTTCAGCCTGGTGCGCCCACCGATCCCCGAATTCACCGTGCTCGGCGGCATGATGGTCGACCGCGATGACGTCAACCACCTGCTCGGCCTGACCAAACGCTGGTCGTCGCTCTGCCACTCGCTCAAGCTGCTCGCCCGCCATGCCCGCGACCGTCTCAGCTATCCGCGTGGCACCCGCCTGGTGATGGGCAACGCCTTGATCGCCAGCCTGCTGCAGTCACTCGACCAGCGCGGCGTGCCGGTGCTCACACGCGCCAGTCTGGAGCGCATCGAGCGTGACGGCGAGGCGATCAGCGCCATCGAAGTCAGCCAGGCCGATGTGCGCCGCCGTCTGCGTATAAAGGGCGGGCTGATCCTGGCCAGCGGCGGCTTCAACCGTCACCCGGAGCGGCGCAAGAAGCTGCTCGGCGAGATCGATGTGGCCTGGTGCCCGGCCGCGCCCGGCCATACCGGCGCGGCGCACGACCTGGCCGAAGCGGTCGGCGCCAGCTACGGCAAGCCCGGCCTGAGCCATGCTTTCTGGGCGCCGGTGTCGATCCGCAAGCGCGCCGATGGCAATTCCGCGGTGTTTCCCCACTTCATCATGGATCGCGGCAAGCCGGGGATGATCACCGTAGATGCGCGCGGCCAGCGTTTTCTCAACGAGTCCACCTCCTACCACCTGTTCGGCATCGGCATGCAGGAGGCCAACCGCCAGGCGCCGGCCATCCCGGCGTTCCTGGTCACCGACGCGCAGGGCCTGCGGCGCTATGGGCTGGGCATGGTGCGCCCCGGAGGCAAGGGGCTCACGCCGTTCCTCGAAGACGGCTACCTCACCCAAGCGCCGACTCTGGCGGAGTTGGCGGCCAAGCTTGGCATCGACGCGGGCGGCCTGCAGGACAGCGTACAGCGGATGAACCGCTACGCCCGCGAGGGGCGCGACGAGGACTACCAGCGCGGCAGCACCGACTATCAACGCGCCAACGGCGACGCCACCCGCAACCTGCCCAACCCCAACCTCGGCGCGATCGAGCAGGCGCCCTACTACGCCGTGCGCCTGTACCCCGGCGACATCGGCGCCGCCACCGGTTTTGCCACCAACACCGAGGCCCAGGTGCTGGATGCCGCCGGTGCCCCCATCCCCGGGCTCTACGCCGTGGGCAACGACATGCACTCGATCATGGGCGGCACCTATCCCGGCCCCGGCATCACCCTCGGCCCGGGTCTGGCGTTCGCCTGGATCGCCGCCAGCCATGCCGTGGCCACGGCAAATGCCGAGCGCAGCACCACCCCGGCCCAGACCCGGCGTGCCAGCACCTGAACATCTGTTCCTAAGAGGACCAAGCCATGCAGCTTCAGCTCTCCCTTGCCTACCTGACCACCGAGCAGTCCCCACCCCAGGCCGTGCAAACCGCGGCCCGGAGCGGCTTTCACTACGTCGGCATCCGCCTGCTCCCCGCCGCCCCGGGCGGGGCGGCTTACCCCTTGATGAGCGACCCGCGCATGCTGCGCGAAACGATGGCCTGCAAGGCGGACACCGGCGTGCGCATCGCCGACCTGGAGATGATCCGACTGGATGAAGGCTTCGATATCGAGCGCTATCTGCGCTTCATGGAAGTCGGCGCGTTACTGGAGGCGAAGGCCATCCTGGTCGCCGGCGACGATCGGGACGCCTCCAGGCTGACAGCGAACTTCGCCCGCCTGTGCGAAACCGCGGCCGGTTTCGGCCTGACCGCGGATCTGGAATTCATGCCCTGGACCGGCGTGCCGGACCTCACCACTGCCCGTCGGGTGGTCGAAGCCGCTAACCAGCCCAATGGTGGGGTGCTGGTCGACGCACTGCACTTTGCCCGCTCCGGCAGTACCTTCGAGCAACTCGCCCAGGTTCCCCGCCAGTACCTGCACTATGCCCAGATTTGCGATGGCCCAGCCGCCGCACCGGCCACCACCGAGGGGTTGATTCATGCCGCCCGCTGCGAGCGCCTGCTGCCGGGCGATGGCGGCCTGCCGCTGGTGGAGTTGTGGGCGAAGCTGCCCCCCGACCTGCCGGTCAGCGTAGAAATCCCCAATCACGCCGGTCGCGAACGCCTCGGCCCGGACGGCTGGGCACGTCAGGCCTGGCACAGCAGCCTGCTACATCTTGTCGACCAGGCGATCGGCATCTGAGCCAGGCGCGCGTCGCCGACCACCACGAAGAACCCTTCATCTGAAACCGAACCGGCAAGACAGAGCTCTGCTGGGCGACTAGCTTCGCGGTAACCAATCGCCCATCGCGGGGCATTTTCATCCTCCGCCGAGGAATAGCATCATGTCGCGTCTTGACTGGCAATCGCTACAACCTTTATGCATTGGCCGCATTGGCCGCATTGGCCGCACTGCGCATCGCTCCCGCACTAATCTCATGCTCCACAGCGGCCAGAAGCTGTTCGGCTTCCCCGCCGAACCGACCAGCGGGATGCTGGCGCTGCTGTCGCACTACGGCGAGTTCTTTGGCGGCCTATCAAATGGACATGATCGAGCTCAACGAGGCCTTCGCTTCACAGGCCATAGCCGTGTGGTGCTGAAGCCAGACTGCGGTGCAACAAAGCTGGCACCACACGAATAAGCTAGATATCAGGCCGTCTCCGCAGGTTGGCTCACTAGAGCCAATGCCAAGGCCTTTGCTCCACCCAAGTCC
>TARA_R100000093_G_scaffold71782_1_pt1 | contig 25652 bp, 24 predicted proteins | sample TARA_R100000093 | Tara Oceans TARA_R100000093 (sample SAMEA2620053) | marine metagenome | biome: marine biome (ENVO:00000447); feature: mesopelagic zone (ENVO:00000213) & marine oxygen minimum zone (ENVO:01000065); material: "saline water (ENVO:00002010), including plankton... | reverse complement strand
GGTACTCGTTGCGGCAGCGCTGGATCACCGTGTACCGCTCGATGAGTCCACTGCAGTACCAGAAGTGGTTACGTCTGAACGAGGCGAAACGCCTGATGCTCAACGAGCACATGGACGTATCCAGCGCGGCATTTAAGGTCGGCTACGAAAGCCCATCGCAGTTCAGCCGCGAGTACAGCCGCCTGTTTGGCGTGCCGCCCAAGCGAAATATTGAGGCTCTGAGAGGGAAGCAGGCCAGCAAGTGAAGACAAGTTCGCTGCCTGTTATCACTTCTAGCCAAGGTCAGACGTCCGGCGTGACCTGACAGAAAAGCGTGGCTTGAGTTGAGTGGATGTTGCTGTTGGCCACTAACCGCCTCTCCCGACGCCTGGCTCGATCAGTGAGTTCGCTGCAGCCACGCAGTCGCTGTCCTGTCGTTAGTATTTTGAGGGCCCCTAAGGGGGTGGCCGTCTGCATGACGGGGTATTTACTTGGCGAATGACAGGCGCGGTCAGCATTGACTGTTTTTGTCGGGGCCACTACAGTCAGCTCTGACTGTTTTGAGTGATCAACCAGGATCGCTCTATCTGGAATCCAGAATGCCGACCTTCACCGCCGTCACCATTGAGCAGGACGCCCAATTGCCTCGAGACATTCGCGCGGCAGTGGGCTGAGGCCAACGATGAAGTTCACGTGATCATCGTGGAGGGTTCGGGGAAAAAGCTCTGCGGCGGATGTGACTCAGCGGATTCAGCTGGGCAAATGCATGAGTATCCATGCCAGCAGGAGAGTTTCCCTGACTACGCCTACATGAAGCGCAACCCCGGGGAGGTCATGAGCGTCTGGGTGAGCTCGCAAGTGTTCTGGCATCCCTCACCGTACCCCCACCGGCTCGTCCTAAACACATCTTCGTGCTCAATGAGCTACTGCTGACACTCCTTGCCAAGGTTGCACGCTTGAACTCTGCAACGACCTTGCGGCAAAGCGCCTGGCAATTGGCTCTGCGAAATGGCTGACGACCGGCTAGCTAAGGGAAGTTGAGAGCATCGTGCGCCGCTTCGATTTACTGCTAGAGACTCAGGAAAATTAAATGAGAGATGTCTATATATTTGACTCGGTCAGGACTCCACGCGGTCGTGGCAAGCCCGGCGGTAGCCTCAATGAGATCAGCCCGGTATTTCTAGCCGCGCAGACACTAGCCGCACTATCAGACCGCTATCAGCTTGATACAAAGGCTATAGACGATGTCATCTTGGGGTGTGTGACACCGGTTGGTGAACAAGGCGCAAATATCACCAGAAGCGCCATTCTCATGGCTGGCTGGCATGAGAGTGTTGCTGGACTGCAAGTTAACCGGTGGTGTGCGTCCGGTCTTGAGGCCGTGAATTTGGCCGCCGCCAAAGTAGCTTTTGGGGAAACCGATTTAGTTATCGGTGGTGGTGTCGAATCAATGTCACGCGTACCCATGGGGTCCGATGGCGGATCGCTGTGTGCCGATCCCTCTGTTGCTATCCCTCTGCATTTTGTGCCGCAAGGCATCTCGGCTGACCTGATTGCCACCTTGTATGGCATCGATCGTGTGCAGGCGGATCAGTACGCCGCTGAGAGCCACAGGCGAGCAGCGCTGGCGCAAGCCGAGGGGAGATTCAGCCAATCGATCATTCCGATACGGGACGTCCTCGGCCAGGTCATCTTGGCACATGACGAAAACATCCGTGCCAGCACCACATTCGAGGCTCTGGGTAATCTGACTGCCTCTTTCTCGAAGCTGGGTGAGGACATGCCTGGCTTCGATGCGGTGGCCATCCGCAAGTATCCTCAGGTCGAGGCAATCCACCATATCCATACCGCCGGCAACTCTTCTGCACTGGCAGATGGAGCTGCTGCCGTGCTGTTGGGGACCGCGGAGGCAGGGCGAGCTCATGGATTGACGCCCCGTGCCCGAATCCGCGGGACCGCCTCCATCGGGTCAGAGCCAACCATCATGCTGACCGGCCCCGAGTTCGTAACCCGCAAAGCATTGGAACGAAGCCGAATGATGGCCAGCGACATCGACCTATGGGAGCTGAACGAGGCCTTTGCTTCGATCGTCCTGCGGTTCATGCAAGCCATCGATGCGCCCCACGACAGATTGAACGTGAATGGCGGTGCGATTGCGCTGGGACATCCGCTGGGCGCAACTGGCGCCATGATTCTCGGAACGCTGCTTGATGAAATGGAACGGCGCGACCTGGAAACCGGGCTGGCGACGCTGTGCGTGGGTGGCGGCCTTGGGACGGCAACAATTCTGGAGCGGGTCTGATGGAGCAAGAAATGACTTACACCACCCTGCGTGTGGAAATTGACGGTGGTGTCATGGTTGCCACCATTGACCAGCCTGGCCGCGCACTCAATGTCATCAATCGCGAGTTCCTCACCGATCTTGGGCTGCTGATCGACCGTTTTGCCCAGGATGACGTCCTAGGATTGGTGCTGACATCGGGCAAGAAAGGGAGCTTCATCGCCGGTGCCGACCTCGATATGCTGGCCAACTATCCCGCTGAACCTGCCGAGATATTTCCTCTAATCATGGAGGCGCACCAGTTGTTCCGGCGACTGGAGACAGTGGCATCCAAGGCGGGGAAGCAGGCTGACGGGAACTTCGCCAAACCGGTAGCCGCAGTGGTCCGTGGTGATTTACTCGGCGGAGGATTTGAGCTGGCGCTTTCTTGCCATGCCCGATTTGCGCCGAGTGATGCCCGGTTCTCCTGTGGTTTTCCCGAGGTTCAACTCGGACTGATTCCCGGTGGCGGCGGTACACAACGAACCAGCCGGCTTGCCGGCATGGCGGCAGCCATCGAGCTGATTATCAGTGGCCGCAAGTACGATGCGGAAGCTGCTCTGAAGAGAGGGCTCGTCACCGATGTGGCACCTGATTCGGAACTTGAGGTGCGGGCTATTCGTTGGGTACGCGAGGCCGGTCCCAGCTCCCAGCCCTGGGATCGCCCCGGCTACAGCCTACCGGGTGGGGATGGGATTTCGCACAAGGGGTTCTCAACCAGCGTCGGGGCCTGCGCAAAGTTGAGCGGGATGAGCCAGGGCAACAGCCCTGCTGCTGAGCATGCACTGGCTGTGATCTGGGAGGGCTCCCTTCTGCAGATCGATGTCGCCCTTCGACTCGAAGCCAAGCGCTTTGCTCTTTGTCTCGGATCTACACAATCCAGAATGATGATTCGGGCACTGTTCCATGACAGAACTGCGCTGGAAAAGGGCACCGCTCGCCCTGTCGGAATCCCTCAGAGCACTATCCGGAAGATGGGCGTTCTGGGCGGTGGACTGATGGGGGCTGGCATCGCCTACATTGCCGCCAAGGCTGGGATCAAGGTAGTCATCATCGATCGCGACGAGACGTCGGCACGAAAAGCGGTCGACTACGCGAGTCGCGTCCTTGAGCGGCTCAGCAGTCGAGGCCAACTGGCGACGAAGGCGGCCGAGGAGATTCTGTCGCGGCTGGTGCCGAGCACGAATTATGCGGACCTTGCAGGCTCAGATCTGGTTATCGAGGCGGTTTTCGAGGATCTGGGCCTCAAGCGAGAGCTGCTGAGAAAGGTGGAGCAAGTGGTCGGCCCGGATGCGATCCTGGCCTCTAACACGTCCACGTTGCCGATATCCCATATCGCCACCGCGCTTGATCGGCCCGAGCGGTTCATCGGCATGCACTTCTTCTCGCCGGTAGAGTCCATGCCTCTCTTGGAGCTGATTCCCGGCGAACGCACGGGTGAGCGGGCGCTTGCTGCCGGGTTCGATTTCAATCGGCTAGTGCGTAAGACACCCATCGTCGTTCGTGATGTTCGAGGGTTCTATACGAACCGGATCGTACCGGCGTATATGAACGAGGCGATGCTGATGGTCATGGAAGGCGTGTCGCCGGCATTGGTCGAAAACGCCGCGCTCGCACTGGGAATGCCTATCGGGCCCCTGGCAATGATCGATGAAGTCACGCCAGAGCTGATCTTCAACATCTTCGAAACCAACCGCAAGGAGCAGGGCGAAGACTACGTGCCGAATGGCACGGAGGAGTGGCTGGGCAACTTGGTGAATCAACTGGGCCGCCGTGGTAAGCGCTTTGGCGGAGGTTTCTACGACTACCCCGCGGGTGCGAAGCGTCGGCTCTGGCCAGGGCTGGCATCTGCATCCGCAACGCTGGAGTCCCAGCCGAGTCGTGCTGAAGTCGTCGAGCGCTTGCTCTACGCCCAGCTGATTCCTGCTGTACGCGGGATCACCGACGACATCGTCCAGAGCCGAGCGGAGGCAGATGTGGGTGCCATCTTCGGTTGGGGTTTCCCTGCCTGGACAGGTGGGCCAATCAGTTACATCGAATCCATAGGCGCCAAGCGCTTCATGGCTACCGCCGAAGCTTTGGCGCAAAAGTATGGCCAGCGTTTCATTCCGCCTGCGAATACAGCAGCACGAATTATATCCCCTTCGATGTGAAGTCTCGGGCTGCAGGTACCGTGCATTGTTTGGCGGTTCCTGCAGGTTCAATAACAACAAGAACCCCTTTTCCTCGGAGTCGGTTATGACCAGCCTTTTTCACGCCATTCGCAGTGTTGCCAACAAGTTTCCCGAGCAGGACGCCATTGTCTTCTACCCGGATCCAGCGTTACCGGCAGAAGTTATTACCTACCAACAACTGGATGCAGCAATAGACGCAGCGATCTCGGCATTCATAAATGATGGGGTAGCCCCGGGGGATACCATTGGTGTTATTCCTGCGCTTAACCCTGAAAGCCTCATAGCTATTATCGCTGCAGCCAGCCTGGGAGTCGCGCATCCGGTCAACCTGCTGCTTTCGCCGGAAGCAATGAAAGCCCAGTTCGACGCACTTTCGGTGAAGAGAATCGTGGCGCTGGGGAAAAGCCCAGTGTTGGATCCCGCAGGTCAACTGGTATCAGCGGGGGTGGCGGCTTCGAAGATTGTCGAGATACCGGTTGTTCCTGGGGCATCAATTTTCAGAACTTGGTCCGAGCTTGTGGCGGGTGCAAAGAGCTCTATTAATCTCGAACGCAGCGAAGATGAGGTTGCCCTGATATTCGGTACTGGGGGAACCACCGGGGCACCCAAATTGGCCCGGCTCTCAACTGCCAATATCATTTTTGCCAGTCAGACATACTGTCGCGGGGCGGGTATACGAGAGGGGGATCGATTCCTTTCAGGCCTACCACTCTTCCATGTTGGCGGACTGATCAACGCCGCATTGGGTGCATTGCTAAGCGGTGCAACCATAGTGTTCCCCTCGGCCTTTGGCATGCGTCATCCGAAAGTTCTGGATGCCACATGGCGTTTGATCGCAGAGGCGCGAATTACGCTAGTCGGTCTGGTGCCTACATCAATCTCAGCAATCTTGGAGAAACCGAAGGGTGAGGCCGATCTATCCAGTCTGCGGGGAATATTCACCGGCAGCGCGCCTATTTCGGCCAATCTTGCCGCTAAGATTGAGGCATATGCGGAGGCACCGCTGATTGAGCTTTATGGCATGACAGAAACCTCCGGAATTACCTCATGCAACTCAACATCGAATCGAGTGCTGGGTACCGTTGGCCTACCTGTTGAAGGCGCGGAGGTTTCAATCGGGGCGCCAGGCTCAGGACAGAACAAACATCAGCAGGGCGAGATCTTCGTCCGCGGACGTAATGTTTTCCTGGGTTATACGGACGCAGCCGAGACGCAGAAGGTGCTAAGCGATGGCTGGATGGCGAGTGGAGACCTCGGCTACTTCAGAGAGGATGGACGCCTCGTCATTTGCGGTAGGAGCAAGGACGTCATCATTCGCAGCGGGCATAACATTGACCCAGTGATGATAGAGTCCTGTGCGCAGGATCATCCGGCTGTGCTCTATGCAGCCGCAATCGGCTTTCCTGATGAGTATGCCGGTGAGCTTCCAGTGCTTTATATCACTCTTAAGCCTGGTGCCACGGTGACTGAAGAGGAGCTACGAGCTTATGTTTGTAGTCGGGTTAGCGAACCACCTGCTCGACCTAAGCGAGTATTTCTAATCCAGGACATGCCACTCACGCCGGTAGGTAAGATTTTCAAACCTCACTTACGTGCAGATGCGCAGCGACGCGCAGCTTCCGGAGAGAGTGTTTCCAACTAAATTCGTGCAAGTAACCATACAGGCCATTCTCCTAGCCGAGAATGGCCTGTATCTACCTTAAGTCAGTGTCCACTCAGCCCAGGACAGTCCGGTTTCAGGCAGGCTGAGCAACGAGCAGCCGCTTGAGAATCTTACCCACCGCGCTTCTGGGGAGAGCTTCGATGAAGTGAACCTCTTTCACCACTTTGTAATTGGCCAGCTTCTCCCGGCATACCTGGATTACGGTCTCTGCAGTGAGCGCTAAACCAGGTTTCGCGACGACAAAAGCGACAGGAACCTCTCCCCAGCAATCATCTGGCCGACCAACCACAGCTACCTCGGCTACTTGGGACAATGTTCGGATGGCAGCCTCCAGCTCCGCGGGGTAAATGTTCTCCCCACCGCTGATGATCATGTCTTTGCAACGATCCACGACATAGACGAAGCCTTCATCATCCACATAGCCCACATCTCCCGTTCGATACCATCCGTCTTGGATCGCTCCTTTTGTGGCTTCGGGGTTTCGCCAATAGCCATCGAACATCATCGGGCCACGACACCAAATCTCCCCACGCTTGCCGGGCTCAAGAGTCGTGAAGGTGTCGAGATCAACAATCTTGGCCTCGCCACCGAGGAGCATCTTGCCCTGGGACTCGGCTTTACCTAGCCCCATTTCGGGAAGCGCTAACTCATTGCGAGCGAGACCTCAAGACTGAGATGGCGCTTGAAGTAGCGCCTCGACCGCCCACACCCACTGGCTGACCAGTTTCTGACTGTGCTCGAGGTTACTAACCAGGACGCTGGAGAGAGACATTCCTCGCAAGAACGCGATGCTTAGTGCTTTTACAGCTGGATAATTTGGGTTGTCGAGAACTGGTGCGAAAAGGCTATCCACCACTCTTTCTCGCTCCAACCGAGCATCCCGTTCTGCGCTCCTGACCGCCTCCTGCAGATCACTGTCTGTTCTTGCTGCTCCCCATAACTCCAGCTCTGCCAAGTAGGCCGGTTGCACGCTCATCGTAGTCAGCGTGCGAATGGCCCGTTCAACAGGGCTTGTGACATGGGCCATCGTCGATTCTGCCTGGCGCACCGCTTCATCGTTTCGGCGAACAAGTTCAGCAATGGTGGCTGACAGCAGCGCTGCGTGGGTGGGGAAGTGATGTAGCAGAGCCCCGCGACTCGCCCCCGAGCGACGTTGAACCTCCAATGTTGTTGTGCGCGAGACACCGCATTCAATGAGTGAGGAAACCGCAGCGTCCAGTAGCCGCTGGCGTGTGGCTTGTGCCTTGGAGGTCGAGGTGGCGTTCGCTGTGCTCTGCATGAGTGCTCATAAGGTAAGTGAATAGTACAAACAGTCAGTGTTGACTGTCTGCCGGTAGGCTCCTACAGTCAAGTCTGACTGTTTTTGTGTTCGACGAACAATACTTCGATCTGCCTGAATTTGGAGCCTCTGATGCCTGCCTTCGCTACCGTCACCATTGAGCAAGATCCGCAATTCCCCCGCGTAGCTCGCTTGCTGCTCAACCGTCCTGAGCGACTGAACGCAATCATCGATCAGACCCCTCGCGATATCCGGGCGGCTGTCGAGTGGGCTGAAGCGAACGACGAGGTGCATGTCATTGTCGTCGAGGGTGCTGGTAAGGGCTTCTGTGGTGGGTACGATCTCGCTGACTATGCCGAGCAACAAAAGGACCATCCCTGCCAGCAAGAAGGCCATCCCTGGGATCCGATGGTTGATTACGCTGCCATGAAGCGCAATACCGAGGACTTCATGAGCTTGTGGCGTTGCAGCAAGCCAACGATCGCAAAAGTTCATGGGTACGCAGCTGCTGGTGGCAGTGACATTGCGCTGAGCTGTGACCTGCTCGTAATGGCCGAGGATGCCAAGATCGGTTACATGCCGACCCGTGTATGGGGGTGTCCAACTACGGCCATGTGGACATTCCGCCTGGGCTTCGTCCGAGCCAAGCAGATGATGTTTACCGGTGATGTGATCGACGGTAAAAAGGCAGCCGAGTGGGGGCTGACAAACGAGGTGGTAGCCAGCAGCGAGCTGGAGACTGCGACCATGGCGTTGGCCAATCGAATTGCCGGTGTTCCGAAGTCTCACCTCGCAATGCACAAGCTGGTGGTGAATCAGGTGATGCTGAACATGGGTGTTGAGCAAACCCAGATGATGGCCACCCTGTTCGATGGCATCACCCGTCACAACCCTGAGGGTCTGTGGTTCCGTCGGTATGCCCAGGCCGAAGGCTTCAAAGCCGCGATCGAGTGGCGCGATAGCGGTCGTCCGATTCCAGAGCGCGACGAGGCACGTGAGCTCATTCGCGAGCTCGATCAGCGTCTAAATAAATGACGCGCTGACAAGCTCGCTCACCTCCGAGCAGCGGTCATTACAACCACAACAATTGACCACCTGATTTTCTGTTCTGGGCTGACTGGGCCCGCTCGAAGTTTGGCTTCAGCGGCCCAGTGCACGTCGCTCCAGGACGAAGGAGATTTTTGTGTCGGCTACCGTCTTGAACAACAGCTCCTGCATACAACACCGCATGGAGTCGACCGCTACACCGCTGGATTTGCTTACCCACTCCGCAGCCCGAACCCCATCCCATCCTGCCCTTGAATACCTGTGCGTTGATGGTATGGGCGAGCCCGAGGTTCTCAGCTACGAGCAGCTTCTGGGAGAGGTTAAGAACGTTGTACGTGCGCTATCCGCACATGGAATTCAGGCGCATGAGTCTGTAGCGATCATGCTGCCATTTGTGCCTCAAGCCGTTTCCGCTTTGATTGCTGCCTCTACTGTGGCGGTGGCCTTCCCCGTGAACTTGCTTCTGTCGGCAGAAGCCTTGCGCAATCAGCTGGTGCTATCAGGTTGCCGTGTCGTCATTACGATGGGGCCCCATCCTGACCTGGATGTTCGAGCTCGCCTGCAGGTAGCCATTGATGCGATGACGGACGCCCCCCTGGTTGTTGAGATTCCAGTCGAGGCTGGCAGCTCTGAAGCTATGTCTTGGGATGAGTTTCTAGGCCATTCAGACGGCTTACTCCCGAACAGTGATGCTGATCATGTAGGGATGTTAATCCACACCGGCGGGACTACTGGTCTGCCGAAGCTGGCCAGACTCACACGAAGGAATGTTGCCTCGGCGTCCATCATGGCGGCGTCTGGCCTGGGAATCGGCGCACGTGAAAGGCTGCTCACGGGACTTCCCCTATTCCACGTAGGTGGAGCCATTGATGCTCTTTTCGCAGCCCTGTCGGTGGGGGGCACAGTCGTCTTCCCATCAATGTTCGGTATGCGCAGCCGCCGGGCCATCCAGGAAGTCTGGTCGATCATCGAAAGGGAGAAGATCACTCTGCTGGCCGGCGTGCCGACGACTCTCGCGGCGATCGTTGAGACCCCTGTCGATGGCGCAAAGCTAGATGGCTTGAGAGCTGTAATGACGGGGGGCTCGCCCCTAGCCAGAGATCTGTTTTTGCGCCTGCAGGCGAAAATCGAGAAGCCTGTTTGCCAGCTCTATGGCATGACTGAATCGAGCGGGATTGCTACCGCGCAACTCACCAGCGGCCAGCCCGTCAGCCATACAACCGGGAAGCCTGTACCAGGCGTCGATATTTGCCTGGGAAGCATCGATGGCGGTTTTCATCCTGGAGCGAAAGGAGAAATCCTTGTTCGTGGTCCCAATGTGTTCCGCGGGTACCTCACGGCTGAGGGAGTAAAGGGTGACCCCAACGGAGGCTGGTTCCAGTCGGGCGACCTCGGGGAAGTCACCGAAGACGGTGAGCTTCGTGTAGTGGGTCGTTCGAAAGACGTGATCATCCGTAGTGGTCACAACATCGATCCTCAGATGATCGAAGACGTTGCTATGGAGCACCCGGATGTAATTCAGTCAGCTGCGGTGGGAATGCCCGATGACTATGCGGGCGAGGTGCCTGTTTTGTACGTCGTGACTTGTCCTGGGGCAACAGTCTCTGTGGGTGAGCTTGCGAAGTTCATTAATGCTCGAATTGCTGAGCCACCCGCACGCCCGAAACATGTCTTTCTGTTGGACGAGCTCCCACTTACTCCATTCGCAAAAATTGCAAGATTCCGCCTACGTCAGTTGGCAGTAGAGCATCGGGCAAACGAGTTGGTAATAGGTTTACTGAGTGGGGCGTTGGTTACTTGCACCGATCCGGCCGCCAAGAAAATACAGATTAAAAGCGATGCAGCTATTACGCAGGGACAGCTGGATGAAATCGAAAAAGCCTTAGCCAAGCTGGATCTTCAGTTGGCTGACTGATTGATGACTACGCCGGGAAAGTAAAAGCCGGAGGGCTGTATGACTATCAATGCCGAATCCTCGCTAATACCCTCTGGAAAAGCTCCTGCTGAAGAGGCATCCGTAACTCTAACAAAGAGAGAGCTGTTAGTTCTCCAGCTTGTTGCGCAAGGTATGTCTTGGGAGGAAGTCGGTGAGCAACTTTTCGTCTCCATCAATACAGCAAAAACGCATGCCAAACGAATTCATGCGAAGCTTGGCGTCAAACGCAGGACGCATGCTGTAGCGAAAGCTAAGCAGCTGGGGCTGCTGAAATAGGGCCATCGCAGGGCTTGCTTACCTTTTTGAGTTAAGCATGCCTTGTATTTATATTGTTCATATTCCATAGCGCCATAACTAATGTCTCGCTAACTGGCGAGGCATCGTTATATGGCGCTTTTTTGGTTTTTGATTGTCTCTAAAATCACATTTTCGTGGGACGCGGGGAGGAAAATGCCGCAGTACATTCGGCGCACTAATAACAAAAACCGGAGTACCCAGTGCCAACTCACCTCATCCCCGCTCAGCTGTCAAAGCTCTCATCGGCAATAGCAGTTTCGAGTCTGCTGATTACGCCTGCATATGCAGTGGATTTTTCATTAGGTGAAATTGATGGTCAGTTCGACTCATCACTTTCTGTCGGTGCAAGTTGGTCCACAGCCAGTCCTAACAAAGATCTAATCGGAAAAAACAATGGCGGCCGCGGTATGTCGCAGACTTCCGATGATAGCCGGATGAATTTTAAGCGCGGCGAGACCTTTTCTAAGATATTCAAAGGTATTCATGACCTGGACCTGCGATACAAAGACACAGGGGTCTTTGTTCGCGGAAAGTACTGGTATGACTTTGAACTGAAAGACGAAAGCCGGCTGTTTAAAGACATCAGCGACAGCAACCGGAAGGAAGGCGCCAAGTCTTCTGGAGCTGAGCTGCTCGATGCTTTTGTTTACTACAACTACCTGCTGGTTGATCAGCCTGGTTCCGTACGCCTCGGCCGTCAGGTGGTGAGCTGGGGTGAAAGCACGTTCCTGCAAAGCGGCATCAATGCCATTAACCCCATCGATGTCGCTGCTTTCCGTAGGCCTGGAGCTGAGCTAAAGGAAGGGCTCACACCGGTCAACATGTTCTACCTCTCCCAGAGCGTGACGGAAAATCTCTCCTCGGAGTTTTTCTACCAGCTGGAGTGGGAGCAGAGCACGCTGGATAACTGCGGAACGTTCTTCGCCCAAACTGACATTGTCCCGGATGGATGCGAGAACAACCTTGCAGCTCTGAATCCGAGCTTGGGGCAGTTCGCATCGCTGGCAGGGCCGCTTGCTTACCAGACATCTTCTGAGGGTGTCCTCATCCCACGCGGTGGAGATCGAGATCCTCGCGACGGTGGGCAATGGGGGCTGGCTCTGCGTTATCTATTCGAGCCTTTGGATACAGAGTTCGGCGCCTACTTCATGAACTACCACAGCCGGTTGCCGATCTTCAGCGGTACGGCACCAGGTCAGTCGGTTTACAACGCTATTCCCGGCTACGTCGGTAATGTATGCGGCCTGATCGGCGCTGCTTGCACACCTTCACTACAGTCGGGCTTGGCCTCTGCTCTCGTCGCCGGCAATGCCCGCTACTTCATTGAGTATCCCGAGGACATCAAGCTCTATGGCCTGAGTTTCTCGACGACACTGCCGACCGGTACCGCCTGGGCTGGTGAGATTAGCTACAGGCCGAATGCGCCAGTCCAGATCAACTCCACTGACGTGCTGTACAGCGCACTCACACCGCTTGATCCCACCGTATCGGTATTGAGCGTCGTACCCGGCCAGGACACGCACGGATACCGCCGAAAAGAAATCACCCAGCTGCAAACAACCTTCACCCATTTCTTCGATCAGGTCATGGGGGCGAGTCGCCTCACCTTGGTTGGGGAGGTCGGTTGGACGCACGTAGGTGGCTTGGACAGCAACTCCGATGTGCGATACGGGCGAGATCCAGTGTTCGGCCCTGGTGAGCTGCCCAACGGCCGCTGCCAATCCCTTAACGCCGGGACGCTGGGCACTCCGAACGGAAAGAACGGCAGAAGATTCTGCGGCGACGATGGTTTCACAACCCAGAACTCGTGGGGCTATCGAGTGCGTGCGATTTGGGATTACCCCGACGTTTTTGCCGGCGTGAATCTGAAGCCTAACGTTGCCTGGTCTCATGACGTTGACGGCTATTCGCCAGGACCTGGTGGCAACTTCGAAGAGGGAAGAAAGGCTGTAAGCCTGGGGATCGATGCGGAGTACATGAACAAGTACTCCAGCAGCCTCTCGTACACCAATTTCTTCGACGGGAAGTACTCGACCACTGAGGATCGGGACTTCGTTGCTCTCAGCTTCGGCGTGAATTTCTAAGGCGTGAACATTATGAAATCGAAAAATACCTTGCTCCTGAGTAGCGGCTTCGTCCTTTCTATTTTCGCAATCAACGTCCATGCACAGGTATCTGCAGAGCAGGCCTCCCAGTTGGGCAATTCGTTGACACCTGTGGGGGCTGAGAAAGCCGCCAATGCTGACGGAAGCATCCCGGCGTGGAGCGGGGGTTTGCCTATTGATGCCGGCAGCGTCGACTCAAAGGGCTTCCTCGCCAACCCTTTCGCTAGTGAAGCCCCCTTGTTCACCATCACTGCTCAGAATGCCGAGCAATATAAGGACAAGCTGAGTGTGGGCCAGTTGGCTCTCTTCAAGCGGTACCCGGAGACGTACAAGATCCCCGTGTACACAACGCACCGGACTGCAAACCTGCCCGAGAGTGTGCTCGCAGATACGAAGATCAACGCAACCACTGCGACCCTCGTCCAAGGCGGGAATGGGGTCGAAAACTACAAAACGGCAAATCCGTTCCCCATTCCCCAGAATGGCCTGGAGGTTATCTGGAACCACGTGACCCGCTATCGAGGCGGCAGCGTGCGTCGGTTGATCACCCAGGCAACCCCCCAGGCGAACGGCGCCTACACCATCGTGAAATTCAAGGACGAGTTCATTTCGCCCTCGAACGTTGAAGGCAGCTCGAGCCAGAAGTCCAACATCCTGTACTATTACAAACAGCAGGTAACGGCGCCACCGCGCCTGGCAGGCAATGTCATCCTGATTCACGAAACCATCGACCAGGTGAAAGAACCTCGCCTGGCCTGGCTTTACAACGCTGGCCAGCGCCGTGTGCGCAGGGCGCCGCAGCTGGCATACGACGGCCCAGGCACGGCTGCCGACGGTCTACGGACCGCTGACAACCTGGACATGTACAACGGCGCACCGGATCGCTACGACTGGAAGTTGATAGGGAAAAAGGAGATGTACATCCCTTACAACAACTACAAGCTGGATGACCCAAGCCTGAAGTACAGCGACATCATCAAGCCCGGACACCTGAATCAGGACTACGCGCGCTACGAGCTGCATCGGGTCTGGCACGTCCAGGCAACGTTGAAGCCGGGCAAGCGTCACATTTATGCCAAGCGAGACATCTACATCGATGAGGACAGCTGGCAGGCTGCTCAGATTGAGCAGTATGACGCCCGTGGTGCTCTTTGGCGGGTATCTGAAGGGTTTGCGCAGTACTACTACAACAAGCAGGTAAGCGGTTACACGGCAGAAGCAATCTACGACCTGCTGTCTGGCCGATATCTAGTGTTGGGCCTCAAGAACGAGGAAAAAAACGCCTTTGAGTTTGGGCTTATGGTGAATGAGGCTGAGTTGACGCCTGCGGCGCTTCGTCAAGCCGGGGTTCGCTAATAGGCCACCTCCACATCTGAGATTTCGACGCTGTACGTTGCCGGCCTTAGGGCCGGCTTTTTTGCTCTTAAAACGCAGGATCACCTTTAGCAAATGCCGCTCCCTCAATGTGATAGACCTGTGGTTCTTCAGAAACACTCGATGGTCTTCAAATAAGCGCGGGGCTCGGCCAATTGCAGAGGAGCTGTCGGGCTCTGGACAGCAAGTAGACGGACAAACGTGTCCTGCGCAAGGTCAGCGGCATCGCACTGAATCGCCCCAGCTTTCCTAGACACTCTCCAAGCTCTGGAAATAGCGCTTTTCAAACTCCACTGGCGATAGCTGCATAGCGCTGCTGTGCCGGCGCTTGGGGTTATAGAACATCTCGATGTAATCGAACACATCACTGCGGGCCTCTTCGCGGGTTCCGTAGGTTTTCCGTCGGATGCGTTCCCGCTTCAGCAACTGGAAAAAGCTTTCCGCGACCGCGTTGTCGTGACAGTTACCGCGTCGACTCATGCTGCTGATCAGGTTGTTGGCCTTGAGGAAACTCTGCCAGTCCAAGCTGCTGAACTGGCTGCCCTGGTCGGAATGGATCATCACTTCCTGCTTGGGCTTGCGCCGCCACACAGCCATCAGCAACGCATCAATGGCCAAGTCGCTGCACATCCGAGGCTTCATCGACCAGCCGATCACTTGGCGAGAAAATAGATCCAGCACCACCGCCAAGTACAACCAGCCCTCATACGTGCGGATGTAAGTGATGTCGGTGACCCAGACCTTGTTCGGTTCACTGACATTGAACTGCCGCTCTAGACGGTTGGGCGAGGCCACCGGCGGCTTGCCACCGTAATACCCGGGGCGCCGGCGATAACCGGTCTGCGAGCGCAGCCCCTCTTTCCTCATCAGGCGAGCCACACGGTGACGGCCACAGGACTCGCCTAGCTCACGCAGGTCGTCGTGGATCTTGCGGTAGCCGTAGACCCCGCCGCTTTCCAACCAGGCATGCTTGATCAATCCGAGCAGACGCTGATCTTCCTTGGCACGCGCGGATTTCGGCTCGGCCAGCCAAGCGTAGTAACCGCTGGGATGTACCTGAAGGGTCTGGCAGAGACGCCGTACTGGGTACTCCACCGACAGCTTGCTGATGACGGCGTACTTCAGCCGGACTCCTTGGCAAAGTACGCGGCGGCCTTCCTAAGAAACACCTTCGGCAGCCTGTAGCGTGAAGCCAAACTCAGCTGCCCGACGATGCAGCCCCTTTACCACGCGTTCCCGGTACTTCTGCTCATAGTGATCGGCTCCTGGATCCTGATAGGCCATGCCAAAGCGCATTGCGTTGTAGAACAGGATGGCGATTTTGCGAGCGGTGGCTGTGACTGCCTTGGCCTTGCCGATGCGGGCTGACAATCGTCGGTAGAAGGCACCCAGTGCCGTGCTGGTTTTGCCGATGGTCACGGCGGCCAGGCGCAAGAGTGCTGTCACCCGATTCTTGGTCTTGCGCGTATGAGCGGACAGTACCTTGCCACCGCTGATCCGGCAGCCTGGCGCCAAGGTCAGCCAGGACGTGAAATGATGGGCGGTACGCCAGCGACTCAGGTCGGTACCACACTCGGCGACCAGCCGTAGCGCGAGATAGGGGCCGATACCATGGATCTGGGTCAGGTCGACGCCGACCAGTTGATAGAGCAAGGCACGTACGTTGAAGTTGAGTGCGTTCGGCTGCCGAGTACGGTGGCGCGGCTTCGGTAGCGGTTCACTGGGTGAGGGCTGCTGCTGGGAGAGTTGTATCAGGCTCTGGGCAATCTGTTGGTCGCAGATTTCAAGCTGTGTCTGATAGGCGTCATACATGGCCAATGCCTGCGCCAAAGCAAAGACATGCTCCGGCTGGTAGTTGCCAACCAGGGCACTCTGGATGGTCTCAACGCTCGACTTGCAGCGGGTATCACGCATGGTTGCGAGTGTCGCAGCGTTTCGCTCGCCGGCGACAATCGCACGGATGATCCGCATGCCTGTAGCACCGGTAACGTCGGCGACCACATGGTGCAACTGCAGATTCATGTGGATGAGCGCCTTCTGCATGTGCTGGATATGCGCAGCGGCGTAATCGAGGTGACGTTCTCGCAAGCGTAGATAACTGCGTAACGCGGCGATCTCTCGATCAGGATGGAAGCTGGCACGCAACAAGCCACAGGCATGTAGGCGCTGGATCCATTGCGCGTCGTTAACGTCAGTTTTGCGCCCAGGAACTGCACGGGCATCCCGCGCATTGGCCAGCACGACATGCAGGCCGTGGACTTCCAGAATCTCGTAGACCGGAATCCAATACACCCCGGTCGACTCCATCGCCACAGTGGTAATCCCGAGACCGACCAGCCAATCGGCCATGCGCTCCAAGTCGGCGGTAAATGCCTTGAAGGTTTGCACCGGCTCTTCAGTGATGTCGGCGGGCACCGCCACCACATGGAAGCGCGAGCCGATGTCGATGCCGGCTGCGCGGTCATGGATAACCGGCAGGCCATGACGCTCCGAACTGGATTTTTTCATGAGCTTCCTCCAATCACAGGAAATGCTGGACGGGGACTCGGATCAAATCACATTCCTAAACGGGGTCACGAAACGCGCCACCACTAACGGGTCCGCAGCTTCCCCTGGGTCAGGTTTTTTGACGGGGACTTAGCCTCCAAAAAGCAGACGACCACTGTCCAGCAGTGTCAGTGTAGTGGCCGTGTTTCTAACCCAATGGGCCGCGGAGCGCCGGGGAGGCGGTTTTTTAGGATGCCTCGCTCTTCGGTCACCCGCTTGAGCTCCGCGCGCAAGCGACGCAGCTCAGCCTGCTGATCATCTACTTGCCGCAGCTGTACTTGGGGTTTGCTGTAGCGCTTTACCCAGGCGTACAGGCTGTGCGCGGATACGCCTAGACGCTCTGCTACATCGGCAACGCGCAAGCCGCGTTCAGTGATGTGCTTGACCGCTTCAATCTTGAATTCTTCGGGGTAACGCTGGTTGCTCATGGCACCTCCTGTTGGGCCTCATTATGAGGCTTGGAGGTGTCTACGAAACTAGGGGCGATTCACTACGCTGCCGCATCTGAGCCCAAGGAGCTGGTGATCATTCCGGGCGCGAGCCATGTCGATCTGTACGATCAGCCGGACAAGATTCCTTTTGACCGGATAACCCAGTTCTTCGGCAAAAATCTGTAGTAACCGTTCGCAGATGTGAGTAACGAAGCGGCCTGGCGGATAAAGCATCCGCCAGTTGCTATTTGATGAGCATCCCGCCCCGAAGACAAAAAGGTGAAACTGATGAAAATTCGCCTGTTTATCGAAGGCCAATCGTTATCCGCGACGCTAGATGACAATGCCGCAGCCAGAGACTTTCTGGCCATGTTGCCGCTGACACTCTCGCTGAGCGACTACGCCTCCACTGAGAAAATCGCCGACCTGCCAAAGAAACTGTCGACTCAGGGAGCGCCAGCTGGTCATGCCGCCGATGCCGGCGACATCACCTAATACGCGCCATGGGGAAACTTGGCCATCTTCTATCGCACTTTTAAGTACGCCAATGGCCTGGTGCACCTCGGTCGCCTGGATGCGGGTGTGGACTTGTTGCGTGAACAGGAATCCCTGACCGTGATCATTGAGGCAGCTGGCTGACATTCGATTCAAGGGCGACCAGCTCATCGCTCAAGACGCAGATGCTCCAGTACCACGCGAAATGCAGCGGTCTGTTGCCGGCGGCTTGGGTAATAGAGGTGGTAGCCAGGAAAAGGGTCGGACCACTCCGCCAGAATTTCCTGCAAGCTGCCGTCGTCCAGATGGGACTGCACCTGGGTGTCTGGCAATTGTGCAATGCCAACACCAGCCAGACAGGCGTCGAGAATCTGCAGCACGCTGTTCATGATCAGGGGGCCGGTGACGCGCACCCGGAACTCGTTCTCGCCGCTGCCGAACTCCCATGGATAAAGGCCTCCGTGGGTAGGTAAACGCAGGTTGATACAGCGATGTTCGGTTAACTCTTCTGGATGTTGCGGCGAGCCGTGGCGGGCCAGATAGGCCGGGGCGGCGACCGTGACCATGCGCATGTCCGGGCCGATGGGCATGGCGATCATGTCGGCGTCGATGATGCCGCCCAGGCGTACGCCGGCATCGAAGCGTTCAGCGACGATATCGGTGAGCCCGTAGTCGGTGATCAGCTCCACCGTCACCTCCGGGTAGGTCTCCAGTACGGGCTGCAATTTTGGCCACAGCACATGACGCGCAGCGAACTCATCGGCGGTAATGCGTACCGTGCCGGACGGGCGCTGGCGCAGGTCGGAAACGGCGTTCAGGTGAATCTCGATCTGATCGAGCAGCGGAGCGATCTCGTTGAGCAGTCGCTCGCCAGCCTCGGTGCGGGTCACGCTACGCGTGGTGCGCGTCAGCAGACGCACGCCCAGGCGCTCCTCCAGCCCGCGCATGGTCTGGCTCACCGCAGAGGGGGAGACCCCCAGGCGAGCAGCGGCGCGAGTGAAGTTACCCTCGCGCGCGACTGTCACGAAGACCACCAGATCGTTCATTCCGTTCGCGAACATTATTAAGTTCTACTTCATATCGAGTTCTATATTTTCCATATACACGAAGTAATTGGCAGGGACTACATTTACCTCACACACATCGAGTGAGGTCACGAAGCATGAGTGAGAACGATCTGGCCAAGGCCGACATGCAGGTTCTCCGCGCCGGCTCGCACAAAGCCATCAGCGGTCCGGCCGAGATTTTCACCGGCCGTGTACGCATCGACCTGAGCTTCAACGCGCCGGCACCGTCCCGCATGGGAATGGCCGTCGTCAACTTCGAACCCGGTGCGCGCACCAACTGGCACACCCATCCGCTGGGCCAGACCCTGCTGGTCACCGATGGTGTGGGCTGGACTCAGTGCGAAGGCGGTCCGAAGACCGAAATCCGCACCGGCGATCTGATCTGGTGCAACTGCGGCCGTCGTCACTGGCATGGCGCGACCGATACCACGGCCATGCAGCACGTGGCGATTCAAGAGGCACTCGACGGCAAGCCGGTGGACTGGATGGAGCCAGTGACTGACGACATCTATCTCGCCGGCCCGGTGAAGAAGGACTGAGCCCCGCACCACGCCGCCAGCCCATGACGATCATCCGGCGGGCCAGCCTGACTGCCGCCCGCCTGCAGAGGACAAACAACCGTGAACAGCTTCAGTTTCTTCAACAACACCCGCATCCTCTTCGGTGAGGGGCAGATCGCTGCCCTGCGCGAGCAGGTGCCAGCCGGCGCCCGCGTGCTGATCGTCTACGGCGGCGGCAGCATCAAGAAAAACGGCATCTTCGAGCAGGTTACCGCCGCGCTGGAAGGTTTCGACTGGCTGGAGTTCGGTGGTATCGAAGCGAATCCGCACTTCGAGACCTGCATCGAGGCGGTCTCGCTGGCCCGTCGCGAGAACATCGACTTCGTTCTCGCCGTCGGTGGTGGTTCGGTGATCGATGCCAGCAAGTTCATCGCGGCGGCCGCCATGCATGAAGGCGACCCGTGGGAAATCATCGCCACCTTCGGCGCTGCGGTGAAAGGCGCGCTACCGGTTGGCTGCGTACTGACCCTGGCCGCCACCGGTTCGGAAATGAATCCGACGTCGGTGATCACCCGTCGCTCAACCCAGGACAAGCTGTTCTTCAATTCCGACCACGTGCGTCCGCTGTTCTCCATCCTCGATCCGCGCAGCACCTGCTCGCTGCCGCCGCGCCAGGTCGCCAACGGCGTGGTCGATTCGATGGTGCACGTGCTTGAGCAGTACGTGACCTACCCGGTCAATGCCAAGGTGCAGGATCGCTTCGCCGAAGGCCTGCTGTCGACCATCATCGAGGAAGGCCCGAAGGCCCTGGCCGAGCCGGACAACGTCGCCGTGCGGGCCAACCTGATGTGGAGCGCCACCATGGCCCTCAACGGCCTGCTGGCCACCGGCGTGCCGGGCGACTGGGCCTCGCACCTGATCGGCCAGGAGCTGACCGCCCTGTACGGCCTGGATCACGCCCAGACTCTGGCGATCATGCTTCCGGCGATCTGGACCTACAAGCTGGCGCAGAAGCAGGACAAGCTCGTGCAGTACGGCCAGCGCGTGTGGCACATCGAGGAGACCGAGCCGCAGCTGATCGCCGAACTGGCCATCGAGCGCACCCGCCACTTCTTCGGAAGCATGGGCGTGGCCACCCGCCTGTCGGCCTATGGTCTGGACGAAACGATCATTGCGCAGGTGATCGCCAAGCTCGAGGAGCACCAGTTCGTGCAACTCGGCGAGCACGGCGACATCGCCCCACAAGGTACGGCGAAGATTCTGCGACTGGCGCTCTAAGCGGCGCCCGGAACCGACCTATCGCTTCGCCCGTCATTGAATCATTTACCGAGGACTCCGAGATGCCCCCCATCCAATACGACTTCAGCGGCCAGGTTGCCCTGGTCACCGGCGCGGCTTCCGGCATGGGCCTGGCGGCAGCGCGTGCCTTCGCCGAGGCCGGCGCCGCCGTGGTGCTGGCCGATATCCGCGAGGACGTGCTGCAGGCCGCGGCCGATGAGCTGACACGGCCGGACACAAGGTACTGGCCGTGGCCGGCGACATCGCCGACGAGCGCTATGTGAAAGCGCTGGTAGAAAAAACCGTAGCCAGCTTCGGCCGTCTCGACGCCGCCTTCAACAACGCCGGCATCCAGAGCCCGGCGGTGGAAACTGCCGATGTACCGAGCGAAGTATTCGACCGCATCACCGACATCAACATGCGCGGCGTGTGGCTGTGCATGAAGTACCAGCTGATCCAGATGCGCGCCCAGGGCAGCGGCGCCATCGTCAACAACTCGTCGCTGGGCGGCCTGGTCGGCGTGCCGGGGCGTGTCGCCTACCACGCGGCCAAGCACGGCCTGGTCGGCATGACCAAGAGCGCGGCGCTGGAATACGCCGCCCAGGGCATCCGCATCAACTGCATCTGCCCGGGCATCATCGAGACGCCGATGGTCGCCGGCATGCTCGAAGGCGAAACCGAAGTCATGAACGAAATGATGAAGGACGTCCCCATCCGCCGTCTGGGGAAGGCTGAGGAAATCGCCGACGCCGTGCTCTGGCTGTGCAGTCCGGGTTCGACCTTCGTGGTGGGGGTCGCCCTGCCGATCGATGGTGGTTACACCGCACGTTAACGCGAGGAGAGGTGAGCAGCATGAACAAGCAGATCTTCACCGCGGCGCTGTGCGTCGCAGCCCTGCAGGCCGGTCTGGCCAGCGCCGATGAGGGCGCCAAGGGCGAGCAGCAGATCGTTCGCGCCGGCGAGCAGGCATCGATTGCCGGCCCCGAGCAGTTCTTCACCGGGCGTGCACGCATCGACCCGATATGGCCCGCCGATGAGCACATCAACACCGCCGGTGCGCTGGTCACCTTCGAGCCGGGCGCGCGTTCGGCCTGGCACACCCATCCGGCCGGTCAGCGCCTGGTGGTCACCTCCGGCGTCGGTCTGACCCAGGAGTGGGGCAAGCCGGCTCAGGTGATCCGCCCCGGTGATGTGGTCTGGTGCCCGCCGGGCGTCAAGCACTGGCACGGCGCTACGCCGACTACGGCGATGACCCATATGGCGGTCACCGCGACCCTGGATGGCAAGAACGTCAACTGGATGGAGAAGGTGAGCGATGAGCAATACAGCCAAGCGCATCAGCACTAAGTCGAGCCTGGCCATCGGTGCCCTCAGTGCCGTATTGGGGCTGGGGGAGATGAGCCAGATTGCCGTTGCCCAGGAGAGCCAAAACATGAGCGAAGCCGCTACTGCCAGTGTCAGCGAAACCCTCGACGCCCGCCAGCAGGCCATCGTGCCGGTCGCCGCGCTCGCCGCCGCCGGTGATATCGCCGGGCTCAATGCGGCGCTCAATCAGGGCCTGGATGCCGGCATGACCATCAGCGATGCCCGCGAAGTGCTGGTGCAGCTGTATGCCTACGCCGGCTTTCCGCGCAGCCTCAATGCGCTGGGCGAGCTGCTGAAGGTGGTCGAGGCGCGCAAGGCCAAGGGCATCGAGGATGCACCGGGCAGCGAGCCCAGCCATCCGGCGCCGAAGGGCGATGCGCTGCTCGCCGCCGGCACAGAGAACCAGACCAAGCTGTCGGGTGCGGTGGTAGAAGGCCCGCTGTTCGATTTCGCCCCGGTGGCCAACGAGTACCTGCGCACGCACCTGTTCGGCGACATCTTCGAACGCGACAACCTCGACTGGCAGAGCCGTGAGCTGGCCACCGTGAGCATGCTCGCGGCGCTACCCGGTGCCGAGTCACAGCTGCAGGCACACATGCGCATGAGCATGAACACCGGCGTCACCGCCGCGCAGCTGCGCCAGTTGACCGAAGTGCTTGGCGAGCGCGTCGACGCCGAGGTTGCCGGGCGTGCCAAACAGGCGCTGGAGCGTCACCTGGCCAGCCAGTAAGCACTTACCTGTCGGCCGGCAGCTGCAAGATCCGCCAACCACACCGCCAGCGGGCAGAGCGCCTACTGGTGCGTATGGTTGCTGCGTTCGATATCCCCGAGTGCCCGCCGCGCCTTCCCGATGGCAGCCTGGACGTTCGTCTGCACCTGAGTATTCGGTGGCACCTATCAGGTCATCGGGCCATGACCAGTTGCATTGGCCAGGGCGCAATGCTGAGCGGCAGCATCCAGACCGGTATTTCCATGGAGGAGCATGCGTGCTGGCGGCGATCGATGCCACCTCTTACAGCAGCGCGGCGATTCCACGCTGATCGCCGGGTGCCTGGCCGGGCACTTCAGCCTGCTGCAAGCCGCCTGTGGCTATGGCGTGCTGGCTCTGCTCGGCTGCGTGGCGATTTTCTTGCTGGTGCGCCGCGCTGAGGCTATGCGGACGCCAGTCAACAATTTCTTTTCCCACGCTCATTTTCTCATTGACCTCAAGTTAACTTGAGCATTTATAAAGGCGACGGCTCGCTGCCGTCAGCCGCATCCAAGGTGCCCGCCAGACCACGCGCAGCCAACTCTGTTTGCTGTCATCCGCCCCCGCCAGCAGTTCGTTACGAGGCTGGCGGGCGGATTCTTTCTGTCTGGGGGAGTTCGTTCAATGAGTCGCTGTGTTTACCCTTCGCGCGTGGCGCGATCCGGTTCGGAGCTGCTGGCTGTCACCTTGCTGACGGCCGCGCTGTTGAGTGGTTGCGGTCAGGGGGAGAACGAGACACCGGCCATGCCGCCGCCGCAGGTCGGGGTGGCGCCGGTGCAAGTACACAGCGTCAGCCGCTGGGATCAGTTCAACGGGCGTATCGAGGCCACCGAGACGGTCGAGCTGCGCCCGCGGGTGACCGGCTATATCGAGCGCGTGGCCTTCCGTGAAGGTCAGGAGGTGAAGAAAGGCGATGTGCTGTTCAGCATCGACCCACGCAGCTACCGCGCCGAACTGCAGCGCGCCGAAGCCCAGCTCAAACGCGCGCAGGCGCTGGCGCGGCAGAGCCGCAACGAGGCGCAGCGGGCCAAGGTGCTGGTGCAGAGCCAGGCGGTGTCCACCGAGCAGTACGAGCAGCGCCGCGCCGCCGACGAGTCGGCCCAGGCCGATGTGCGTGCAGCGCAGGCGGCGTTGGCGACGGCGCAGCTCAACCTGCAGTGGACCGAGGTGCGCGCGCCCATCGACGGCCGCACCGACCGCGCCCGGGTCACCGCCGGCAACCTGGTGGTGGCCGGTGATGCGGCCAGTGTGCTGACCACCCTGGTGTCCCAGGAGCAGGCCTACGTCTACTTCGATGTCGACGAGAACGCCTTTCTGCGTTACGCGCAGATGGCCCGTGATGGCTCGCGCCCCGACGGCAGCGACGGCAGCCTGCCGGTGCGCATCGGTCTGGCCAACGAGTCGGGCTTTCCCCATGCCGGCACGCTGGACTTCGTCTCCAACCAGCTCAACCGCAGCAGCGGCACCGTGCGCCTGCGCGCCGTGCTGGACAACCGCGAGCGGCTATTCACCCCGGGGCTGTATGCCCGCGTGCAACTGCTTGGCAGCGGCGAGTTCGAGGCCATGCTGGTGGACGACAAGGCGATCCTCACCGATCAGGACCGCAAGTACGTGTACATCGTCGATGAGCAGGGTCTGGCCCAGCGCCGCGACGTGCAGCCCGCCGGCACGGCCGAGGGACTGCGCATCATCGACAAGGGCCTGCAGCCCGGTGACCGGGTGATCGTCAGCGGCGTGCAGAAGGTGTTCATGCCCGGCATGCCGGTGGATGCACAGGCGCAGACGGACAGCGCCGATCACGCGGCGAACTGAGGACGAGCCATGGACTTCTCCAAATTCTTCATCGAGCGGCCGATCTTCGCCGCCGTGCTGTCGATCATCATCTTCGTCTCCGGCCTGATCGCCATTCCGGTGCTGCCGATCGGCGAGTACCCGGATGTGGTGCCCCCCTCAGTGATGGTCAGCACCGTCTACCCCGGAGCCAACCCCAAGGTCATCGCGGAAACCGTGGCCACGCCGCTGGAGGAAGAGATCACCGGCGTCGAGGGCATGATGTACCTCAAGTCGGTGGCCGGCTCCGACGGCGTGCTGCAGATGACCGTAACCTTCCGCCCCGGCGTCGACCCCGATGACGCCACCGTGCGCGTGCAGAACCGCGTCGCCCAGGCGCAGGCACGCCTGCCGGAAGACGTACGGCGCCAAGGCGTGACGGTGCAGAAGCAGTCGCCGACCTTCCTCATGGTGGTGCATCTGACCTCGCCGGACGGCCGCTACGACTCGCTGTACCTGCGCAACTATGCGCGCCTGCACGTCAAGGACGTGCTCGGACGCATCCCTGGTGTCGGCGACGTGCAAGTGTTCGGCAGCGGCGACTACGCCATGCGCCTCTGGCTCGACCCGGACCGTATCGCTGCACGCGGGCTGACCGCCAGCGATGTGGTGGCGGCCATCCGCGAGCAGAACGTGCAGGTCTCGGCCGGGCAGATCGGTGCCGAACCCATCGAACACAGCGACTTCCTCTACCTGATCAACGCCCAGGGCCGTCTGCGCAGCGAGCAGGAATTCGGCGACATCGTGCTCAAGAGCGGCGCCGATGGCGAGCTGGTGCAACTGCGCGACGTCGCCCGCATCGAACTCGGCGCCGGCGACTACACCCTGCGCGCCAAGCTCGACGACAACCCGGCCGTCTCGGGCCTGGGCATCTTCCAGGCGCCGGGGGCCAATGCCCTGGATATCCGCGATCAGGTGATCGCCAGCATGGACGAACTGCAGCAGCAGTTTCCGCAAGGCATGAAGTACGAGGCGGTGTACGACACCACCATCTTCGTCCGCGAGTCGATCAACGCGGTGATCCACACCCTGCTCGAGGCGGTGGTTCTGGTGGTGCTGGTGGTGATCCTGTTCCTGCAGACCTGGCGTGCCTCGATCATCCCGCTGATCGCCGTGCCGGTGTCGGTGATCGGCACCTTCGCCGGCCTGCACCTGCTGGGCTTCTCGATCAACACCCTGACCCTGTTCGGCCTGGTGCTGGCCATCGGCATCGTGGT
>TARA_R100000093_G_scaffold62630_1_pt1 | contig 36494 bp, 46 predicted proteins | sample TARA_R100000093 | Tara Oceans TARA_R100000093 (sample SAMEA2620053) | marine metagenome | biome: marine biome (ENVO:00000447); feature: mesopelagic zone (ENVO:00000213) & marine oxygen minimum zone (ENVO:01000065); material: "saline water (ENVO:00002010), including plankton... | reverse complement strand
TCCTTGTCACGAGTGGTGAAAGTCTGAATTCCTTTGATATTCACTTTTTTATCCGTGGATTTCATATTGATAATATAGAGTATGATCACTAGCCGTGCCGAAGTTTATTACAACAGTCGTTGGTGTGATTGATGATACTGTCGCCTCCCATGCAGCAGTTCCATTTGAAAATTCAGTGTGAATAATTTGGCCTGCTGTTTGTCCCAAAGGATTTATTTGAAATTTATCTTCTTTATTCCATATACAGCTTTCACTTGCTGGGCCATTAGCTGTTCCTACACCAGTTGTCATGGCAGCCTGACTAGACGAGCGATATGCTGTAAATACTATTTTAATCAATCTTGGAAGAACACCCAGATTATGTGTGATCGTTTCGTTTCCAGCACCCTCTCCAGAAGTTCGTGTTCCTTGTCCCTGAGCAATCTTCCTGGTTGGTGGCACCCAAATTTCTGTAGTTGAAATAGCCTGACCAATAGGAAGTTCCACTGTACCTGCTGTATTTGCTATGGCTCCCGATGTTGAAAGATAAATATCATCACCAGCAGTAAGCCCTGAGAAACCATCTACAAACTGCCCTGTGTTTACAAATACTGCCACGTTGTCTCCTACATTTTGTGCGCCATCTACAAAACCATGGAAGATGGCTGTTGCATCCGCTCCAGAGTCAGCAATCTTAGCTTCTGAGTTATCTGCTGAATCAAAGTAAACAGCAATAGGAGTAGATGAAGCATCAATAGCCTCACCTGATGTACAGGAGTGAATACTTTTTCCTGTTCTTAATAATCGTGCAGCCGTAATTTCATCAGCCGCAGCCCATTGATATGACATACTATGCGTCGTTAATTGTTATGGCCGTATCAATCGTCAAAGTCTCAATGGCCGATTTTACTAATCCACCAAGAAGCAGACGAGAGATAATGCTTCCACTGTCTGCCCCAGCTCCACCGTTGATAAAAAGTCCATGCTCTTCATACGTTCCATCAGTATCTCCCGTTGTATAAAAAGCTGTTACATATGCAATGTTGTCAGTATGTGTACGTGAGGAAAACTGCTTCCTAAACACCTCATTACCTAGGGCTGTATCAGCAATGTTCTCAGCAGTATTGTCGTCTCCCAAGGCAACATAGTTAATCTCTATCTCTGCTATTGCTGAGAGATCCCCAGTCAATGCCCTAGCAATTTCAGTGCGTCCCTCAGTTGGTGTCACATTCTCTACAACAAAACTTTCAACACCGTATTCTTTATTAAATTCTGTCAGCAACTCCTTGAACTCCTCATATCTTCCTTCTGATTCCAAACGAACTAATTCAGCTTGGATATCCCAAGCAGCATCATCTGTTAATCGTGATTTCGTTACGGTGTGTATTCCCTTAAGTGATAAATATTCTTTTTTCATATTAGGAACCAAGGAGATTATCTAGGTCAGAGAAACCAGGGCGGTTACGGTCATTAAGAGCTGAAGGCTTATATTCACCTGCGACCCAGGTGGGTTGACTGTCAATGTAAGCGGTAAAGGTATCTGCTGCTGTCATTTCTTCTGTGTTAAGTGTCCTGTCTCCAGTAGTGATTGATTCTGCAATAGCTATACCCTCAGCAAATGCCTCAATGGTATCTAGAACCTCATCTGGGTTAATCTCAATTGCTTTCTTTCCTTCACGAATCTGAGACAACATCCATTCAATAATACCGTATGTCTTTGTCGAGATTAAGGATACATTGTATTGCATCTGTGTGGGTGTCCACATCTTATACTGTACCTTGCTGATGATGTACGTCGTATTTATACCCCTTGAGGCAATGTCTACTGTGAGGATTTGACCTGCTTTTAGACCTGATGTCTTTGACGTGAATGATCCCTCAATGACAGTAGTCTTGTATTTCTCAATCTCTGCTTCAGCTCTATCACGTGCCGCTTGCTTTGAAGTGATGGTGTTATCAATGATGATATCTTCGTAAACCCCTGTACCACCTTCTGCTGTAGCAATAGCAGCCTGAGCAGGAGCATCTGAGATTTTCACAAGTACAGGTAGAAGCGGTAGACCAGAGACACGGATATCAGCTCCAGTAGTCGGCTTACGAGCGTCACGGAAACGAATGATCTTTTCCTCGTTGTTATGCATTACGTCAAATAGGTCTTCATCATCTATCTGGTCAATTCCAATTGTTAGTGATTGTCCTGTAAGAGTTACTGCAAATTCATTGTACTTATAACCAAGTCCGTAAATCGTATCTACACCTGTTGAATCAATGACAGAGGTGAATTTAGTTCCTTCAAACTCACCACCACGCACTATGAACTGGTTCTTAATCTGGCTATTATCGTTTCTGATAATGAGTGATGTGGTGTCCCAGTTCGCTGATGTATCCGTAAGTTCAAACGGTGCTACGTTAATCTCCTGTGAAAAGAAGTGGATATCTTTGTTCTCATCCACATACCAATCATACCCTGTTAGATCAGCAAGCTGCTTAAAACAATCTGATGGATACTCATAGTTGAAGTTGATGCTGTCTGCTGTGAAAATCGCACTAACATTGGTGGTTGTAAACCCATCTGTTGTGAAGTTATCTACGATATCCTGGATAATATCCTCAACCTTTTCATTCGTATAAGAGTTCGTGACAAGTCTTCTGTCCAGGAATCTCGTGTAATCCGTACACTGAATCTTATAAAGAATACTACTAAAATTTGTGGGGTTCTCATCAATACGCACAACAGGCCCTTCAAATACCACAACTCCGCCATCTTGAATTTGTACAATATGTCCTATTGTCGGTTGGAATGTGTTATCAACAGTCTCATAAAACACTTCAAATGATGCGGTATCAACTTGATTCGTAAGGATGTTATCTACTTTCAATGTCCGCCACCTGACATTTCTTGTTCTATCTACACTATTGATTGTCAGTGTTACAGCCATATTATGACGATCCAGTCTTAGTCTGTAGCTTAAATACTCCCATTATTTCTTCACCTATCTGCATTGCTATATCTGATAGATCAAGCTGATTAGAAATAGTATTACCTGTCACATTAACTGTTATGTTTGCTCCTGTTGATGCACTTGCACTTCCACCCACAGGAATGATTTGCTCACCGCCGTGGACAATGGCAGGTACTGCTTGACCTACAGGGCCAGGAACAATCCCACCCTCTGCAAAAGAAAGTGCTGGGATTTCAGGTATGACAGGAACCGAGACTCCAGGGATAACATTGGCTGCTGCTGCAATTGAATTCACTGCCTGAATGAATGAGTTAATTTTTTCAATAACAAAGTTGATGCTGTCAATAACAATACTCTTGATTGAAGACCATACGCTCTCAACTGTGTTTGCCAATCCTTCCCAGAACGAATCCCAACCAATTGATAGAATCTCCAGACCTGAAGAAAAGATTGTTTTTAGTTTTTCAAATTGTGTTGACGTGGCTAGAACAATTGCCGACCACACCGTTGATGCAGTATCAGAAATTGCTGTCCATGCAGTGCTCCACACAGCACTTATGAAGTCTAACGATGAGGAGAACAGACTGGAAATACTCTCCCAAATCTCACCAAAGAAGGTGAATATGTCTGTGAAGATCTGAACAATATCAATGCCTAGAGCATCAAATAGAGTGATCACAATTCCAGCAATTAACCCTATCTCAAAGAGGAAGGCTGCCTTTGTGAACTCAAACCATGCTGAGAAAAAGTCTGAAATGGTGCCAAATACTGAGGCAATTGCATCGCTAACCGCTGTTATTGCAGAGGAAACAGTGCTACTGATCGCATCCCAAGCTGAGTCAGTGACAGCTACTATCTCTTCCCAATGAGTAACTATGAGTGCAATTACTGCAATAAGTGCCACAATTGCTGCTACTACAAGTCCCACAGGGCCTAACATGATTGTCATTGCTGTTGAAGCAACCCCCAGAGCTACTCCAAGGGCAGGTAATATCGCAAGAATAGATCCTATGGCAGAGGCCATGAATCCTAAGACTATGAGAACTGGGCCTAGTGCGGCTGCTAATGCTGCGACAACAAGAATGATTGTCTGCGTGCTCTTGTCTAAGTTAGAGAATGCATTGAGCCAATCAATTAGTTTCTCAACAATAGGAGCTATGACTGGTAGCAGGATTGCTCCCACAACAGCAGCCATGTCTGTGAAGGAAGCGGTAAGCTCCTGGAAAGTACGGATATTAGTATCCTGGTTGGCTGCAAAGCCTTCAATGGCATCAGTTGATTGTTTGGTAATTTGAGCTAGAAGTGCCTGAGCTTGAACTTGAGCTGCTACTTCAGGTGTCAGATCGCTAATGGATTGTCCTGCTTCAAGAAGTCCCTCAGATAAGGCTACTGATTCCAATGCGGCTACACGTGCATCAACACCGTACTGCCTCAAAGGTTCACTTGAACCAACAAGACCTGATTTGATTGCGTCCAAAACATCTTCAGGTGATACATCGTTAAATGCAGCAATCTGGTTGGAAAGTTCAAGAAAATTCTGAGTCATGTCAGTAGCTTCTTCCCTAGCTACACCCATAGGGACAAGAAGATCCTGTACACCAGATGCCATTGCAACTATTTCACTAGTAGCCTGTGGCATTTCTTGACGTAGTTCATTAACGAAGTCGAGCATTTCATCTGACTGTTCAGCAAACACTGTGGTGAATTTGCTCATGGCCCCCTCTGCTGTAGCTGCTTCACTAACAGCAACAGCCCCGAAAGCAACAATCGGGGCCGTCAAAGCTAAAGATAGAGTTGTACCTGTTTTGGTCAATGTATCTCCTACTGCTGAAAATTGATCTGAGACACTCTCAAGAGAAGACCCAATCGTTTTGAGTTCAGCGGATGCCTTATCTACAACCGAGATTATAACGCTTAGGGATTCTGTTGCCATAATTATCGTTTATACTTAGCTCTATTCATCTTTCTCTCTTGCATTTTCTGTAATTGACCTTGATATTTATCCTGTTCTATTAGGATGTGAATAAATTTCTTCATCCGTGCGTAATCATATTGCATCCAATCAAGACCGAACTTCTCGCTCATGATGTAGTCAATATAATCCTTGTCACCCTCTACGCCTCTTACCGCCCTATGTAGAGAGTCTATCTTGCTTTTGGGACTACCAATTGTTTATTCACTTCTTCCATTATCTGAGAAATTGTTTTGAATTCCAATTTCTTAATTGCTTCTTCGGTAATAGGGACTACCGCATCAGAAGCATCCTTTAAGTTCCACTCCTTTAGCAAAGTAGATAAGAATGCTGTTAATTGCTTTGGATCTTTAGTATCTAAAGTTCCCAAAGACTCAATGATTCCATAAGAAATTGCTTCTGGAATCTTTACCCAATCTCCATCCCCCAAATCAATTTGTTTTAGATCATTCTCCTCAACGAAACGATTTGCCATAAGAAATCAATTAGTTATTAAGATACTGATGCAGCTTGATTCACTAGATAGAAATCGTCCACTACATTTTTATTAACTACATCATACAGAGCACGGAAATTGATTGTTTCCGTCACCAGTTCATCATTTGGTTGATCTTTACTCCAGTCAAAGAACGAACATCGTGATAGATCAATACGAAGTGCAGGGTTGGTTGATCCAATTGTTTGATCAGTATTCACAATGTCCATGCGTAAAGCCTGATATGTTGCATCATTCATGAGATCACGAAAAGTTCTATTGTTTGAATTCAGTGTGAATGAACCTTCAATGGTGAATGACTGATTCAAGATATCAGTTGGCTGGACAGTTCCAAGCGCATTATCAAGTACCAAGTTCTTGTTAATTGTGATATTGAAATCCTTAATAGACAATGCTGATGCAGCATCTAAACTAGATGCATCACTAGCGATCTTCAATGTGACGTGCTGATGTCCAAATTTGAACTCGTTAGTATTATAAGTCATTGAATGTCCATCTGAATCTGTATGCGGATTAGACATGAAATTCACAGTTGCTTTAACAAGTTCACCTACTGCAACTGAGATACCGAATGAGTTAATCATGGCACGTCCGAACTGAACCTCATCAACCTCATCTACAACAGTAAGTGTAAGTGAGTCATGTGCATTATCATCCTGTAGGGTAAATGTGTGTTGGTACACTCCATTAAAGGCTCCTGATGATGCAGTACCCATGGTTGCTTGAAGGAAAGTTGCAATGGTCTCGTTACCAAGTTCCATTTCAAGATCACCTTCTGCGTGTCGTCCGACGACAAGCTCTTCATTAGAGAATCCCCAAATGTTCCCACGTGATTCTACTGATGTCACTTTTTCAGCAACATCTTCCACCGTGAGTAACGTCTTAGGAATCCAAGTTGTTGGAGCGACTTCTTCACCTCTGACTGCTTCAAGTGCAGAACCAATGTGAACGAGTCTTCCGATGTATGGTGTAGACATACTTTTAGATTATTGTGTTACGTCAAATAGTGTTTTGACTTTTAGGTTAATTTGAGCTGTTCTATATAATTTCTCTCTCTCCTGATATCCCCATGCACTAGGTGCTGCGTCAACCATGATGGCAGAGCCAGTAAGTGTGAAGTCTTTATCAAAATCGTCTAAGAGACTATCGAGAACATCTACCATTGTATCTTCAGCATCTGTTGCTCCATGGGCATCCCAGGGAACGAAGATGGTTATTGTAAAAGCATATATTCTTCTATTATTAGCTGTGTCCTCAAAGAGAGCTTCGTTTCCACTAGGGACAACTGTGCAAGCTGGTGTCTTGTCAAACCTGGGCTTGTCATAGTTAAACGCCTCGTTTATGAGAGAATTATCAGAACAAATCGTTGTTACTTTCGTCTTAATTGTTGAGAATAATGCCATACTATAAGTCTATTATTGACCCTATCGCCTTTTCAAATATCGTTTTCACACCAGATATTGAGTCCTTAACTGCCCTTTCAAAGAATGGATTTGCTTCTGTTCCCTTCTTTCCAATGGACTGTTGCAAGGCAAATGGATCAATTCCGTGTCTCTTTGCCCAAGGCGATATCGCTGAGATGGGTGGAAAGTGAGGATCAGTACCTTTTTCTACATAGATTCCATAGTCTACTGTCGGCCCTACCTCTGCCCTGAGTGTTCCTGTGGTTGTTATTACAGAGGAAGCTAGGATTCCAGTGTCCGTAACAGTTGATTGAATCTCTTTCTTTATATTGCTCTCCATCAGCAAGGCTGACGTATTCACTGCCTGTTGCAAAGTTGCTTTAGTACCAGATGCCATTGTGTCAAACTTCTTATTGAATGCAGATAATTCACTTTGTGACACTGTGATGGTGACTGACATATTAGTCGCTATAGCCTTCAGTTAACTCTACTAAGATCTCAATGAATTGAGTACAACCAAAGTAACTTTCATAAGTATTCGTGACATCGTATTCCACACCATTTTCATCTCGTATTCTATCTCCAGGTTTAATATCAGTGCCTATAGGTGCCCATATGTGGAATTGCTTTGCGAACACACCCGACTGTTGTTCATCCCGTGATTCCTGATTCCTCTGAATGTGAGCTTCAGCCGTACCAGTTGATTGATATTCCTTGAAATTTCCATTTGTGGTCTTCAGTCGCGATACAATAATCTGATTGCGGAAGAAAAACCTCATACATTCGGATGTTTATAATTATCCAGAGTCATTCTTAATTCATTATCCATTTCCATTGCCTGAATAAATGTTACTGAGTAATTACCAAGTGTCTGACTTGAAATTCCATCTGTGTTTCTAGTGTTGAAGATAGATGAGACTAATTTCCATGTGGCAAGTTCTAGGTCAAGTGGTAGTGCAATGTGTTGTCCTGTAACCGTTGCTCCTTGCACTCTGTAACCTCCCTCATAAGTAACTTGATACTGCTCAGGAGTTGCAATAAAGACTGTCTCTGAATTGAGGAATTGTAAGTATCCATCTGTATTAAATACCCAGTAATTCTTTGATTCAATGGTGTTGTAGTCCTGTGTTGAGTCACCTGACTGGTTCTCATCAAGAACTACTCCACCAATAACTGGATAGTTTCTAAGAATCAATGTATCTGTCCCTGAACCTTCTTGCTGAAGAATGTAAGAAGTTAACTTAAATGTTCTATCGCAATAGGTTTCAATGAACGATGAGGCAGCATCAATAAGCCTCTCAAGAAGTGTGTCATTACTATCGTTAGTAACACCTAAGTAGTCTTTTGTTCTAGCCAGAGTTGTCAAGGAATTGTCGTCTAATGCCATATGTTTTTATAAGCTCACCTCTCTCCCCCGTGGGGATGAGGGAGAGAATAAACCTACAAAGATTAAGTATCTTCGGTTTAAGGAATGGCCTCTAGTTCTGCAAGAGCATCAGCTAGAACAGTAATTCCAGCGATACGTTCTGTGACTTTGATACCTACTTGGTGTCGTTCCCAAGTATCTGCACCTTCTGTTGTTGTTTCAACAGACATCTGTTCTCGATCACCTAAGTAATAAGCACGCTTATAATCTCCAAAGAAGATAGATGCTTCTGGTACCCATGTATTCTCAATCACTGGGCGGCCCAGGATTGTTGCAGGTGTACCAGGTACTGGTGAGTCAATCCAAATGTATCGTGAGTTCTTATCTGTGATTTTGCGAAGCTCCCGTACGTTGGCGGTATTAACCAACCAAGTAGAGGTGTTTCGGTACTGTTGTGGAAGTTGATAGAAGACATCAATCATGTCATCAAAGTCTAGGTTTCCACTGGTTGTCACAGTGTGATGTCCAGTAGCTGAGGTCAAACCTGTTGGCTGACCTGAACCTGTTCCTTGAATAATAACTTTATCTTCTTCTTCTCCTACTGCGTCTGCAAACTGATCAATGATCAAGTCTACAACTCCAAGCTCTGTTGCGTCTGCGACCAATTCGCGTGACGTGTAAAGAATAGAGTTCATGCGGTATGCCGTGAGGGTGAGCAAGCCAAAGTCAGCCGTGGTGGTTGAAATAGCTGTATTCTCAGTACCCCATGAGACAGCGACTTTAGAACCTTCCGATGGAATGTTCATTACGTCACGTCGCATTGGAATAACGCGCACGAGGGAACGCATACGAGGCTGTTGAATGAGCCTCTTAACAATCTCGAAACGGAACTCGTCAGGGAAGAGGTTTCCACCGTCAGCAGCAGTTCCTTCAGACAATGCCTTGATAACAGACTTATTGTCCTCAATGAGTGCCTTTGTAAATCCAACGATGATCTCTTCCTTTGTCATGGAATTGACGGTCTTCTCTACTGACTTCTTACCAAGCATCTTGTTGATGTTCTTAGCAGGGTCGTCAATCTCTTCAAGAAGGTCAAAGAGTTTGTCGAGTTTTTCAAGGTTGAGTTCCTTTGAGATGATGCTTGCAGCATTCTTTGCTGCTTCTTCGAGATCCTTTTCAGAGGTCTCTTCATCTTCAGCGGCTTCCTCAGCCTCTTCTACAACTTCTTCAGTTGTCTCCTCAACAACATCAGTCTCTTTCTCGTCTTCTTCCATAGACTTGAGCAATGCTCGCATCTTTTCAATTGCTTCTTTTCCCATATCATTTTCGTTTTAAGTCACGAAGTCTCTCTTGAACGGACTTCGCAACTCTTTGAAGGGCACGAATCATGATCTGTTTTTGATCTATATTCTCCCCCAACGGCCGACCTTTAGCACTGGCATCTAGTAATGAATCTGAGCCAACCAGCTCAAGTCCATTTGCCACTCGTTGTAATAGTTTACGATCCTCGTCAGCCAGTTCCAGTGGAGCACTCTTTTCCTCATCCTCAGCAACCTCTTCTTCCTCAATCTCCTCTTCCACAGCCTCTACAGTTTCTTCAAAGTCTTTCAGATGTGCTTCCAAATGCTCCTTAGCAGCTTCACGTTCTACTTCAGGTACTTCATCTAGATTCTTCAAGTTCTCCTCAATTGCTTCCTTGATAAGAGGCCATTCCTTACTTGAGGCATGATGGATCAGTTTGTAGCTATTCTTATCAGATGGTGCTGTCTCATCAATCCATGTAGCCATGACTTTTAAGTCGTCTAGTTTTGCTTTTTCTACTTCACCTTCTACATCTAGTTCAAAATCTTCTCTGCGTGTAGGGAACTTCTGCTTACCGTGATTCACTACACCTTTTTTAATAATCTCACCCATAATGTATTCCTTTGTCTCATCTGAGAGGCTTTTAAACGCACGAGATGTAACTAAGGCATCAGGATTAGATGGTACAGATACTAAAGAGATCTCTAAGAGTTCTGATTTAGTAAACGTAGATTCACCAGACTTGGTGTCTCCGAATTCCTTTGGAATGAACCCAACAGAGAAAGCCGTTAGGAAATCCTCCTCAACAAGAGTCTTCAATTCCTGAGCGAATGGAGTTGAGGCGAATTGGAAATCAAACTCAAGACCCGAATTTGAAATCCGATGGTTAAATGTTTTTCCCACAGGGGGAGCAAACTGATTGTGGCCAAATAAGAGAACTGGGCTTTTCTTGTAATGGTTGAGATCCCACCCTTTTTGGTCAATCGTCTCCCCATCTCGGTCTTCAGCCTTTGTAGAGGCAATACCTGAGAAAAAATCCTCACCTGAACTCTTAATTGCTCCAGTCAGAAATTGTTTAGACTTCATAGAGCTTCTTAACTTAATTTATCTTTTAGAGACAGAACGCGTGTGGCATCTATGGCCATCCACTCCCTATCTTCAATGCAGTCAATAATTAACTTTTTAGCTTTTGTTCCTAATGTTAGTGCATGCTCTCCTTCTGGAATTGATCCGTCCTCATGTACGATTCCGTCAAACTCTTGATAGATCTCTGATGCTGTATGCAGTTTTGCTGTTGGGAATACACGTGCCTGTGGCTGTCCGTCCTTAATCTTAGAGATGTTTATTGAATTTCCTATAAGAGCTACTTCACGTTGTGTAAATACAGTTGGTTCTACTTTCTTTTCCACGGTTTTCTTTTCATCTGCCATATTTATATCTCGATTACAGGCCCCAACGTACATCGGCAATTTGGATGTAGAGGTGGCCCTTTAGTGTCGGAATAATTTAGATTTAGTATTCCTCCTTCTCTCCCCTCAAAGGTTGAACCTTTATCAAAGAAATTGTCGCTAACTTTCAATTGAGTTCCATCCATAGGCCCACACCACTGACAAGTTCGCTCGTCTATAGCTGTGATCCACTCCTTGGTCTTAACTCCAGCTTTCTCATATACAGTATTGGCAGCTAGATTAGATCCTCGGATAGTCTCAGTACGTGCAATCATCTCAGCCCTCTTATCACTTGCATCTGTGAACACCTGTTGGATTCGCTCCTTAAGCATGTTAGCTCCTTCACCCTCCACAACCCCCAGTGCTAATGTCTTTTTAATGTTCTTAATCGTTGCGTCATTGACAGTGCCAGATAACTGTAGATTTGTTTCTGTTATCTCAGAGACCACATCTGCATTTCGGGTAACATCTCCTACCCGTAGATTAAGAAAATCTTGAGTTGCGCTAGACTGCTCACGAAACAGTTCTAGGAAGAGTGGTGCATAGGCAAGTACGATTAGTTGATTCATTGTATCTTTATCCCATAGATCATCTATGAGTTTGTTTGTATCTTCCTCACTAGGAGCCTTGATGACTTCCTGTTGATCAAACGCATCCAAGATGATTCTCTCTTGCTGCTTAAACACATTCTGGAACATCGTCTCAATATCATCCTCAAACTTCTGTGCGCTCTTTAGGATCAGTGACTCGTGGAACAGGGTCTTGGACTCTTGTGTTGACAGCAAGCTTTGGTAGGACTTCTTCTTTATCTTTTTTTTTGCTTTTTTTTTTACCCTCTTCTTCTCAACATCTTTCCTGATTTTCTTCTTTAGTAATGGCTGTAGTGCTTCTGCAATCTTCTCTCGCTTACGTGAATTTGTGATCTTGTTGTTCATCATCTGGAGTGTAAATGATTTTTCTTCTTCCACTTGTGAAGTTGGATCTACGCTCATCTGTGGGACTAGGTTCACTGGCTTTAGAACAGCGTCACCCCCGATAAGACCAGGGAATCCCTCTGCCTCACGTACCTCATTAACCGTCATCCAACCGCCCTCAATGGCTTTGTTGTAGAAATCAGCAAGTTCCTGCCTGTTTTCAGGTGTTGGATCTTCAAATTCTAGGAACAGGTTATCCCCAAACATAGGGACAAGAAACTCATTTAGCTGCTGAATCAAACGCTCAAGACGTGGAACAATTGTGTATTTAGCAAAGGTTAGCTCTGCAACCTCAGCATTTGCTAGGTTCACATCCTCGGTTATTCCCAGTACAGGCTTAGGAACACGGAAAATAGCTAGGATTTTATCCCTACTCCACTGGAGTTGGTTGTAGAAATCCATGTCCTTTTGTGTCATTCCTAGGGTATTTAGCTTCAAACCACTGTCTAGGATTGCCATCTTATGTGCGTTATCCACACCCCTGTAGAGAGCTTCCCATGCCTTTTTAAGCCTTCTAATCGTTCTTTCAGTGAGTGTTGAGTCTGTTTCAAGAACAAAGTCAGGCTTTGCACCATTAAAGAAGAAGTTCCTGTTGTACTTCTCAGCAAAGTCCTCTGTGTCTACTGTCACGGCAGCAGCTTGTAGTGTGCCGTAGCCTCTAAATTCACTCGTAAGTGATGGGTTTCTAAGGAAAATAATGTCATCTGCTTCAATCTTTACAAACGATCCATCAGAATTCTTGTACTTATATCCACCAATAATGTCCTTTTCATCAAAGATGATCTCTATCCTATCAGGGCGTAAAAGCAGGATGTTCTTAGGTTTTGTCCCTGATCTCTCGATATACCAGGGTGCTTCACCCACACCCTCAAGATACATCTGTGTTTTTACGACGTGATCGTAGTAAGTGGTGAAGTTATTAACCTGAAATAAAAGCTCCAGAATTGGATGTTGTTCTATCTCAATTGGGCCATCTGGAGTTCTCTTAAACAGTTTGATTGGTGTCCGAGCAACAGCATCGGCAATGACCGACGAACATGCGTATACCCACCCAAGTGCTGAAGCGTCAATAAGTTCAGTTGCGTCCTTATCAGAAGGGATTGAGTTCTTAAATGCAGGAGCAATGAACTCTCCAGCAGGAGCATTCTTGATCTTTGGTGCCTTCTTCTCAGGTAGAGGTGGTACAGGTTGTCGAAAAATGTCTAGTATTCCCATAAAAAAATAGGCCCACGAAATAAAACGTGCGCCATCCGTTCTTCGGTAGGCTAATTAAATTGATTACTTATAGCTTACTACGGTATTAACTCACCTGTAAAGCTCCCTAATACAACACTATGTTTAACTTCCTCTAATCTCCATGGTGTCCCGTTCTTTATGTAAACAGTAACTGATCCATGATCAATGCTCCGCACCTCTTTTAGAAGATGTTTTTCGTTTTGAGAAAGTTGTTTGTCACTCATAGATGTATAACTAGGAAACCATTAGTTTCAGTTGGAATCACCTCAATCTTGTGTTTTGTCCCAATTAACACCTCCGCTGCTGCACGAGCAACTCCGTAGAAATGCTCTGGCCCTTTTGGGGGAGCATAGTTATTGATATGAAAGTAGTCGTCAAGAATAATCTTTCCACCCTCTTTTACCAGTTGAAGGGCATAGCGAAGGTCAACGACTACATGCTCATAATTGTGTGATCCGTCTATAAAGATCAGATCATATTCTTTTCCTTCACTAATAAGATCTGGACAGATATTCTCTGCCCTTGCAGTGAGTGGTGTGACAATTTGGCCCTTGCTTATGTGGTCATCTAGCTCCGCAATTGCCTGTCTACCATAAGCTGCTGCATGATTAGGGTCTATTGTATCCAGTGTCTCACAACCAGATTCAAGAAAGGCTGAACCACTAATAGCCCAGCCAGTTCCTATCTCCAGTACATTCTTAGGTTTAAACTCAATACAAAGCTTCATTAGCTCTGTGTAGAAAGAAAAAGTAGGTGCATGATCCATCTGTCTGCGCCAATATTTCGTCATAGCACCTCATTGTCTTTTAGAATCGTCTGCATTGTCTCAACGACATAATCAATTGATTCCTCATCCTCAATGTATGTTGTAAGTAAAGACTTAAACTTTGCGGCTATCTTAGTTTGCACAGTTAACTCCTCTGTAGATGTGAGAGTCCAGATTTTCTTCTCAATCACACCATCATCATTGGTTACAATTTGTTCTATTGTTTGTTCTTTTATGTCTGTCATAAATTTTTTAATTACTCATATTTATTACTTCTAAAACACAAACCCATTCAATGGTTGTTGCCGCTACACCAGTAACCGAAACCCTGACACTATTACTATTTACAGTAAATGTTGCATCCCAGGTAGCATCACTCTCTTGAGTATGAAGACTTGTAACACTTCCCTGTAATGTCGCAACTCCTGCACCTGTTCTATAAGCTGTTGCATCAATTTCATAAGAAGCTCTTTCAGACCCATCACTCTTTACTCCAACTACTCGTGCTTTAAGATGATAAGTATTCTCATCAAGTAATACGAATCCATCTACTGTTGTTTGAGTTGCGTCTGTTGTTTGAATTTCAGCAGTCTTTCTAAACACCAATCCTTCTGTCTTTGTACCTGCATTAAATTCAATATTACCACTTGAATAGACAGAAAGTCTCTTTGTCAAACTTCCACCTGCTGGCTGTGTTAGAAAACTTATCAATCCAGGTACATCACCTGCCCCTGGTGTTCCATCTACTTCAGCAGCTATTTGAGCACTTTCTACAAATGAAGAACCATCTGATCCTTGGAATGTATGAAGCCCCAAAATATCACCATTTTGTACAACTGTATGACTACCAATTGTCGCGTTACGGCTCTTACTCATTATGTTGATAGATCCAAGGTTGTTTGCACTAAATCTAGCATTCTCAATTCTACTTCCTACTGTTGTTGTACCAGTTTTAAGGATTGAACCATTACTCACGTGCAATCTATCATTTGGAACAGCAATTCCTATTCCAACTCTATTAGTTCCAGCATTAACAAAAAGCAAATTAGGGTCAACATCACCCTCAACACGGAAGTCAATGTCAGCACCAGCATCATTGAAGTTAATCTCTGCTGTAGAGATCTTAGCTAATGTACCTGCTGCTGCATCTCCTATATGTACCGCGTCTATTCCAGCATCAACAAAGAACATGAAAGGATTATTAACCGTTTCAACCCTGAAGTTCTGATCCTGTGCTGTCTCATTGAACGTGATCAGTGAAGGTCCAAATTGTGCTATGGCACCTGCTGATGTTGTACCAATCTGAACAGAATCCAATCCTGCATTACAGTTAAACAGATTGGTTGCTGTGTCACCCTCTATTCTAAAGTCCTGATCTGCACCATTTTCATTGAAAACAATACTGGTTGCACCAAATATTGCTATAGCACCAAGAACGGTTGTTCCGATGTAAACAGTGTCTAGTCCACCATCTACGTGGAACATGAATGTGTTGTTCAGTGTCTCTACCCTAAAGTTCTGATCTTCCCCGCTCTCATTAAAGGTAATTACAGTTGATCTAAAATCTGCTACAGATCCAGCTACGGCATCACCAATGCGTACAGCAGGCAGACCACCATCAATGCCAAATAAGTTTGCTACTCCACTACCCTCAACCCTGAAGTCTACATCTGCACCAGATTGGTTAAATACAGTATTTCCCTCTACTTCAAAGTTTGCACTAGCAAATGTGGTTCTAATTCCTACATTTCCACCTGAATGACAAACAATACTTGTCTGTTGTGATTGTGCATCACCAGTAAGGAACAGCAATCCAATTGGCATCACACCTGTTGAAACAGTGTCATCTACCTGTCCTCTGATGATAGTAGACCCTTGGTAATCAGTACCATCATGTCCTAGGAATTGGAATATACCTACCCAATCACCGTCTACAAGTGCTGTTTCAGCAGCTCTAGCTTTAGCCAATGTTAAGAACGGAGGCTCATTAAACGTATCAGAGAAGTGCCTGTTTACTAATGATGTTTTTGCAGGCCCTGCCTCACGTTGAATAAGAAATTTAGGGTAGATCGTTGCACCATCATTTACATAGGAAGAATCAGATGTTCCCATTGAAATGGTGTCTTCACTGGCATCAAGGAAGAATAAGTGAGTATCTGCATCACCCTCAATACGGAAATCTGCGTCATTGCCTTGTTCATTGAATACTGCACCACCTATTCCACTAAATGTTATCTGAGCATTACCTGAATCATCTTCCCAGATTGAAATAGGATTTGTCTGTGTTGAATGAGCAGAAACAGTTAACTGGGACTCATCAGCACTACCTACTATCTCAAGGCCCCCTGTCATGGCACGTGTCCCATCTACCAAGACATACTGTTCGGATGACGCACCAGATCCACCTTGAGCACCCTTAATAGCCAAAATACCCCAGGTGTTATCTCTATACCTAGGGTCAATAGTAAAACTTGGTGCAGTATTTCTGTTGTCTTCTAGTGCAATAAAAGAACTGCCTGCATAGAAAACAACATCATTTTTGTTGTATCGGGTATCAGATTGGTACTGACCCCTAAAAGTCATTCCTACATCTCCTGTTTCACCAGCATCACCCTTATCTCCCTTTGGCCCAGTCTTACCCTGTGGCCCTGGTTTGCCAGATTCTCCTTTGTCTCCTTTAGGCCCCTTAGGCCCCTGTGCTCCTACTTTACCCTGCTTACCTACAAGGCCTGTCTTTCCAGTCTTTCCTGTTAGCCCTCTTGATCCCACCTTTCCATGTTTTCCTGTCGTTCCCCTATCTCCTCTACTACCTTGTTTACCTTGCTTACCAGTTTTTCCAATTGAGCCTTTAGAGCCTTTATCTCCCTTCTCTCCTTTAAGGTTTGAAAGCTCCTCTTGAAGCATGAAGTCTTTAACATATGTGTCTTCAATTTCCCACCACTTCATCCCCTTCTTCTTCATCTGGTGAGATATGTTTTTAAGTTTGTCAGCCATCATAGAATTGTAATCGTTGGTTCCTTGTTACGTCTTCCAGCGTAATTGCAAATGGCTAGTGCATCAGCTAAGTCAGGTGACTTCATCCCCCTCTTTTTCATATCCTCTTTGCTCTCTATCTTGATTTGTCCTTTGGACGTGTAGGTGTACTTAATACTTGTTAATTGGAATAACAACTCTTGGCTATCTGGAATCTGTATAGGATCTGGACTATTTGGTTTGAATCTCTCCCTTAATAACCAAAATGCCTCTGCCTTTAAGTTGGCAAATCTTTCTGGTTCAATTGCTCTTTCTCCGAAGTTGACGGCATCAACGCTGTCCTCAAGCTCACGTAAGCGATCAGTAACACCGCCTCCGACACCACTGTCATCAACAGCAATAAGAGTATCATCTTTAGCATAGGAACGAATTTTACCTACTGTAACCATTGTATCAACTTTCCCAGTCACGTCTAATAAATTTGCTACTGGGCCATTCATTTCAAAGATAACTGTCTTATCAGATCCAAATCTAGCTACGTCACACCCTAATCTTCTCTTACCTTCTGCCTTCAATTGTTTGTGCATGGCATCCTCAGCCCATGATAATGGTATCAGTGTATCCTCTCCCTCATCTGGGAAGTCACCTAATATTTTAGCCTTATAAAGTGGGGAGTCTTCACCCCATTCCTGCTTACGCTCATCAATCCAATTGGGTGTTACAGCACCAGGTATTACAGTTCTGTTCTCTTTAACATTGGGATGGTCATAGCATGATACCTGTATCTTATTCCACAGGGGTGATCTACAAGCATCATAGAACATTCCTGTTGGAGAGGTAGGGTTTCCAATTGCAAGTATCCTGTTGTTATCCCCAACGATAAGGGATTCTGTGGCTATCCAGATTGAAGGTTCAACTCCAGGTGCCTCGTCTAAGATGACCAAAAGGTTTTCCGAGTGAAATCCTTGGAATCTAGTGGCTCCGAACTCTCTCTCTGCTACACTTCCCGTTGTGGACAACCCACGTAGGAACCAGTCAGGAGACAGTTCAAGCTTTGTTTTCTGTGGCAATCCGCCCAGAGGTATCTTGGACTCAGAATGTGCTTTTCTGATCTCACCCCACAGCAAGGTCTCCACTTGCGGCCATGTTGGCGCAGTCGTGATGATCTTTGATGGATAGAAGCTGTACAGGAAGGCAAGGGCTAGACGAGCGCTGAGCCACGTTTTGCCAATACCATGACCAGAAGGCACGATTGTCCTCTGATTTGTCCAGACTGATTGGGCTATAGTTTCTAACTTGTCCCATAGTTTTACACCCCAGCAGTCATAAATGAAGGCAGTTGGATCATTCCGCCATTTCTCTAACGTCTGTAAACCCCTCTGTATCTCTAGTTGATCCATGGGTTAATTCTATAAAATCTTTAATACTGAACATTCCAATAGCTCCTGAATGTTTAACCTCATCCTTTGCCTTACCATAAACTCTATCAAAAATGTCCTTATAAAAGGAAAAATTACCTGCCTTTGCTTGCTTATATGCAACTGACAAAAGCTCTCTCTCTACATCATCAAACTCAACTTCATTATTATCAGCTATTTTCTCAATGAATTTCTTCCATTTAGTAGCAAAACTAATTGATCCTTTGGGTCTACCTCCTCCTGGATTACCTGGAATAAACTTACCAGTCACTGGATCTGTATACGTTTTCTTTACGTTTGTATTCGTCTTTTCAGACATATCATAATTTTACTGCTATTTCTCCTGATCATATTTTTTATGACAACTTCGACATAGTTGCATCCAATCATCATCTTCTCTTTTATATTCTCCAGATTTATTTGCCCAATCAATCCATTCTCCTTCCTTTCCACAAAACTCACATTTTTTTGCTTTTCCTCTATGTCTCAACATCCATTTATGCTTTGAACTATACGATGCATCTTCTCCTTTCCAATGTGCATTTTTTTCCTTAAAATTTGCTTTACCTATTTTCTTTTTAGTCTCATCGCTCATTTTATAACCTTTTCTGTATCCGATTAGTCCTTTATTCCATGCCTCCTGACCTTTTTTGAATCTACCATTATTTTTATTTCCTTTCCCTGCACAAACTTTCGAACAAAATCTTTGTTTTGAATTACGAGTTTTAGAATCAAAAATACATAAACAAAATTTACATATAAGATTCTTTGACAGATATTGCTTTTCCATTTTCTAATTTTACAACATCTTGTCCAGTATAGTCAATGAATCGCTTAATAATTACGTCACAATATTTTTCTGAAAGCTCCATCATATAGCACTTGCGGTTGGTTTGTTCGCAAGCCATGAGGGTAGAACCAGAGCCACCGAATGGATCAGATACAATATCACCGCTTTGAGTACATGCTTGAATATACTCGGTAGGCAAGACAACAGGAAACATTGCGGGGTGGATTCCAGACTTTTCTTTAGTTGTATTTAATACTGTTCCAAGCTGTCTATGACTTCGCACCTTTACTTCATTATATTTCAACGAGCCATCCTTTTGTCTGTTTGTCCCCTTTGCAACTTTACCAGCTTTAGTCTTGTTTTTTATTGTCAAATTCAAATCCTTTTTCTCTCCGAAAACAAATAACCATTCGTGTGCTATGGCAAACATCTGTGTAATCTGACCAACACTGAAAAAATCTCCAGTTCTGTCCCATACATTCCAGCTGATAAACGGCAAACCATTTTCCTTTGCCACTTCAATATAATGGTCCCAGTAATTCACTACCTCGCCTTTACTAAACTTCATACCTAAATTCACAACATATAGGCTGGCTGGCATTTGGAAAAACTGTGCCAAGTGTTTTGTGTCTAAATTCAATCCGCCAGAATAATCACGTTGATCAGCATAGGGTGGGCTTGTGAACAATAGCTCTGCCTTCTCTCCGTCCATCAACCGCTCCACATCCTCAGCCTTGGTAGCGTCACCACAAAGTAGTCTATGTTCGCCAAGTTGATACAAGTCACCTGGCTGTGATATTGGCTCCTCTGGTATGTCGGGTACTTCATCCTCTTCAATATCTTTATCAATTTTTATATCTAGCTCCTCTGGATTAAAACCCACATCAAGTAATAAGTCCACATCAAAATCGTTTGCCAACTTATCCCAATCCCATTCACCAACATTGCGATTAAGTCGCAGATTTAACTCCTTCTCTTTCTCAGCATCTAAATCAATAAATACACAAGGCACTTCTTTCAATCCTATTTTCTTAGCTATTTTCAATCTCTGATGTCCCCCTATAACCACATTCTTCCTTTCCTCATTTGAATTCACGATTATAGGATCAACAAAACCAAATTCAGTTAAAGACTCTTCCAAACCTTCTGCCTGATCCTTGGTCATTTGACGTGGGTTATAATCAGCAGGTTTCAACTCATCTATACTTTTATATTGAATTTTCATACAAGTAAAAATTCATATCCGCGTTCTCTATACTTATACTTTAGCATTTTCCACTTGATCTTGAACACTTCTGTCTTCATTCCTTTGACATCTACAATAGTAGTTTTCCCATCTTCATACACAACAAAGTCCGCCTTGTATGTAATTGCTCTTATGTGTTTACCGCTATTGTCACGGAATGCAGTCTGTAGTTCATATACAGGTTGTAGATCAAAATTGAATATATCTCCTGCCTTTTTCCTTAGTTTAAGCTCACAATAATAAGCAGCCTCCTTCTTTGAATCAAAGAGAATTCCGTCTACTTCAGTCTTTCTGTTCCCGTATTTTAGTTTCCGCACAATCTAATATTAGTTTTACATATTCCATTGCAGACTTTCTTGGATGATAGTCCTTCTCTATCTGCTTTAGTCTTTTCTTTGCTTCCTCTTCCCTTGATTCTCTGCTAAGTAGAGCCTTAAATTCGTCTACGTCCCTTGCTACTGGAAGACCTAATGCCCAGCCTGTAGCTGTCTTGTTATCACTCTTATACTGCCACTTACCCCAATCTAGCCTTGGGTTAAGCATAATGTCATTCTCAATCATATCCCTATTCACTGTATCTAGTTTCCATGGATAGTTCTTATCCGCCTTGTTGTAGGCCCTGTCTGAGATAACACACAGTTTGTAGTTATTTGCTTGAAGGAATGGAACTACTGGGTCTAGTGCTTTGAGGTTATGTGAATAACCCATCCAACATACCCATTCCAGAATGTCGTTATGTTCTTTTTTCTTGTCCTCATGAAAATCTGTATCCATACGATCATCAATCCATACAACAGGAATCTCATTCTCTAGGTCTCCCCGCTCAACCATACCCCTAACAATGGCTTGTAGGGCTTTCTGTAGCTTCTGTGTGGACGTTGTGATTGCATCCATGTAACAGATATGCTCAACAATTGAGTATTCCCAGTCATACCAATCCGCGTCACACATATCTAGAATCTTAATACCTGGATACATTTTTGCGTGTACTGGCCAGTATGCTTTCTGATAGATCAAGAAGTCATACTTACCCCCCTGCTTATATTCTTCTACAGTTCCGAATTCTTCAGGCCAATGTTTCATTACCCAATCAACACGAATGCGAGTAGATCCTATAGAACTGCGGTCTTTACCATGGTATTTGGCAAAGGATAGAAAGGCTCCATTCATATTATTTATACTTTAATTTTATATCCATCTTCATGCCGGGCAAGCTCGGCACTAGCAGATAGGTGAACAACTGCACCTTTCTCGGTTTCACAATACGAATACATACCGTCTATGTGATAAAAGATAATGAACTTAGAGCCATCTGAGGACTCAACATAAATCTTTGATTCTTTTGGAATTTCGTAGAGTTTCATATGTTCAAGACATTACTAATATGACTTATCCACTGCTCTATAAATTGTTCTGTTGTGAAGTGTTTTAGTGCTACTTCCCGTCCCTTCATACCCACTTTAATACATGTCTCATAGTCATAGAATAGCTCAACAAGCTTATCTACACACGCCTTTGGGTTGTTTTTCACAAAGAATCCGCTCTCTCCATCCACCAGGTACTTACCAATGTCATGGTTATTAAGTGTTACTACACATGCACCTGTCATCAATGCCTCAGTCCTAGAGCGTGGCATACAGCTCTCAAGTGTTGGATTGAAGTAAATGAGGGATGATCCAATAAACCTTGAATATTCCTCTTGATTTTGAGGCTTTACGTCTACACTTACATGGCAATGCCTAATATTGTGATCCGAGCGTAGGTCTTCCTGTACAGCCTTTAGCAGCTTCCTGTTGTAATACTCATCCAACCCGCCTGGGGATATGCTGGTAACGATCCTTGGTTCCTTTGGTAGTGCTGGCCATTCCTCTGGGGAAATACCGTGACGGATGAAGTGTCCAAAGCCCCACATTTCAACTGATCTCTCCGAATTCATTACACAATTCTCCGCGAGAGGCCCTATCATCTTTGACATCATCTTAATAATCTCCTCTGACCCATACATCTCAGGCCAAAATGGTGTGCCGTGACAAATAAGGATCTTAGGAATGTCCGTTATCACTTCATTAAGTTCACGGAAAAGTTTGCCTTTACCAATAGGCTGGTAAACACACTGTTGGTCTACGTGAACTAAAGCAAAATCATATGTACCTGGCTCATAGTGAGATACCCATGTCAGGTTATCTGGTTCAGGACGTGCAACATCAGACCACTTCCTCGTATGATTCTTTAGAAAGAACCACTCTGTCTCTGGGATCTTCATTAACTCGTATTGGTGAGCCACATGCCATGGCACTCCAAAGATCTTCAGCTTACGACCATATTTCTTCCCCCATGGTGTTTTAAAATCACTCATATTGAAACAATTGAAATTTGTTTTTTACAATTACATTTTTCTCCTTTCATCACTTTGAACTTATTTGTAAACCAGACAAAACCACATCTTGTAGTTCCACAACTGATCCATTTACAAAAATGAAATTCTTTATTTTTACGCTCATTAGTAAGAATACGTTTCTTCCAATTCAAATTGTGTCTAAGACATTTAGGACACTGATCATGTGAATCGTAATTGTCTTTCAATTTCCTTATCATTTTTGACATATTAAGAACGGTCGGGTGTCATCGCGATAAACCCATGCGGTGAAGGAGTTGTTTCATTCTCCAGATATCCTTACGCCTACCACGCATACGTCTAGTGTTAATTATTGTTTTAGCTTTTGCTTCTGGCACATAGCCCAGGTCAAACCCCTGGTGCAATGCGCGCGTACGACATTCTTGGCTCATACCACCGTATGCAGTGATCCTTTCGCAGAACATTCCCATGTCAATGAAGTCCTTACGCCTAATAGCAGAGAAGTTCTCTATAAATGTTTTCTTCCCAGCTCCCTTGTCACCAAAGACCCATGCCTTCTTCTTGCGCACCTTAAGCCCCATGACGAGCTTTGTTAGCGCATCCTTCTCAGGGCAGTACCGGTCATCAAGGAAAACTAGGTAATGTCCCTGAGCTTCTATAGCCCCTAGGTTGCGCGCACGAGCGAGTCCATAGCCTGAGTAACCAGTCCGAACGTACTTAATGGCCAAGTGCTTATATTTTTCGCGCATCTTCTTAACCACTACAAATGCAGACCCAACAGGATCATCATCTGCTACCACAACCTCAATGGACTTAATCTCCTGTTCCTCTATGGAATCAATGATCTCCTCTAGCTGCTCTGGCCTTTGATATGTGGGGATAACAACAGACACGGTATCTTCCTCTGACCACTTTATTTGGTTAAACAATCTCTCATACTGAATAGCCATCTTAGGTTCAGAAAACTGCTTTACTGTATCCCATGCCTTTTCGCGTAGTAACTTACAGAGCTTTGGATCTTCCTTGAGGCGAATGAGCTGGTACTTAAGATCCTGTTCGTTATCAACAACAAGTCCGTTCTTACCGTCCTGTATCCAGTCACGTGCAAAGCCCACGTTTGTTGTGATCACAGGGATACCAGATGCCATAGCCTCATGTAGTGGCATAGGGCCAGCTTCCTCATGCTTGGAACAATCATAAGAGAATTGAACAAAACAACTCATCTTCTTATAGATTTCAAACCGCTCGTCATCCTCTACACCCTCATGCCAATCAATGTTTTCCCAGTTCACCTCATTAGCATAACCATCATCACGCCTACCCATACCAACCATAGGAATAGAAAGCTCATTGCATATTTCAGCCACTTTAGCCAAGCGCTTCCATGGTTTCGTTCTACCCACATACCCCACAGTGAATACGTCGTGCTCGTAAGGATTACTATCGTAATCAAAAAAATCAAGATCAATTCCATGAGGTATAACGCAAACTTTGTCATATCCTTTTTCTATTAGTTTCTCTCTCATTTTTTGGGTGTGGCACACCATGTAGTCTGCCCACCTAAAGTCTTCCCTAAGAACCTTATCGCTTTGATTATGGTGTGTAAGGACTTGTGGGGACTTACGAAAGGAATCAGGAATAAGATCATATAGTTGGGTAGCTGTGCGAAAGTATTGATGCCACACAAGATCAGCCTCATCCATTGCTTTTTCAACTTCATCAAGTTGATGTACCACCTTTTTAGGATGTACAGTCATGACCTTCCACGAATGCTGAGGGTTTCCATCAACAACCACCTTAGTAAGTTTGTCGAGGCACCAGTTGCCCCCATCAGTTATGGCTAAAATCTTCATAGTATTTTGCTGTTGGCATTTGTCCCCAGAAGTTATAGCCTTGATGTTCTGATGTTAACCCCAACAATTTAGATTGAATGATTTTTGGATGTTTAAATATTTCTATTTCTGTTTGTATTTTCTTATCAAAAAAAGGATTAAACTAAAATTTCTTCGTACTCACCTTCAACAAACACTTCTCTGTCGCATCCATTACAAATCAATTCTAATCCTTGTTCTGGTTCTCTGGCATACATCTCAAGATTCATATCATTCTCACATTCCTTGCATGTCCAACATTGAATTTCAGGATAACTTGTTGATGTGTATTTGTCTTGCATATTATTTTTTAACTATGGCCATGTAACCAATGTGATCCAACAAGGAGAAGTCGTCTTTGCGGTACTTCATACCTTCCTCATCAAAGAATTGTTTTAGTAACCTACGTCCTGGGCCAGCGCGCCTTACCACGATCTCCTTTTCTTTGAAACCCGACTCACGTAATACCTTGTTCACACCATCTTCTGTATAGCGCAGATAGTCAGTACCCAGTGGTGGATGTGAAGGATAGATGAACGGGAAGCTAATGTAGGCTGTACCACCAACCTTTAGGAAATTGTGAATATTCTTGAGTGTCTGGATAGGATCAAAGACGTACTCCATAACTTCCAAACAAAAAACGACATCCCATTCATCCTCCAGCTCATCAATACTTTCGTGATAAGCCAGCGAACGTGAGACATCACCAACATAATCTGCATTACGTTCCTTCATTGTTTCCTCAATGTCAAAGATCTTATATTCCTTAACATCCCAGGACTTCACCCTTCTTGTAATTGGATACTGAAGACCGCCAACATCTAAAACTTTCTCTGCCTTTACGTCTATTGTTTTAAGGAAATGCTCTAATTGTATTCTGAAGTTTGAACTCATAGTTTTACTAAATAGGCTTTGAAAACGTAGAGGATCACCTTCGTGACGTCACGAAGGTGACTGACTTGGCTTCATAGTTATCTTACGCAAAGTTTAAATATTCCTTCGTATTGCTCTACCATTTTTTCAAGTGTGAAATTCTCCATGACTCGTTCTCTAGGATTACCTGTTCCCATTTCCTCTTTTACATATTCAACAGCATCATACATAAGAGTAGATGGAGTATTTACTTTTCCATAACGAAGTTGTGGACCAGTACTTCCAACCAACTCTGCTGTACCTCCCCATGGATGGTGAAGAACTCTACATCCACTTGCCATTGCCTCAAGAACTACATTTGGGCAGGAGTCACCAAAAGAAGGGAAGATCAGTGCGTGTGCTCGTCTGTATTGCTCTGCCAGTTGCAGGTGATTGAGTATCCCCAAGAATTCCACGTCTTCACCATCATAGAATCCGAGGTTATAACGTACGATGTCGTCACTGAATTTTCCAACCACGATGAGCTTTGCTTCATGTGACCTTGCATATTCACGAAAAAGAACTTGAGCTTCTTGAAATCGTTTGCATTCATTCCTTGAGTGCTTAACATAGATGAATGTGGGCTTATCTTCTCTCTGGCTTTCGTCTGGATAGAATATCTTAGTATCTACGCCGTTATAGATTACCACACCCTTTTCCCCTGTAATCTGACCCACTACGTGCTTTGACCACTCACTCTGGAAGATAACGAAATGGGACTGCTCTGCAAAATCCCTTAGCCGTGGAATACCTGTACCTCTGTTCCTGTGATCCTCTGGAATGTTATCTACGCGAGTGACAATCAGTTTCTCCTTTGCAATAGCCTCACGGAATGTTGGTCTACTGCATAGTGTTACACCTGGAATAAACAAAATCTGTGCCTCATCCAGTGAGTTAACAAACTGAATATCATCTGAAACCCCGTCTTTTAGGTTGCGTACGAACGTAGATCCACCCCCAGTATTCTTACTGGAAGCGTGAGGCATGAATATTTTCATAGGTTTTCTTCCATAAAAGCTAACAATTCATCAAATTCCCTCCAGATTCTAAATTTATTTAACTCAGATGCGTGTCCCCATGCGTGAAAGTATCCCCTTTCCTCAAGCATCTGTGCCTCAAGAAAGAGATTCTTAGCCATTGGCAACCACTCAAAACCATTCCACTCCTTCTTGTCTGGCCTAAAGTGCATGGTTGTTGGCTTACGAAATGGTTCAAAACAATTCTCAATCTTTCCAACATCAACAGTTCGCCCTTCCGTATACCCATGCCTCTTTAATGCTTCTATAACTTCCTCATTATACCTGCCTTTAGGATAACAAAATGACGTTATCTTTCTGCCTATCAACTTCTCCAACTTGTCCTTACCCTTTGTCACTTCCATCTCAATATCCTTGCTGTCTTTTAGATCCGACGGATGTGAATAACTGTGAAAGCCTATGTCGTGATCCTTTGCAAGTGTTTTGATTTCATCTTCATCCAATCCATCTATTGGATGTCTAAGTGTTGGAATATAAAACATCCCCCTAAATCCATGTTTCTTCAATAGCCTTCCAATATAGAGATCCATCTTGTGTCCATCATCAAAAGAAAATTCTAGATGCATAGAGACTTAAAGTAATCTATTTGTGCTGTTAAATCATCTGCTGTTTGCTCAAGACGCTGAACAACTTTAATTGTGTCACGCACATCATTAACCTTCTGCTCATACTCGGCGTGTAAGTCTTCATCGTCCTGATTCTTTGACTTAAATAATTCGTCCCGTGCTGCCTCAAGTGCTCCTTCCTTGAGAAGGTCACCATGATGTGTCTTAGCAAACTCAAGTTCCCACTGAACTCCCCAAAGGAGTTTCTCTTTTTGCTGAATAAAATCTAGTAAATACTCGTCTTGTGTCATAAAAGTTCGTTTAGTTTGTCATCAAAATGTGCAAGAGGTAGCCAGTCAAGCTCTCTCTTTGCTTTTGTATAGTCAGCGTGATTCAGGTGTGGTTCATTTCGCTTATCAATAAACTGAATGTCATCTGAGATCATTCGGGCTATATCTATGATCTTACGTGGTGAACCTGCGCCTATGTTAAAGGCTCCTGATCCCTTCTTCATGCACTTGATGTTCGCATTAACAACGTCATCCACATGGGTGAAATCTCGCATTTGCTCCCCATCTCCTGTCACAGTCAGGGGTTTGTCCTCTGCCCTTTGTTCTAAGAATATCTTAATCGCAGTGGCATAACCACCTGATGTCATACCAGGCCCATAAACATTGAAGTAACGCAATGCTACAAACGGAACATCAAAGGCTTGTTCGTATTCAAGGCATAGCTCCTCACCTATCCACTTAGCACGAGCATACGGACTCATCATGTGTTTGGAGGCTTCCTCATTTGTTGGATAACTAATCTGGTTCCCGTAGATAGAGCTAGAGGATGAATAAATCATCTTGGCACATGACTTTCTACAGATCTCAAGCGCGTTAATCGTTGGAATTATGTTGTTTGTCAGACTTTTATATGGTTCATCAAAAGAAACTGGCACACGTGGAAGTGCTGCTAGGTGGAACACGTAGTCCACATCATCAATGTGAGGTGTTTCCCATGTCAGATCATACTCCATGAAGGTGTAGTTTTCGTGCTCTTGAACATTTTCTTTAGAACCAGTCAGGAAGTTATCCATGCCTATAACCAAATTACCGTCCTTAAGAAGACGGCCAACAAGGTTATGACCAATAAATCCTGCTGCTCCTGTAACAAGACATTTAGCCATAGGTCTCTGCGAATTTAGCATCATTCATCATGAGCCACATAACAATTTGAAATAGTGCCACAAGTGCTGGGATGAATGTCCAACAGAATAGGAATGAGATAATTCCATTGAGTGGCTTGTTTAGGTAGAACCATTGAATACCTAATCCCCCAAGAAAGAACGCGAGTAGAATAGCGACTGTTCTGTTTTTCTTATTCTCCATATACGTCTCTTAGTAGATCCAGGTCTTTACCTGTCTCTGTGAGTAAGTGTTTGTTGTAAGTCTCCGCAGCGTCTAGGAGCTGCATGGCTAGACCATCCCGTGGACAATCATCCACAGGAAGGTGCTTCTCATACATCTCACGAAATGCCGCAAAGTCTTTGATAAAGCAATGTCCCCCTGCTCCTCTACCCTCAACTCTATTCTCATCCACTCTCCCTGAGTGAACAGCCGTTAGGTGAGTGTGCCCTATGCGAGGATCTCCACTCATGCCGTAGCTCACTATGTCGTAGTCACATCCGTTAACTTTGCATAGATCGTAAAGCATATTGATATAGAGGACTTTGAATACGAACCAGCAATTTCCACCGTACTTGATCAGCTCTGCTTCCTTGCTGTCACATATCATCTGTATGGGAGCAAACGGTAGAGAGGCAATAACTTGATTAGCTTTTTCGTTAGCTCCTTCCTTGTCAGTGATACCTATGATGTTCCTATCAGGATGAGCTGCATCATGTGCTGCTGTCTTCTCTGTTAAGAACTCTGGTGAGTGGAAGATGAACTTGTCTGGGAACATCTTTTGGAACTTCTCTGTTGTTCCGACCTGCATCGTTGACTTGATGACCGCAGTCTTTCCATCACCAACGAGCGGAAGAACCCCCTGAAGAATAGAATCGTCAAACCCGTCGGGAGTAGTAGGAGTAGGAACAGCAATGAATACGATGTCACAGTCCTTAATCTTCTCCTTGTTTTGTTTAAAGCGATTGTGAGAGTATCTGACAATTTCATAGCCTCGGTTTTCATAGTCATCAGCGTAAGATCCGCCAATGAACCCTTGTCCGATAAAACCGATAAGGGGTTTTTGCATAGTGTTTTTCTTAATTATTGCCTCTGCCCCACCCTGGAGGAGGGAGGTGGGACTATCCTATAGCTCCCAAGAAGGATTAGGATATTTCCCCAGAAGGGGGCAGAGGCACCAAGCTACCGAGAGGTGGAAGCCTATGACCCTCGCGGGCGGTAAAACTTTCCACACTCCCGTATAGCTGAGTTGCAAATTACCATCCTCTTTTTTCCTGCTGATATTCAAGTCTTTGCTTATATCTAGTTTCCTTTACTTCTGATTTCATCAAATACTCACGTGCTTTTGAATGAGTTTCCCAAGCATCGTGATCTGATTCTAATGTTTCGTCGTTAAATGATGCTGATGGGTTCCATATACCTACCAGCTCCTGATCAAATTTTAAACCCTTATTCGTTGGCAACCATTTACCATTCCCATCTGCTTTCTTCACAAGTCCAAAATGTTTCAATTTACGAAATCCTGCTAACTGATTGTGACTCAATTGAATTTCAGTGTTTATATTCACAGCACGTCCAACCTCATTATATCTCTGAATAAACATTTCCAATGCACTGATCATTCCAGTATTGATGTTGTGAGTGCTTGCAGCTATTTTATGTCCACACTCATGACACACTTGTTGATACTTCATACATCTGATGTTTCTTTTCCCCCAAAGTTATTTATTAAGTATCTCACTGTCTCATTTCCTTCAGCATCGTACTTGTCACTATGTGCCAAACCTTGTCTGATTAACTTTCCGTATTGTTCAGGAGTAAGCCTACCTGCTAAAACTTCAGGCCAATACTTCTTCATTATCTGAGGCTTTGTCATCTGCCTCAGTTTCTGTAGTTGGTCTTTGTCCATAGATAATCCAGTTATACCAAATATCTGCCATATCCAAATCTGGTGTACCAGCCTCAATAAGTGACTTGGCAATAGCTGTCCTAGTTATAAATTTTTGTGTTGGATCAATTCTCATACTAGAAAGGGATATCGGACAAGTCTTCTTCCTTTTTCTCTGGTGCATCCTGTTGTGGTGGAGTAGTAATAGCATCTGTTTTACTTACAAAGTATTTTGTATTGAATCCATCTCCTTCTTTGTAGATACAAACAGTATCTCCTACCTCTAGATCTGCTCCATTGAATGCTTCTGCCAGTCCAACTGATCCTGAATTTACTTCTTTCTCATCTCCATTCTGATCTATAAAATAATACGCATACATTTCAAGAGGATTTCCATCTTTATCTTTGAAACGATCACTAAGAAAATGAATGGGGTCTTTTGTGATCTTCAGTATAAGACCTGGACGTACAAAGTTGCTTGCTTTTAGATATTTGCGATTGATTGGCAGTTTAATTGGCATAAATATGTTCGTTAATCTTTTGAATACCTTCTTCGTAGTCACCACGCATAAGAGGCCCTACGATCCTTCCTGCTTCCCTGACATCAAGTTCAGACAGTGCTACTTCTGTTAAGTGATGATCTGGTATATCCATCCCCATCTCCTGAGCTTTCCACAAATGCCAGTAAATGGCTTTCTTTTGTTTAGGTGAGATCTTTTTCATAACTCCTCTCTAAAACAATCTGGATCATCTGGATGTATTGTTAAATCATCTCCACAGTCTGAACAGATTTGTTTTTCCTTGCAGTAATCTAATCCAATACCTTCAAGGACTCTGTTTAATTGTTTCTCGTGCATCTCTTGCACAGTGGAAATCTTGTTGCGAGCAAAGTCGCTCTGCGTAGCTGGCGTGTAACGCATATTATTTCTTTTTTAATTCTTGTCTTATTAGATTACTTACCCAGGCTGATACTGTTGTTCTAAACATCAATGCCTTTAGTTTGGTTTTGTGCTTCAGGTCTTTATCTAAATAGACAACCCATTTGTCATATTCTTGTGCCATATGTCTATATCATATGTTATATTAAATATACTGGCAAGTGTTCTGTCCGTGGGTTATCCACACATAAAGCAAAAGACCCCGTAAAGGGGTCGCTTGCCACGCCAGCAATTAAGCTGTAAAGTAATGTTGCAGTTAACAACGTGAGTAGTTTATCAAAAGCACGTGTTGATTGCAACAAGTGTATTTTTTTACACTTGTGGACTGCATAACAAACTACAACCGACCGACGAGCATCTTCTTTTTTTCTTCTCTTTACCTTAAGAATTAACAAACTTAAGGGTTTCTCTTCTCCTTTTCTTCTAGGAATGGGGCTAAAAGGTTGATGATGCTCAGAGGGAGGGCAGTAGGTGTTGCTCGTCCTATCTATATCTATATATAAAGGGAGAATAGTAGTGTCGTAAAACGTAATTTATACGACACAAGTAATTGCTTTATTAGCAGTTTTTTTTTAGAATAATTAGGGAGGGATCATGAAACGACCCAAAGCAAAATCCGTTATTCCAGCGATTGTCACATGTCCAAGGTGCCTACAGTCAACGAAAAGCACCCACAAGTCACACATTCACGCTAGTGCGAAGGGCTTGTTCCAAGTGAGTCACTGCGAGAAGTGTGACGCAACACTGGTCATCCAGTACAGGGATCGGAATGGGTCAGCAGTTTTCAAGGCTCCCATCAGATTCTTCACGACGTGAACTATGGAACTATCACCTGACACGATAGAGATTCTGAAGCAAGTAGTGGGTGGCATAGCTGTCCTGGTAATCATCGTGGTCGTTTTCGGCAAGAATCCCAATGAATAGCCGTTGTACCGAGGCTTCTAATATCGGTACGCCAACTTTATGAAATACTCTTTTTTTATTGGTCGTTATCAACCATTACACGAGGGGCACATTAAACTCATCCGCACAGTTTTGGATGAGGGTAAGAGTGTGCTTATAGGGTTCAGGAACACGGGTGTGGACAAGTCTAATCCCTACTCAATAAACGAGAGAATGGGGATGTTTCGTAAGGAATTTACTGATGAAGTAGCTGATGGACAGATGATTTTCATTGCCTTACCTGACATAGAATCAGTGTGTTATGGGAGAAAAGTAGGATATGGCATACGTCAAATTGATTTAGATGATGAAACAGAGTCCATTTCAGGGACTAAAATAAGGGGAAAACAATATAGGAAGCTGGGCTATTATTACGTTAGGAGAACACCCTAAGGAATCTTCTCGTAGCTGTTTCATGGTCATACAAAAAAGTGATTACGAACTAACGCAATCACTTTAATGACTATGGTGTTTGCAAACGTTTACAAACAGTTTGTAAACTGTGGACTAGAGATATGAGGCATTGACTTGAGGCTGAAAACATTAGGGATATGAATGACCCTTTTCACTACACCTACCACCAGTACAACAAAATCAATCAAGTGAATAAGTTGCTTAAGCGTTGGTACAGTTTATATAATGATATCCTCATAGTAGACTTATTTGAAGATGACCCAATACTAGACATTCAGCGTTTTATTGGACTCAATCCTATAAACTTACAATTGAAACACTTACACAAAACCATATGAGGATAGCTTGTCTTATCTCACAACAGGGGTCTGGTACGAATTTATTCAGGTCTTTTTTTAATTCACATCCTGACATTGTTCTGCATGACGAGATCCTTACCAAGGCAACACGACTAAAGAGCTTCAAGACATTCATGCAGACGTTTAAGAAAGAAGGCAGATACTTTGATAAGTGTCATAAGGGAAAGTATGACGAAGATAAGAAACCACCAGCCATCCTTGGCTTTGATCTTAAGTACAACAACATCCAATCACATCCAGAGATACTGCAATGGCTGGAGAGTCATGACGCATACATCATCCACTTGAAGCGTTGTAAGGGCAGAACATTCCTACGCAACATGAATGAACAAAACCGTGCCACACTTTCGTTCACACAGTTTCAGGAACACTTGGGTTTTGTTGAGGGGTTTGAGTGGAAAATAAAAGACATGTTCGGTAAAAACAATCTGCGTTACTTGGAAGTAACTTACGAGGACATGACGCGTGGAAAAGAGATAGAGAAGCTACCACTTGACTTTCAGAACTCTGTGCTATCATTTCTAGAGTTGAATGGACAGGATGTACCACTAAAGCAGACAGGTTCTTACATCCGAAAAGAGAAACTCTTTATGAGATATTGATATGGCTCACCACTATCACAAGTACGAACGGCGGGGTGCTATCCACTGGGACTGGTACTACGGCGGTAACGCAAACTATAAAAAGCTAGTTGATGACGCACTACGTCCTCTTATTCACAGGCTCTCACGGGCCTCAGAATGCTCTCTGGTGGACGTAGGGTCAGGAGATGGCCTAGTTGACCACCTAATGCTTGAAAAGTCTCATAACAAGAAGTTGAAGATATTAGGTATAGACCCAGAGGAGACAGGGAACAAGTACGCATATGAATTTGTAGATGACCATCGCTTCAGTGTGTGGGAAGGGCCAGTTGAAACATTTGTTTATGAGAATCAAGAGATCAACTTTGATTTCCTCTTTTCTCTAAACACAATAGAGCACGTACAAGATCCTAATGTATTTGTTGAGTTAATGAAGAACGTAAATCAATTTGGAATCATTGTCACAGATGATGGAAGACTAGGTAACAACAGTCACCATCATGAACAAGTTTTTACACCTGATGACATTAAGTATTTGTTCTCAGGCTTCAGAGTTAAGAAGATACCAATTACTCATCCAGCTTTTATAGGCTTTAAAATTTCTAAAGTATGATCCTATGGATCGCGGGGCAAAGTAAGAGTGGAAAGACAACTCTAGCCAAAGAATTTATAAAGCGCATACCTGATGCTGTACACCTAGACGGTGACAGGATGCGAGATACAATAAACAAAGACCTAGGACTCTCTCAAAGTGATAGGGAAGAAAATTGCTGGCGTATAGCACGTCTAGCTAGTGAGCTGGAAAGTCAGGGGAAAGATGTGATCGTTTCCGTTATAGCTCCATACAGGGAACTACGCTGGGATATAAAGCGTACAATTGACTGTAACTTTATTATTCTACAGGGAGGAATGGAGCACCCTGATTACCCATTTGAGTATGATGAGTGTGCTTGTCATTCCTCTAGTAGAAACTGTGCCAATTGACAGATACATCCTTGACCATCCTGAGATGTGGATGCTCATGAAATATACAACAGCAATCCTCGCAGTTATCCTAGCCATGCTCCTTTTCCGTGTTCTTTTCCTTGTTGTGGAGAGTGAAATAAAACTTCTTTGGATTCTATTATTCACTATAGGCGCAACAGCCTTTGCCTGGTTCTGTGCATTCTCCTTTGAATGGTTCTGGATCTGGTACTAAATATATGGAAATAAAAACAACGTGCTGCAAAGTTAATACGATTCCTGGGGAACAAAAACACACCTACTTCTGCAACAAGTGTAAAAAGCAGGTGTATCTTCACGGATCTCCAACAAGTTTTGTTCAAAGATTCTTAAACAAAACAATCTTTAAGTAGTATGACTAGGTTTCTACTCATCATCCGCCGCCTCTTACTCTGCTCCCTCTGCGGTCTCCTCATCCTTGGTCTCCTCATTACCGTCTTCGGTAGCCTCGCTTGTCTCGACCTCCGCAACATCTTCATCCCCTACTTCGGCTGATTCTTCCTCTGGCTCGTCATGGCCAAAGAATTCATCCTTCTCTACGAGTGCCCAGTTGTCAGCAACGTAGATATCTGTGACCCATTCAGCAGCGGTCTTAGCTTCATCATCTACTTTGATGTAATGCCAAAGATCCTTCTGTTTGGTCTTTTTTAGTTTCTTGAAATACAACATAATTATTTCTTAAATGCGATTGAGTCTGAAGTTAGAATTCGCACAATGATTGCGAGGACACCACCTACGAACAACAGAGTTTGTAATTGTCCTGCTGTAAGTGTGAAGGTTCCCATAGCCAGGTCTACCACTGGAATCAATGCTCCGAGTACACCAAGCCACACTCCCTTTGATTTATACCAGATTTTCATATGGTTTTCTTATGCTTCAGGGATCTTAGATATGTCCCTAAAGCTCATGCCTACCCACGCTTTATCACGCGCAAGTAGAGCAGCATCTTTTGAACTAACACCGCCCGACAAACGGTATCTTTTTAAAGTTAGTGGATTGACATACCACACCTCCCCTCCAAGTTCTGGAACTATAAGCAGCCATCCAGCCCACTTCTTAGCAAATCCAGGATTAGGTATCTCCTTCTTCTTAGTCTTCTCTCCTCTCAAGTACGGAAGTGGATCTACGTAACCCTTGAACCCATTTTCATAAAGGCCCTTCCATTCCTCTGGCCTGTAGCCAAAGTGTAGGTGTGGGCCAGTGGAAAAACCTGTATTACCGCTTAAGCCAATTCTATCCCCCTCACGCACCTGGTCGCCCTTTTCTACATAAAAACGCGTTAGATGGGCGTACACAGTCTGTGAGAGGCCCTTGTGCTGCAAACGTATGAACTTGCCATACCCTTTTCGTCCCTGATCACCCACATTGATAACTTTACCTGCCAGTGCTGCTGTGACATATCGCCTAGCTCTTGGTGTGTCAATAAACCTAGTACGGAAATCTATTCCATTGTGTCCTGCTAAACCAAATCGTTTATAGATAGAGGGATTCTCACCAAACTCTTGGGTGATGTGAACCTTATCTATTGGCCACCTCATATAAGTGATATTACTGATGCAACTAGTGATCCCGTGGAAGCTGAAGCAACTAGCCAAAAGAATTTCTTAAGCCATTTCAGGTCAGTTTTAATCTCAGTAATCTTGATATCAATATGGCGAAGGTGATTGTTTTTCATATCGTCAATTGTATCCTCCAGATCATTTACTTGGTTTTTTAAGTTAATCACTTCTTGGGAAGACATATGTCTAGGTTATTGTGTATTGGCAGTCAACCGTTAGTGTTTCAGTAGTAGCTAGTGTTCCGGAGATAAGTACATGGGAAAACATTTGGCCCGTATCAGCACCAGCTCCACCATCTACAAAGTTGCCAAACTCTTCGTAGCCAATGTCAGCAGCAGGTGCAGGAAAGAAGAAACTGATGTAGGCAATGTTCTCAGCAAAGTCCTGGGAAGTAACAGTCACTCGTGTTGACTCAGACCCCAGTGTTGTATCTGTATTTGCTGGCACTGTAGTATCTGTACCCAATGCACCATAATCAACCGCACCTGTGTACGTGGTGTTGCCTGCCATACGCCTAGCAAGCATCTCACGCCCTAGTGTGGTGACAATGTTTTCACGAACTTGTTGACGCAAAATCTCACCCGTT
>TARA_R100000093_G_scaffold16652_1_pt1 | contig 39990 bp, 28 predicted proteins | sample TARA_R100000093 | Tara Oceans TARA_R100000093 (sample SAMEA2620053) | marine metagenome | biome: marine biome (ENVO:00000447); feature: mesopelagic zone (ENVO:00000213) & marine oxygen minimum zone (ENVO:01000065); material: "saline water (ENVO:00002010), including plankton... | reverse complement strand
CGAGCAGAACCGCGAGCTGCGCCTGGAGGACCTGCTGATTCCGGGGCAGGAAGGTAACTTCTGGCGCGTCGCACGCCAGGCGCACCAGCGCTGGCTGGTGGAGAACGGCCATGCCCAGGACGCCGATTTCGTCGACTTCTGGCCCTTCCAGCAGACGCCGAATATTGCGCTGCTGAAAGACAGCGTGTTGCTCAAGTACGACGTCTACAGCATCGCGCCCTATTCGAGCGGGCACCCTGAACTGGTGATTCCACGCGAGGCATTGGTCGATGTGCTAGCGCCGGTCTACCGATAGACTGGCCACCAAGCCGCAGGTGTCACTATGGGCTGCCCTTTCCGCGCCGCTGGCAAAAGAGCCAATCGACAATATCGCCCTCGGGGTGATAACCATCGACCACGCCGTGCAGGACCTGCCGCACATGCGCTAAATCGTTCTGCTCCACCGCTTGCCCAAGCGCAGCGATGATGGAGCAGAACTCGCTCCATGGCATAAATCGTTCGTTCGCACGCATGATCATCGGATGCGCGGTCGGCGTCACGTTTTCCCCGATCAGCAACTCCTCATACAACTTTTCTCCCGGCCGCAAGCCGGTGAACTCGATGGCGATGTCGCCTGCGGGGTTGTCAGCGTCGCGCACGGAGCAGCCGGACAGGTGGATCATTTTGCAGGCCAAGTCGAGGATCTTTACCGGCTGCCCCATGTCCAGCACAAACACGTCGCCCCCTTGCCCCATGGACCCAGCCTGCAACACAAGCTGGGCAGCCTCGGGAATAGTCATGAAGTAACGGGTTATGTTGGGATGCGTGACGGTCACCGGACCACCAGCGCGGATCTGCTCGCGAAATAGCGGAATCACCGAACCGGACGACCCCAGCACATTGCCGAATCGCACCATGGTGAAGCGGGTCTGATTGACATGGTTGATACCTGCCTCGTCACCGAACAGCACAGGCGCAGCTTCGGCACTGAGCGCCTGCAGCGCCATTTCCGCGAGCCGCTTGGTACCCCCCATTACATTGGTTGGTCGCACGGCCTTATCGGTAGAAATAAGCACGAAGTTACGCACGCCTGAGCGAACCGCTGCCTGGGCGCAGTAGAGCGTGCCAAACAGGTTGTTCAGTACGCCTTCGCCGACATTGTGCTCGACCATCGGCACATGCTTGTAGGCCGCCGCGTGGTAGACGGTATCGACCTTCCAGCCCTGCATCACGTCAAGCAGTCGTTGCGAATGTCGGACCGAGCCCAGCACCGGCACCAGCTCCAAAGCTGCCCCGCGTTGCAGCGACAAGCGCTCGAGCTCAGCATGGATTTGGTACAAACCATATTCATTGTGATCAAGCAGGATGAGAACGCGGGGGGCAAGATCCAGGATCTGACGACTCAGCTCCGAGCCGATCGATCCACCGGCGCCGGTCACCAGAACCACCTTGGTGCGTATGCACGACTCAAGCAGATCGATGTTAGGTGCCACTGCGTCACGCCCTAGCAGGTCGGCGATGTCGACTTCCTGAATATCCTCGACCTTGACCCGCCCGCTTGCCAGATCCATGAACCCTGGCACAGAGCGTACGTGAACAGGGTACCCCTCCAGAGCGGCGAGGATCTCGCGCCGCCGCGCTCGGCTCGCCGAAGGGATGGCAAGCAGCACTTCGCTGGCACCAGTTTCCTCGATCAGCTGATCGATGCGGCTAGGTTTATATACTTGCAGGCCGGCAATCACTCGATTGACGATGTCAGGATCGTCATCGATAAAGGCCATCGGACGCATGGAGCGGCCGGCACGCAGGGCAGCGGCCAGTTGATTACCGGCCGCACCTGCCCCGTAGATTGCCACCCGGGGCAATCCATCCTGCCGGGAAAGCGGATTAATAAGACGAACGCTGTACCAGTCGCCGAGCACGTACTGCCGCAAGAGCAGGCGCAGCCCTCCAAGCAGGATCAGGCTCAGCCACCAATAGTTGAACACCAACGAGCGCGGCACAATCGCCGGTGCTCCGCGGTACCAGTAAATGACCAGCGCCAGTAGCAGCGAAGACAGCGTGACGGCCTTCGCAATGGCCAATAGGGCGTCGTTACCCAAGTAGCGCATCACCGCGCGATACATACCAATGCGGATGAAGATCGGAACGGCTATCAGCGGCGCGGCGAGGAATAGCCAGGCATGCCCCGAGAGCGGCTCGACCTTGCTGAACGAACCCAGCCGCACGACGAAGGCTAGCCAAAGCGCCAGCCAAACCAGCACCACATCGGTCAGCACCTGCAGAAGGCGCTTGTAGCGCCGCGGCAGGTTCAGCAATCTGTCACGCAGCATCGCGGTTCTCTTTCACCTGGTTCGCTCCGGGGTGCCTGCGCCAAGCCAAATGGCGAGAGCCAGCAAGGGCAAATAGGCTACAATCAGTCCCGCTAAGCCCTCTAGCCTGCCCACGGCTACCAGCGCCGCAATCGGGCCCAGCCAGCCCAGATTGATAGCCACCACACCGAGCGTGATCGGCACATGCCGGCCGACCCGTCGCGCGGCGATCTGATACGCGTGACTGCGATGGGCCTGATGGATAGCCTCGCCCCGCTGCAGACGACGCAGCAGCGTAAAAGTTGCATCGACAACGAATACGCCAGCCAGAACCATCCAACACCACAACAGCACCGGTGCCTGCCAAGCGGCATGCAGCGCAAGTGCGCCGAAAACCAACCCAAGAAAGCCACTACCCACATCGCCCATGAAAATTCGCGCACGTGGAAAGTTCCAGAACAGGAAACCCAGCGTCGCCGCAGCAACCAACCACTCGACCGAGGCATCACCCGGCATGCCGGCAAGCGTATAACACAGCGATGCGAGCAGGCCGAGGGTGAGCGCCTCGGCACCAGCGATGCCATCGATCCCATCCATGAAGTTGAACAGATTGAGCCCCCAGACCAGGCCCACACTCGCCAATGCAAACCCCATCGGCCCAAGGTCAAGCGTATGGCCGAACAGTGCAATTGCCGGCAACCCGCCAAGCCAGGCAACCACCCAGATGGCGGCAACAAAATGACCAAGCAACCGCCAGCCGGCCGCAACGTGCCCATGATCGTCGACAAATCCAAGTAGCGCGACGCCGGCTCCGCCCCCTAGCACCGCCCAGGCAAGCTCCCGACCCACGGAGCCCCAAAGGAGCAAGGCTGCGATGCCAGCCAGCACGACGAGCACAATAGCCAGCCCGCCACCGCGGGGAGTGGCTATGCGATGCGAGCTGCGCGCATTCGGAATATCGATCAGCCGACGACGTTCTGCATAAATTCGAAGCCCGCCTGTCAGCGCCCAGGAAGCCAATACCGCAAGCAGGATCACCGGTTCGATCACAGGTGGCGCTCCGCAAGAAACCATCGAGCGGTGGCAGCCAATGCCTGGTCTACCGAAACCGGGGGCCGCCACTGCAGCAACTGCCGTGTCGCGGCATCATCCACCTCCAACGAGCCACACAGACGCTCGTAGATAGCAGGGCGACGGACCAGACTGGCCCCGGCCTTGAGCCATATTGGCGGCACCCCCACCAAGCGTGCCGGGCGGCCCAGCGCCCGCCCGATGCCTCTCAATAACTCGGGGGTGGACATCGGCTCGCCATCACTGATCAGCAGCACCTGATTCGCTGCGGCAGGATGGGCCATGCAGACCACCAGCAGATCCACCAGATTGTCCAGCGCGACCAGGCTGCGCCGATTGCGAACACCACCCAGCGGCAAAGGCCATCCATGCTGCACCGCCCGAAAGAGACTCAAGAAGTTGGCTTTCACGCCTGGCCCATAGATCAGCGGCGGTCGCACGATGACGATTTCCATGCCTGTCTCCGCGGCCAGGGTGCCGAGTGCCCGCTCGGCCTCCAGCTTCGACAGCGCATAGGGCTCGACCGGAGCGGCAACATCCGAAGCGGTGAAAGGCTTCACCGACGTCTGCTCACCGTTGACCTTGATGGTGCTGACAAATACGAAGCGCCGGGCGCCCAGCCGTGCGGCCTCCCGAGCCAATTCCACGGTGAGCTCGAGATTGACCTGGCGATATTCTGCAAGGGGGTCTGTTGAACGCTCCTGCAGCACATGCGCTCGGCCAGCGCAGTGGACCAGGACATCCAGCTTCTCCGGGGCCGCCCCGGCGGCGAACAGACGCTCCCGCGACGCAGGCACCGGCACAACCCCGGCCGGCAGTGACGCATCGCTTCGCCGAACCCAGCCCAGCACTTCCAGGCCGGGTTGCGTGGCCAGCCGGCGCAGCAGTGCCGCTCCGACGAAACCTGAGCCGCCAGTGACCAACACCTTCTGCTTTGTAGTCAATTCCACGATTCCCTGCTGGAAGGTTCAGTCACCACCGACACCTTGCGGCGATAGAGCGGGGCACATAACAACGCTCAGTTGGCCGGAACGCGTCCATAGCGATCCTCGAAGCGCACGATATCGTCCTCACCGAGGTACGAACCGGATTGCACTTCGATCAGCTCCAGCGGCACTTTGCCCGGGTTGGAGAGCGAGTGCTTGACGCCCAAGGGAATATAGGTCGACTGATTTTCGGTCAGAATCGTCTCCTTGTCGCCACAAACCACCTTCGCCGTACCGGACACCACGATCCAGTGCTCGGCTCGATGATAGTGAAGCTGCAGCGACAGACACTCGCCGGGCAGCACCTTTATGCGTTTGACCTGATAGCGGTCGCCTTTGTCGACCGTGTCGTAATGCCCCCATGGCCGGCTCACCAGCGGATGACTTGCGAATTCTTCGCGCTGCTCAGCCTGCAATTGCTGAACGATCTGCTTGACCTGCTGGCATTTGTCGCGATGCGCCACCAGCACGGCATCCTTAGTTTCAACGACTACCAGATCGTCGACACCCACGGCCGCAACCAGGCGGTGATGCGACTGCAGCAACGAATTGCGTGTGTCGAACGTCAATACATCGCCCTGCAGGCCGTTGCCATCGGCGTTGCGCTCGCTGACGTCCCAGATTGCCGCCCAACTGCCCAGGTCGTTCCAGCCAGCATCAAGTGGCACAACCACCCCTGCATTGGTATGCTCCATGACCGCGTAATCAATCGACTCGTCATCGCAGCGGGCGAATTGCTCGGCCGGCACGTGCAGGAAATAGCTGTCTTGCTCGGAAGCCGCCAGCGCATCTCGGCACGCAGCCAGGATGTCAGGGCGATGGCGGTCAAGCTCCGCCAAAAAACGCGAGGCACGGAACATGAACATGCCGCTGTTCCAGAGGTAATTGCCGGCCGCCAGATAGTCCTTAGCAAGCTCAGCAGATGGCTTTTCCTTGAACCCGGCAATGGCGTGCCCCCCCTCTCCGAGCACATCACCACACTGGATATAGCCAAAGCCGGACTCTGCGTGAGTTGGAGTGATGCCGAAGGTTACCAGACGCCCTTCGTGGGCCTGGCCTAACGCGACTTTTATCGCCTCACGGTAGGCAGCTTCATCCTGAATATAGTGATCGGCTGCCAGCACGAGCAGAACAGGATCATTTCCCTCTGCAATGACATCGAGCGCGGCGAGCGCAATAGCTGGAGCCGTATTGCGTGCCATAGGCTCAAGAATGATGCGACGGCTCTTATGCTTTGCCAGACGCAACTGTTCTGCAACGACGAAACGATGATCCCCGTTACTTACGACCAGCGGCGCGGTGTGTTCCAACCCGTCCAAACGAGCCAACGTGCGCTGAAACATGGTGCCCTGCGCCTGGCCGTCAAGCTCCAGAAACTGCTTGGGCATACGCTGGCGCGAAAGGGGCCAGAGGCGTGTGCCGCTGCCGCCAGCAAGGATTACGGGCGTGAACATAGAAACTCCGAAAAGCCATCGATGGCAAAGCGTGTCATTATCGAAGCGCTCCGGTGACTATGCAACGCCCGGCACCCAGCCTGAGCCCGGTCCCAGTCAGCTCGCATGCCTTTGGAACGACCTGTAAACTAACCCGCACTCACGGGCCGGAGGGGAAGGTCATGCAACGCACGCTAGTCACAGGCGCAAATGGGTTCGTAGGACAGCAACTCTGCAGAACGCTGCTGGAGGACGGCCAGCATGTCATCGCGTTGACTTCCGGCACACCGGCATCGCCTGGGGCCGCCTGTCCGCAGCTGCAGTGCGACATACGCGATTCCGAGGCAGTGGCGCGTGCCATAGCACTGGCCCGCCCGACACATGTAGTACACCTGGCCGCCATCTCGAACGTACCGACAAGCTTCGCTAACCCAGAGTTGACCTGGCAGACCAACGTGCTGGGCAGCCTCAACCTGATGGAGGCGTTGCGTCTTCATGCACCCGAGGCATTTACGCTTTATGTCAGTTCCTCGGAAGTCTATGGCGCAAGCTTCAAGCAAGGGCAGGCCGTCGATGAACAGACAGCCTGCCACCCCATGAACCCTTACGCTGCCAGCAAGCTCGCTGGCGAGATAGCGGTCAACGAATATTTCCGTCAAGGCATGCGCGGCGTAATAGCGCGGCCGTTCAACCACATTGGTGAACACCAGTCTCCCAAGTTCGTGACCGCCTCTTTCGCACGTCAGATCGCCATGGCCGAAGCCGGGCTGCAGCCGCCGATCATACAAGTCGGCAACCTTGAAGCTCGCCGGGATTTTCTCGACGTCCGGGATGTGTGCAACGCGTACCTGCAATTGTTGAAACCGTTGCGCGAGAACACCGGGCCCGCACGCTGCTTCAATATTGCTTCAGGGCAAACGCACCGCATCCGCGACGTACTCGAAGCACTATTGGCAATGAGCCCGCGAGCGATAAGCATCGAACAGGACCCCAAACGCCTGCGCCCATCGGACATCCCTATCGCCACCGGAAACAGCATGGCCATCAAGCAAGCAACAGGCTGGCAACCGACAACGCCGTTGCACGAGACTCTGGAAAGGCTTCTGCATTACTGGCGCGCGCAGTTCGCTCTTTAACCAATACCGTCTAAGCGCTCACGCCAAGCGCACCCAGGTAACAATCATTGAAACTGTTGATCAACACCGAGTCACTACTGCCGCCCATTACCGGAATTGGCACCTATACGCAGAACCTGCTTGAACAATTTGTAGCGATGCAAGCACTTGAAACCATCGAGTGCTTCTCCGGGCACCACTTCACCTCAGCTACTCAGGCCCTGCAACAATGCGGCGCCAGCATAGAGCGCGCCGCACCGTTAGCATCATCGCGAGGCCATCTGGTTCAGTTTCTACGCAACTCGAGCCTGGCTTACCGCGCTCGCGAAACGCTACGCAACAGCTTGCTGCGCCTGAAGTCCGCACGCTTACGCAATTTCGTATATCACGAGCCCAACTTCATTTTGCGTACGCACAAGGGACCATGCGTTGCCACCATCCACGATCTCTCCTTCATTCATTATCCGCACTACCACCCCCCTAAACGAGTGGCCTGGCTGACCCGTGAACTGCCGAGGACGCTGGCTCGTGCCGACTCGCTGATCACAGACTCCGAACACATCCGCAGAGAACTGATCGAACACTTCTGCGTTCGCGAGGAACGCGTACGCGCCATTCATCTCGGCGCAGCCAGCTGTTTCGCACCACGCACCGCAGAACAAACCGCGCAAGTACTGGACAAGCATCAACTCTGTCATGGCCAATATCTGCTTTTTGTCGGTACGCTTGAGCCCCGAAAGGGTATCGATACGCTTCTTAGGGCGTGGAGCAGCCTGCCGGTCTCTCTCACGCAGGCGTTTCCCCTGGTAGTCGCAGGCGCACCAGGTTGGGGCAACGACACAACGCTGGCGACTATCGCTAAACTCAAACAAAGTCGCGGCTTACGTCACTTGAACTTCGTTTCCTCGGCCGACCTACCAGAGCTTTATGCCGGCGCACGGGCATTCGTCTACCCGTCTCACTACGAAGGTTTCGGCCTGCCAATATTGGAGGCCATGAGCAGCGGAGTACCAGTGATATGCACGCACGGCACATCGATGTGTGAAATAACTGGTGACACCGCACTACTCGTCGAGCGCGGCTCCGTCGAGCATCTCGTGACGCAACTTCAATGGTTACTGGAAGACGATAGCGCTTGCGAATACTTTGCCGTTAGCGGCCTCAAGCGCGCTAAACGTTTTTCCTGGGCACGCTGCGCCAGCGAGACCTTAAGCGTCTATCGACACATTAGCGCATGAGGAGTAAGGAGGTGTGACGCATATAGCAGGCCATGAGGAAAAGCACTGAGGGCGCCAGCGCCGACCAGCCTTACCGTCTTGCGGCTTGAAAGGTGTCGTTGCCCCGCCACATCCTGCACCGCAAAACCGCCGAGAATTCAAAACAAGCTCTCACCCAGCGCGGCCTGAATAGTGACCCAATGGCTCATCGCATTGAGATGCACATACTGAAATTGCGAAACAAGCCAGGCACAACGAGCGCGCCGGCACAGTACGCTGGCAAATTGGAGTAGAAACCTTGACCTATCCGATATTTTTATCCGTCGTAATGGTACTGCGCGATAGTCAGGATGCATTGGAGCAGATCCTGTCCGATGCCTGCCAGCTGTTAGGCAGGATCGCCAGTGACTACGAACTCATTATCGTGGATAACGCCTCCGAAGATTCCAGTGCCGCTGTGCTTGAACAGCTCACAGGAGAAACGGGTCTGCCGAATCTGCAAGTCTATGCTCTTACGAAGCAAGTCGATACTGACACCGCCCTGTGGGTCGGTTTAGAGAACGCGCTGGGTGATTTCGTTGCGGTTATGGATCCATTGACAGATAGCCTGGATTTCCTTCCAGACATTCTGGAAAAAGCACTTGAAGGTGCAGATGTCGTTTTTGCGAAGAATGAACGGCGAGCCGTCCAGACGTTACCCTATCGAATAGCAGAGGACGCTTTCAATTGGCTGTATCGACACTTGGGAGGCATTCATCTAAGTAACGAAGCGCCGCAATACCGAGTGCTGAGTAAAAAAGTCATTAATTTTATCGTGAGGCATCCACGGCCATCTGTTACCTATCGACATCTTCCTGCGACGGGAGGCTTCAGCAAGGCCATTCTTAGCTATGACGCTCCGGCCAGGGCAATTCAAAAAAAACGGCTCTCAGACAGTATCGAAAAAGGCGTTCAACTACTTGCGTCAACAACACGCACGCCTATGCGCTTGGTCACCGGCCTCTCTCTTTTCGGAGCGGCAGCCAATCTTCTCTATTCCATCTATGTAGTTTTGATCGCCATATTTAAAACGAATATTGCTCCTGGCTGGGTAAGTCTGTCACTGCAACAGTCCGGAATGTTTTTTCTAATATCTCTCGTGTTGCTCGTGTTAGGTGAGTACATATTAAATATGGCTAGCCTATCTAATGAAGGCCCCACATATCACATCGCACAGGAGTTCACCAGCGCCAAGCTCACTCGCCAGGAAAAGCTCAATATTACCGAGTCGCGAGAACCTGGCATCGAGGGCGCTCGATAGTGGACTCGCGCCATACAGATTTTGATGCTGTAGTCATTGGTGCCGGCTTTTACGGCAGCGTCATAGCGTCCTATCTGGCTGACCAGCGTGGACTAAAACGCGTTCTGATTCTGGAGCGAGAGAACAGTATTCTGAGTCGCGCATCGCTTAATAACCAGGCGCGAGTGCATAATGGCTACCATTATCCACGTAGTTTCACGACTGCCTATCGCAGCAGAGTAAATCTCCCGCGCTTTGTTCGAGACTGGCCTCAGGCGGTAAAAAAGGACTTTATCAAGCTCTACGCTATAGCGAGACGCAATTCGAAGGTAACGGCCCGTCAGTTCGAACGGTTTTGCGGTGAGATTGGTGCGAGAATCACACCCGCCTCGCCAGCGCTGCAGAGTATGTTTGAAAAAAGCCTCATCGAAAGCGTATACGAAGTTGATGAGTATGCATTCGACTCTACCCAACTAAAATATTGGGCTCTTTCTCAATTCAAACAACTTGGAATTGTTCTGCGTTCGTCTTGTACTGCCAAAAGCATAACCCGAGAGCCTGAAAACCTAAGGGTGCTTGTAGAAAGCCATGGCCTCGAGGAAGTCGTGACGAGCCGCTATGTGTTCAATTGTACATACAGCGGCTTGAACCAGCTCTCCGGGGATTTTTCTGATCTGCAGGTCGAACTTAAGCACGAGCTCACGGAAATGTGCCTTATCAAACCCCCGCCGCAGCTGACGCATGTCGGGATCACCGTGATGGATGGCCCATTTTTTTCCTGCATGCCATTTCCCTCACGCGAGCTGCACAGCCTTTCACATGTTCGCTACACGCCGCACCTCAGCTGGAAAGACAAGAAGCATCTGGACCCCTACCAAAAGATAAATAGCCATCGGGCTGAAAGCCGGGCAAGCCGAATTCTGCGCGACTCCAGCCGCTACATTCCGCTGCTCAACGACTCTGTTTATATCGACTCGCTGCTGGAAGTTAAAACAGTGCTTTCCAGAAGTGAAGGAGATGATGGCAGGCCCATTCTTTTCGAAAAATCACATAACCTGCCCGGCTGCTTTTCAATTCTGGGCGGCAAGATAGACAATATCTATGACATTCTTGAAAAGCTGGACTCCGAGCCAATCCAGGCCAGCTATCAATCGTCAAGGTGAACATATGACAAACGCACTCATTGGCTACAGCGGTTTTGTAGGCAGCACCCTGCTGAAGCAAACGGCATTTGACAAGCTGTATCGGTCCAACAATATCCATGAAATAGCCGGACAGACCTTTGACATGGTGGTGTGCGCTGGCGCGCCCGCACAAAAGTGGAAGGCCAACCAAGCCCCCGAGCATGATCGGCAAGTCATAGATAACCTGATCAGCCGCTTGAAGACCATTGCTTGCGAAAGGTTCGTTCTCATTAGCACCGTTGACGTATTCAAATCCCCGTTAGCGGTCGACGAACGCAGCGAAATCGATACTGACAACCTACATCCCTACGGACTTCATCGGCGTCAACTGGAAAATTTTGTGTTAGGCCACTTCGACAGACCGACGATCATACGGCTGCCGGGCCTGGTAGGACCGGGGTTGCGGAAAAACGCGATCTACGACCTGCTCAACAACAATGACTGTACTAAAATCGACAGTCGCGCCGCCTTTCAATTCTACCCAATGGTCAACTTGTGGTCGGACATACAGACCACCCTGCAGGCCCGTCTGGATGTAGTGCATCTGGCTTCGGAGCCGGTCACCGTTGGTGAAATTGCCGACCAGGGTTTCGGCTTCACCTTTGAGAACGTTCTACCGCAGCCGCCAGCACAATATGACATGCGCAGCGTCCATGCCCGGCATTTTGGCCAGGCCGGCAACTATCAGTACAGCAAGCGTGAAGTCCTGCTTGCGGTCAGGGCATATGCTCAGTCAGAGCCCCTTCACCATTGAACTAGGCGGAAGATCACTTGAAACTGTCCATTTCCAATATCGCCTGGGACATCGAGCATGACGCCTCGGTTGCCAACTTACTGAACAGCCTGTCCGTTCAGGCCATCGACATCGCGCCCGGGAAATATTTTCCCGTCCCGCAAGCGACCACGTCAGGCGAAATGCACAGGGTCAGAAGCTGGTGGGCGGATCACGGCATCCAAATCATCGGAATGCAGTCACTTCTGTTTGGCACCGTTGGACTGAACATGTTTGGCTCGGCGGAAGTTCAAAAGAGGATGCTCAGCCACCTGACTGACATCTGCCGAATCGCCAGCGGTCTGGGCGTCACCTGGCTGGTATTCGGCTCGCCTAAAAACAGAGACCTTAGCGGCCTATGCCGCGCAGAAGCGGGTGATCGCAGCGTGGCCTTCTTCCGCCAACTGGGGCAGGTAGCCCACGACCAGGGCGTAGAGATATGCCTTGAGCCAAATCCTGAATGTTACGGTGCAAACTTCATGACCACCGCCCGCGAAACGCTGGAAGTGGTAAAAGCCGTGGCGCATCCTGCAATAAAAATGCAGTTCGACACAGGAGCGATGACGATTACCGGGGAAGATCCTGTTGCGCTTCTTACCGATGGGGCTGACCTGATTGCCCATGTACACGCGAGCGAGCCGGAGTTAGTACCAATAGGCACTGGCACAACGGATCATCGACAGATGGCTGAGGCCTTAGAGCGATACCTGCCGGAGCGCTTTGTCACTGTCGAGATGCTAAACAAGGGCGGTGAAGTCATTCCCACCTTGAGCAATGCCTTGAATACGGTCCGGCAATACTACGGAATTCGTAACGGGCACCATGGCCTATGAAATGGCTGATTCTTTTTCTCGGTATTATTTCCAATGCCTGCGCCAGCGTACTGATCAAACTGGCGGTCATGCCTCCCAGAAAACCGCCTTCGATCTTTGAACTGCCGGAGCTTTGGCGCAATTGGCCGTTTTGGTTGGGGCTCTTTCTCTATGGCTCCGCTTTTCTTCTATATACGGTGGCGCTGTCGCGCTTTCCGCTGAATGTTGCCCATCCGGTGCTGACTGCCGGCGCCATCGGCACTGTCGCCATTTTTTCCGTAGTTGCATTCCACGAACCATTCACCTGGACTACCGCTGCAGGGATAGCCCTGATTGTCTTCGGTGTGATCTTGTTAACTTCGCGCGTGGTTTAGGGCCAAGAAATGTCTATTGAAACCGTTTCATCGAACGAGTGGCAAGTACCCGCTTATATAAAAGACGTATGGGCAGCGCGATCAGGCCCCTGGTGCGTAGTTATTCCCGTCATTAATGAGGGTGACCGGATAAAGCGCCTGCTTGAAAGAATGAATGTTGCTGGAGTTCATACGCTCGCAGACATTATCATCGTTGATGGAGGCAGTACCGATGGCTCGCTGGTGCCTGCCCAACTCCAGCAGTTAGGGGTTGCGGCTCTACTGGTCAAGACCGGTGTCGGCAGGCTCAGCGCTCAATTACGCTGCGCATACGCGTTTGCGATGAACAGCGGCTATGAGGGCGTCATCACAATAGACGGGAACGACAAGGATGACCCTGCCGCCATTCCTAGCTTTATCGCAGCTCTTGAGCAGGGCGTGGATTTTATCCAAGGGTCACGCTTCATCGCGGGCGGCGAAGCCATAAATACTCCGCTCGTCAGACATGTTGCCATTCGTCTCCTGCATGCACCGCTGCTGGCGCTGTTCTCCGGTTACAAGTGGACTGATACTACGCAGGGGTTTCGCGGCTATAGCAGAAAGATGCTGCTTGATCCGCGGGTCGCACCGTTTCGGGAAATATTCACTGAATATGAACTGCTAGCGTATTTATCCTACCGAGCACCCAGGCTTGGCTTCGACTGTCTCGAGCTTCCGTCTACAAGGCGATATCCGCCCGGCAAGCCTCCGACCAAGATCAGTTTCGTCAGAGGAAACGTGAAGGTATTCAAAACCTTAATCAAAGCCTGCCTCGGGCAGTACAATCCAAGCGGCCCGCATGATCAATAAAATGTTCCTCAAGCGCCGGCCGGCGAACAAAGCATATATCGGCTTTGCTGCGATAGCGCTTGCTTATGCCCTCTTGTTGCACCATCAACTTGGCATGGACGCCTTTTATGACACGGCCAACTATCACATTTACATAGGCTGGGCTGCCTCAAGGCTTTCGTCATATGTATATGGCGCCGTTGCGCAATACCATACCTATCTCAACCCGCTGCTGGATGTCGTCAACTTCACGCTGTTCAGCCTACACCCGTTGGTGGGGGCGACCTATCATGCGCTGGCTTTCGCCTTACTGCTCTGCACGGTATTTGCAATTGCCAACCGTGTAACAGGCGTGGGCGGGGAAGAACGGCCGCTTCTTGCCGGCGCTGCAGTAGCTATCGGCGCGACTGCCGCCATGACGGTGTCGCTCTACGGTTCCTTCACCAACGAGCATCTCGTCGCGCTGGTTTTCATGCCGGCGTTGTGGCTGGTTCTCTGCTATCTCGATGGCGGCCCGCCGCGCTGTCTTTTTCTCGCCGGGCTTCTTTCCGGATTCGCCGTTGGGCTGAAGCTGACGGCGGCGCCTCTGATGGCAAGCCTGCTGCTCAGCGTCTTCATCATCAAACCCTCCGCTATTCGCGGATGGTTCCTTGCCGGCGTTTTTGCCGGCGTTGGCGTACTGCTGGGCGACGGCCTGTTCATGCTGTTGCGATGGGATCTTACTGGCAATCCGATATTTCCATTGGCGAACAACATATTTCAGTCGACGCTATACCCCAGCCAATGGGTTTCCTTTGGCGAGTTTCGCATGGCAGAACTGCCGCAGTACCTAGCGCTGCCCTTTCACTGGCTGAGCAACGGAACGTACTCGGAAGTCGACACCGTGCGTGACGGGCGCCTGCTGCTTGCCTATAGCGGTCTGTTCAGCTTCTGTGTCGGCCTGGTCCTGCATAAGCAAAAGCCGACGCGCAAAGAGTTGTTCCTCATCCTGTTTTTTGTCTTGTCCTGGGCATTATGGATCGCTCTGTTCAGGATCTATCGCTATCTGGTAGTGCTCGAACTGCTCAGCGGCATCATTTTTTTGCTTGGTCTCAACAGACTTTTGCCTGGGAAGTCGATCACGGTTCCGGCCGTCATTCTTCCGCTGGCTTGCTTGTTCCTCTACGTCACCACGGTTTATCCCAACTGGGGACGCCGCCCATGGAGCAGCGAGTTCAGCCAGACCGATATACATGAAAGATTGAGCAAAGGCGCGACTGTCCTGTTTGCTGAAAACCGTACCTCTTTCTTGGCACCTGAACTGCATGCACTAGGGGTGAATTTCGGCAATCTGCTCTCGCAGCCCTGGTATGACGCTGATCGCCAGAGAAATCCAATCGATCCCAAGGCAACGGCGATCGATTCCGGTCAGCCGTTATACTTCGTGCAATATACGGAGACGGATCTCAGGGAGCACAGCCCCACACTCAGCGCGATGTTCGGTACGCGCCTGTTCGTATGTGAGGATATCCAGACCAACATGAACCTGAATCCGAAGTTATGCGCTTACCTCAGCGCCGAACAACTACCGCGCCTGGAGCCAGGCAAGCGCTATGATTTCCGCAGCCAAAGCATCACGTTCGTATCCGGCTGGTCATACCCCGAGCAGACGCATCGCTGGAGCAATGACAAAGAGGCGGTGCTGGAATTCAGGCTCACCAGCGACGCCTTCACGGAGTGCGCTAAGCCTGCCGCATCACTATCGGGCTTTAGTATTGATGAACAGCGCGTTGCCATCGCTACCCCCACGCGCGAGCGTATGTTCCGCACCGTGCAAGGGCCGTTCGAGATCGCCATACCGCTAAGCCTGGAAGGCGCTGACTGGCTTGCCCCACTGCAGATCAGGCTGGAACTGCCGGATGCCCACCCGCCCAGCCCCTCGGACCAGCGGCTGCTAGGGATAGCCCTTCAAGGCATAGGCCTGCAGTGTGACCAGCCGCAATAGCGCCGGAAACCGCGCAAGGCTTCCGGCGGATATCGAGGCTACGCCTGACTCACCAACGCCTTACAGGCCGCAGTGAACTGCCGGCCGACTTCGCTCCAATGATAATGCTGCAGCTGCTTCGCACCTTCAGCGGCCAGCTGAGCGCCCAGGCCGGGCTCCTGAAGCAATCTGAGCAGGGCCGGCTTGAGCCCCAGACCATCGACCAGCAGCGCATTGACACCATCGACGGCCATATCCTGGAACGCCGCGCATTGCTCATTAGCCACCACCGGCTTTCCGGCCATCCAGGCCTCAAGCAGCACGATGCCGAAGCTCTCGCTGTCGCTCATGTTGACCAGCGCCACGCAAGACAACAGCGCGCCACGCACTACCTCTCGCGGCTGGCGGCCCAGATAGCTGGCGTAAGGCGCCTTCACCGGTAGCCCGTCATCATCGGGGCCGATCAGAACCACGTTGAGTTTGGCCTCGGCCTGAAGCCTGCCCACAGCATCGATGATTTTTTGATAACCCTTGGCTCCGGCCTTGCGCCCCAGCACCAAGACGAAGGGCTCGTCACTAGGATAAAGCTCCTTGAAAGCCTGCCTGTCTGCATGCGTGAAGGTCTCATCAGGATCTATACCCGCAGGCAAATACTCCACATGGCAGCCTTTTCGCTCGAAGAACTTGCAGGCCGCCCGGGGCGCTGCCATGACCAGACTCGCCTCCAGCGCGCAGCCAGTCACGTCCGGGAAGTGGTAGTAGTCATCATCAAGATGCGCATGCGGAATCAGAATACTGGGCACCGAGCAACGACGCGCATGTTCGATCGCCGCGATGGCCGGTCGAAACACGCTGTTATGGGTAACGACCAGGTCGTACTTACCCACATTCGCCTCAAGAAAGCTTTCAAGCGCTGCCGACCATGGCCCGCGGAGGTCAGTAAGGCGCAGATGCGCCGCATTCCGGGTCAGGCGAGCGGCCTCATCGAGGATATCGAAGCCGCCGGCGGCCCGCTTTCCAGCCGTTTGGCAAATGGGCGAAAGGCTCAGGTCTAGCGCTTCGCCGCCAAGGGTTATGGCCCGCGCAAGAAAAGCGAGCGGCCTAGGGTCGCCGGTCATTTCAGCAGCCGAAGAAAACAGCTCGACCATGCCGGCAGGTGCATCGAAGCGGATGCTGAACCGTCCCGAGACCTGCTCGTTATAGAGTTGCTGGCCATTGGCATCCTGTACCAGCAATGCAACGGGAACGGGCGCCTCACCCTCGATGCACACTTCACCAGCGCTGCCCAGATGCAGGCCGGCCGAACTGAAGGCCCATGGCGAAACCTGCCCGCCACCATCCTCGCCGGGGCTCCAGCCCCAGGCCAGCGCGCTCTGCGTGCATTGCGCAGCCACCGCCGCATATACACTGCGCTCAAAAGCGCACTGCAACCGCCAAGCCCGAGCCAGACGGCCATCGCTGTTCGCCGGCGGCGCATCGACTTCGAAACGGGCGAAGCGCGTATGTTGCAGCCCGACGAAGGCCCGGGTAGCTGCCTCGAAGCCATATGTCTCCGCGAAGCGCCCCACATTGCTCATCGAGCTCACGGCAGTAGCCACAACATCCACCTCGAAACAGCCGCTGCTGTCCAGCGAGCGCAGCAACTGTTCGCACATCACCTCAGCCCCACCTAGCGCCGGAGCCGTGTAGCGGTAGGTGACGAAGAGAACGCGCTTGCGTGGCAATTCAAGCGCCTGAAGAAAGCGTGAATACTCTTCACCCAGCGCGCGCATCGACAGGCACTCATCGAACAGCCTGCGGCGCTCGTGCCGGCCTTGCTCACCCTGGCGCTCCAGGCGCTCCAGCGCAGTACGCAACGCAGGGGCAAAACCCTCAAGCTCGGTGACCACGACATGTGGCTGGATAGCTGCCGGATAGCCACGCTGTCCGAACTCGGTCGTAATGGTGAACAGGCCGTTGGCGAAGAAGTCGGCCAGTTTTACGTTTGAGCCGCTACCTGAAGACATCGGATTGAGCGCCAGCGTGCACGATTGCATCACCGCCGCCTTGCGCTGTTCATCAAGCACTCCCCACAACCTCACATTGCCGCGCGAGCTTTCGCCAACCGAGCTGCAGACTGAGCCGATCAGATGGAACTGCACGTCCGGGCACAGCGCCGCCAGGCGCTGGATGATGAAGCGAGCCGCTTCGGCATTTGGCGGATGGGCCGACCCCAGGAAAACGGCCGAGCGGGGCCAGATCTGCCGTTGAATCTCCTGCAGCACCTCGTGCTCCGGCACTGCAGGGGCTTCGGCGCCATTGCGCACTACCACCAGCGGCCCCGCAGTCCTGACGCCGATGGAAAGCGAAGCTGCGTCCTCCTCGGAAACCGCAATAACCGCAGCAGCCTGCTCCACCGCGCGCTGCTCCATTTGCCGGACCACCGGAATCAATGGCCGCAGCACTTCGTATGGTTCGAACAGGCGGGCCTTCAACAGGGTTTCGCTGTTCTGCGACGAATAAACGAACCGATCACCATACAGCGCCGGAACGCCCGCCATGTACGGATGCTCAGCAACAATCACCCTGGCGTGCGGCTTGATGGCGAGATAAACGGCCAGCAACAGCGTATTCCGGGTCGCCTGCTGCCCTGCCACGACGTCGTCCACTGCCACGGGCGACAATGCGTTTTGCCGCATCAGTTCAGCCTGATGCTCCGGCGTGCGCGGTATAGATATCACCGTGATACCAGGCTCAAAGGTCTCGATACCCAGCGCATCGCTGCCAGAAAAACAGATAAACACCACCGGTTCCCACTGCGCCACGGCGGCGTACAACCCCCGGGTGCGTGTTGCGCCGCCGCCAATGGAGGTAAACGAGTTATAGTCGTTCAGCACCAGCACGGCGCGAGGCGCCTCATTAGCGACGCGCTCACAGGCCTGCTCACAGTATTCGGTGACCGGGTGTGTGATGTTGTCCCAGGTGTAACGCTCGCCAACCAGTTTTTGCCCGGCAGAGCCGATGTGCTGCCATTGCGCATACTGCTCGCGCCATCGCCCCAGCAGCTTAGCGAATTGCTCCACTGGCGCCAGCAGGCAGTGCTCGCCGTCAACCGCCTCGACGCCGCGCATGCCGGTCGGCGTCGACAATACCGGTAGCCCGTAGCTGAAATAGTCAAACACCTTAACGTTCGAGCCACTGCCGGACATCATCGGATTGAGCGCGATGTCGGCGCCGGCCAGCAGCTCTGCCTTGCGCTGGGTGGAAACCAGGCCATGGCGCACCACATTGTCCGGGTATCGTCCCTCCGGCAAACAGCTGCCGAGAATATCGAAGACTATATCCGGCAGGCTGGGCGCCAGCGTCTGCGCCACGAACAGCGCAGCCTCAACGTTCGGAGCATGGGCGCTGCCCATGAACACCGCGCGAAACGCATCCGGTGCACCCCCGGCACGCCTATGCGGCGGGGTCGCCTGGGCCAGCACGCCGTTAGGCACGAACAACGTGTCAAAAGAGGCGCCGGGCGCCACATCCGCGAAGCCTGCAAGGTCGGCCTCGTTACAATACAGCACGCAGTCGGCTACCTGCAGCAGGCGGCGCTCCGCTTTCTCCACCCGCGCATGCACCGGTGCCGACCGGGCATCGGGATGCAGCGCCCGGTACAGCTCGGTTTCGCAGTTATAGGCGTTATAGATCCGGACCTTGCCATCCACCCCAGCGAACAGATCGTAATCGACCGTGAAAGGCGAGTCGTGGATGATCACGTCTGCCCCGGAGTACTCTTCCAGATAAGCCTTGTGCAGCAGCGACACCGTAGAGGCCGCCTGGGCGAGGCAGGGCCCCGACATATCGGCTTCGCCGGCATAAGGCTGCAACTGCATCCAGGCCTGGGCGAAGCCGTCGTCCTTGGCAATGCGGCGCTCCAGAAAATTCGCACCATGGATGATGCGCTCCTCACCGACACCCCTGTGCCCGGAGGACAGCAGGACGACATCATGATAACGGCTCAGCGAACGATAGAAGTTGAACAGACGGGTTTCGCCACCGCTGGTACAGGGCACGAACGCAGGAAAAAAGCTGAATACCAAAATCTTTTTCACGAGCATCAAACCTTATTGCTGGCTGAACCAGGATTCCAGCGGGCTCTTGCGCTCCGCCTGATGGCCGATGCGCTGGCCCAGCGCGAGCGGTGCCAGCCCATCGTCGTCGCACGGCATGCCGAAAAGCTCGGAGGCATCCGCCTTGCTCCGCGCGAAAAGGCCCTGCAGGCGATGGTCCAGATAGCGGAACCGACGCAGCCGAGCCTTCAGCCAGGGATACTTGCGCACTATCGGCAGCAACCGCGAGCGCATACCCAGCAACGCGCGCGCCATAACGGGTCGTACTCGCCCCGCAGCGCCCAGCCGTGGTCGTGGTCGTGGTCGTGGTATGGAGATGCGTACCTGCCGGACCTTTCGTGCCAGCAACACGGCCCTACGCAGCGGGCCGGTGATGCGCCACGACATACTTTGCAGCATCGCCTGCCGCTGCTCAAGCGCCTGGTCACGCTCGCGTTCCAGGCGCGCGATGCGCTCTTGCGCCTGCGCCAGGGGCGCCGCCACCACCTGTTCGAGCTGCATCACCAGCATCTGGTTGATCCGGTGATCGACGCTGACGTCGTACTTGCGGGCCAGCGTGTCCAGCGCCACCCCATAGTGCCGCGAGAAGGCCTCATCCAGCGCCGCCATCTGCTCTTCCGGGGCCTGCTTCTGGGCCACGATGGCGTAGTCGGGGCTTGCTCCGGTCAGCACATCGAGCACGCCGATCTCTTCCCGCGCGAGCAGCTGCGGGTCTTCCTGCAGACGGATCACCCGCGTGCGGGCAAAGCCGGAAAACTCCGCCATGAAGCTCAGCAACTGGTGCGGCAAGGGGCGTTCGTGGGTGGGGTCGAGATAGAAACTACTGCCGGCAACCACGATGTTCTCTGGGTTTGGCGTTTCCAGAATCAGGATGCCGCCCGGCCGCAATGCCCGCAGCGCCTCGGAAATCAGCACCTGAGCACTCTCGAACGGAATGTGTTCGACGATATGAAAGCCCGACACCAGCGCCTGGCTGTCATCGTCCAGCGCCTGCAGCGCGGCAATCGCCTCCCCCTTCTCAGCGGGCAGTCCCAGCGCCTCGCAGGCTTCGAGCATGCCCGCATCAAGGTCGACGCCCCTGGCGGCGAAACCGTTCTCCAGCAGTACTTCCAGCCATTCGCCCCGGCCACAGCCAAGGTCGAGCGCCAAGGGCGGCTGCGTGGTGTCGGCCAAGGGCTTGAGAAACGGCAGATAGGCCTGCTGCCGCGCCTTGATCATCTCGCGCGAGCCGCGATAGCGCTCTTCGAAGGCGCGGTAGAAAGAATCGCTCATCTGATGCACTCCACTTTCGGAGGCATCCAGGCCGTTCCCACGAACTGAGGTTTGTCGAGATTCACGACACTGAATACCAGCGCAAGATCGCGCCATTCATAGTTCTTCGCAACATGACTTTCCGAGGCATGCAGGGCGAGCGCGACCGAATACGAACCCACCCCAAGCGCGGCGTTGAACGCAAAGCGGTATTCGACCGTCTCGCCGGCCTGCAGATCGCGCTGGGTGTGCTGCAGGTAACTTGTGTTGGTGCCATAGACTGCCTGCCCATAGCGGTCCTTGATCACATAGCCGACCACCAGCTCGGGAATATCGCGCTCGACGCTGGCGCAGATGCGCAGTGTCACCGACTCACCCACGGCCAGGGTATCCACCGGTTCGCCGCGTGCGTTGCACAGCGTCACGCTCTCGATGCGCGCCTCGCCGCTACCGGAGCGAGTCTGCATGCTGCCATCGTCCAGTTGCGAGACCTGCACGGTCGCCTGCTCCTTGTCAGCTATCAGCGCATTGTAATAGTCCATCACCTCCTCCGGCGGACCGTCACGCAGCACTCGCCCCGCCTCCAGCAGAATCGCACGGTCGCACAATGACAGGATGGAGTCCCGGTCATGGGAGACAATCAGCAGCGTCGTGCCCTGCTGGCGGAACTCGCGGATGCGCTCGAAGCACTTGTGCTGGAAGTACAGATCACCCACCGACAAGGCCTCGTCGACAATCAGGATTTCCGGGCGAAAGGCCGTCGCCACCGCGAACGCCACCCGCACTTGCATGCCGCTGGAATACATACGCACCGGCTGATCAAAATAGCGACCGATCTCGGCGAACGCCTCGATCTGCTCGATCACGCCATCGATCTGTTCGACCGTGAAGCCCATCAGCCCGGCAGCGTGATAGGCGTTCTGCCGCCCACTCAACTCGGCGCTGAAGCCCATCCCCAATTCAAGGATCGCCGCAATCCGGCCATTGATGGTAACCGCGCCCTCGGTGGGCTGCAGCGTACCGGCAATCAGCTTGAGCAGCGTGGATTTGCCCGCGCCATTCTGCCCCACCAGCCCAACCGCTTCGCCAGGCTCAATGGCGAAACTCACCTCGCGCAGCACCCAGTTTTCCTTGCGAGCACGAATCGACATACCGAACCAGCTCGCCACCCGATGCAGCTCCGAGGCATAGCTGCGGTAGGCCTTGCCCAGTTGCGTCACAGTCAACAGGCTCATAGCACATCCACCATTTCCGGTGCCGCACGGCGGAACATGAATAGGCCCAGTCCCATCAGCAGCAGCCCCACCAGGCACAGCAGCAACACATGCTGTCCATCCGGTGCGCGCCCGTAGACCAGCACCTCATGGTAGGCATTGACGATGGGAAACATCGGGTTGAACGCCAACGCGCCCCGATAGGCCTCCGGGATGATATTCACCGGATATATGATCGGCGTGAACCAGAACCACATCTGCAACAGGATCGGCACCACCTGCCCGATGTCGCGCACGAACACGTTCAGGATGCCCAGGATCAGGCCGATCCCAAGTGCGATCACCATGCACGCCAATGTCAGCGGCGCCAGCCACAGCATCTGTACGTGGGGCAACTGCCCCAGCAGGGCGAATACCAGCAGCAGCGCCAGCAACAGCAACAGGTTATTCAGCAGGCTGGACCCCATCACGATCACTGGCAGGGTGATGCGTGGAAAACGCATCTTCTTCATCAGCGAGCCCTGCTCGATAAACAGGGTCAGGCAGCGCGTGACAATCTCCGAAAACAGCGACCAGGCCAGGATGCCGGCCAGCAGGTATTGCGCATAGCCGTACTTGCTCTCGATGCCTGGCAGCCGTGCGGCTAGCACGTTGGACAGCACCAGCGCATAAATTGCTACCTGGGCCAATGGATGGATGATCATCCACAACCCGCCCAGCCGGCTGCGCGCAAAGCGCGAAACAAACTCGTTGCGGATGGAGGACACGATAAAGCCCCGGTACGCCCAGAGACTCTTCAACAAAGCAAGCATATTGACTCCTACGACCCGCCTGGCAGGCGGTCGGCAATCATACGACGATGCGCACTCCTAGCCCAACAGCGGCTCACTGGCGCGGCTCCGCAAGGCAATATTCGATAAGCCGCGCGGCGCTCTGCTCCCAGCCCGGCCAGTACGTTGTGCCCGGCCTCGGCATCATCCCGTCAGCCAGCCACAGGCGCAGCGCCCGAGCCAGCTCTCCGGGCGTGCCGGCCTGGAAGAAACGCGCCCGGCCGCCGGTCACTTCACGGAACACCGGGATATCGCGTGCCAGCGCCGGCAGCCCGAAGCGGGCCGCCTCAATCAGCGGCAGCCCGAAGCCCTCATCCCAGGAAGCCGCCAGCAGGCCGTCCGCACGGGCATACAGCGTGGCCAGTTGCTGATCGTCGACATCCTCCAGCCAGAACAGCCGACGCTGCCAGTGGGCATGGCCACGCAGCGCTTTCAGCAACTCGACCACCGGACCACGCTCACTCGCGTTGACGCCCTGCCAGCCTTCAGCGCCGACCAGCAGCAGGTTGAACTGCACACCGGCCTGCCACAGCAGCGAACAGGCCTGCAGCGCTTGCAGATGGCCCTTGCGTGGCTCCAGCGTACCGACCATCAGCAGCATGGGACCGCTGCTCAGAACAGGCCCGTGCCAGTCGCTGCTCTGCTCCGCTAGCGGGATGAAGTCCGCACCGTGCCAGGAGCAGTGAACGGGCAGTCCGGCACGCGCCGGACGGTGCTCGCCCAGCCACTGGCGCAACTGCGCGGCAGCGGCATCGGTCACGCAGATCGCCGCATCCCAACGCAGCACGGCATCCAGCCAGGCGTTGAAATGCGGGCGCATCGAGGCGGGAAACAGGTCCGGCCGGGTGGCCGGCAATACATCGTGGATCATCACCCGGCAACTCACACCCATTTCCCGCAGTCGCTGGTACAGGCCCTGTCCATGCGCCTCGACCAGCGCGCCGGCGCAGATATCCAGCGCCAGCAGGCAGTCGCCAGACACGAACCGCACCGGTTTATCGACCAGGACCGGCTCGATGCCCAACAGCACCGCACCGAAGCGGCGGGCGTACTGGTAGTGCCAGCCTTCGCCGGAACGCACCAGATACACCGGTTCAATCCGCACGCCCCAGTCATTGCCCGCCAGCCACACACGCAGCAAGGCATGGGCCACGCGCTCGATACCGCTGATGCGCGCGGCCTGCTGCGTGGCGCTGATATCCACCAGCAGCTGTCGCGGCTTCGGCGGTACCGTGGGGGCCCGACCGAAAGCCTGCAGGGCGTGCCGGTAAGCCTGTGCGCAGCGCGCCGGCGAATGCTCATGGGCGACAAACGCCCGGGCGGTTTCGCCCAGATCACCACGCATCCGAGCGTCGGCTCGCAAACGCTCCAGCGCGGCGATCAGGTCATCGTTCTCGAACTGATCCGGCATTTGTAATACGGCCGACGCGGGCAGCTCGGCCATGCTGCCGTGGGCGTTGACGATGGTTGGCAGCCCATGGCCCATGCAATCGAGCACGGCCGCCGAACTCTCGCCACGCGAACAGGTGCGCAGCTGTACCGCCACGTCCGCCGCTGCCAGATAAAGTGCATAGCTGTCATCGTCCACCCAGCCAGTAACATTGATCCGGGCGCGTTGAGCAGGACATGAGGCACGGGCCAGCATGCGCCGCACATAGCCGTCATCGGCCGACGCGCCGACAAAGAGCAGCTGCGCGGATGGCTCGCTGGCAAGGTCGCTGGCCAGCCATGATTCGAGCAACCGATGATTGAGCTTGGTGGCCGCCAGCAGGCCAAAGCTACAGACAACAAAGCTATCCTCGGCCAGCCCCAGCGCAGCGCGCGCCTGTTTGCGGGTAACGGGCGCAGGCTGCGCGCGCACCAGCGGCACCTGCTGCCAACCCCGGTCGGCCTGCGCGCCTAGCCAACGGCGTGCCAGCCGACTCGATTCGGCGGAGTGCACCAGCACGCCTTGAGCATGCTCCAGCACCGCCAGGTTGCAAGGGTACTGTCCGTTTACCGCTTCCGGCTCATCACGCAGCCGGAGCAGCGGCGAATAGCCATGGGCATGGAACAACGCCCTGGGTTTCGAGCCCTCGCCGCCGGGCGCTCGCTCCAGCGAGTCGAACAGCCCACCCAGAAAAAAATCATGCAACACCACCACACCGGGCACCGCATGCAGCAGCGCAAGCATCCAGTCGTGAAAGCCGGAATTGCCGAATTGATAGAGCACCAGGTCGAACTGCGACGCATGCTGACGCAACCAGTCGGCGTTTCGCACAGGCCCGAATCCCGGTATCGGGCGGCGCCCAGGCTCGGCCTGCTCATCGATCAGTTCGATCTGGAAAAACGCGCGCAAGGCAGGCACGAGCGCGGCGGTGTAACCGGCGATACCCGTGCGGGCTGGAGGAGTAGGTGACACATATGCCAGCCGCAGCCGCGATTCCGGCACGGGGGCGCAGCCTGTACCGGCAAGAGGGGTCACGATGTTCTTCATGCGGCCGATTATGCCATGCAGCTGCCTAGCCCCCGCCACAGAGCAGGCAGCGGGGTGATGCCGAATGCACGGATGGTCCAAAAACAGCAGCACGTCCCCTGCTCGACGCGCCCCGCTCTAGCAAGCCCTGATATTTGGCTATCATCGTCGCCGCAGCGCGGCGCGCCATGAACATGCGCCAGCATTTTTTCAAGGAGGAACCATAGCGAGATGAGACAGATACTGACCCAAGGCGACCTCGACGGCGCCTGTTTTCTCTATTGCCTGGCCAATACCGCTCAAGCGCTGACTTGCAAGCCGGTGGACCCGGCCGACTGGACCCGTGGCATTCTCGCCCTGCCCTTCGACATGCGCGACTTTATGGCCGGTAAAGGGACCGAAAAGCTGGACAAGGATTCGGACAGCCTAATTGCGCTGGCTCGCGGCTTTTTGCGTGAGCTGGGCGTTAATTCAGTGATTGGCTGGCAAGACCCGATCCGCTCGCTCCAGCAGCTGCGATCACTGATCACCGCGCATCAGGTCGTGATCATGGCGGTCGATAACGATGCTCACTGGGTAACGATTGTTGATGTCGACGAGCGGGAGGTATTCGTAGCCTGTTCCGTCCAAGCGCTTGATGGGTACCAGCCTTACCCGGAGCCGTTATCGCCCACCCTTGGGCGTCACTTCAATCGGCGGGTTACTTTTGCCTCGCTCAAAGCCAAGCCGGGCCATGGACTGAGTGTTTCACTGACCTGATTTTGCGGGCCTATGGGCAGCACAACGGCACTAACACTCACACCCAGCCCACAAGCTGGCTGCACTGGCCAATGTAGGAGCGGACCGCGCCCGCGATTCGCGCGCATGGCGCGCGCCTACAGGATAAGCTGAGCGGCTTTACGCTGCGGGGGTTTTCGAAAAGCCCACAAGCTGGCTGCACGGACCAATGCAGGAGCGGGCCGCGCCCGCGATTCGCGCGCATGGCGCGCGCCTACAGGTTTAGCTGAGCGGCTTTACGCTGCGGCGGTTTTCGAGAAGCCCGCAAGCTGCACGCATGACCTATGTAGGAGCGGGCCGCGCCCGCGATTCACGCGCATGGCGCGCGCCTACAGGTTTAGCTGAACGGCTTTACGCTGCGGAGGTTTTCGAGAAGCCCACAAGCTGGCTGCACGGGCCTATGTCGCCTCGTACAAGGCGCCCAACGCGGCCCATACTGCCGGGTCGCCGCCCAACACAGCCGCCTTGGCGTCACCTCTGGCCAGCGCCCTGGCCTTGGCCTTGATAGCCCAGTTTCCGTCGCTTGAAGGCGCCGAACCCTGTTGCAACGCCAGCTCGACGATCAAATCAAGCAGCTTCCAGGCCGCACCGAATAACAGCGGAAGCATGCTGGCCGTGGCCTCGGCGACGGCGTGAGCGGACAGCGAGACGAAGGCGCTGATTTTCACATGCACCGAACCGGTACCGGCCATTGCCTCACGCAGGTCGATCTCGTCTGCCGAATCGCTCCCGTAACGAGGCATCAGGCGGTCCAGCACCAGGCGCTCGAATAGCGTGGACTCGGCGAAGGCTGCGGTATCTGAAACTGGCATTAATATATTCCTCCCCGCATTCTGGCTTGCCACCTGCTGTCGAGGATAATCCGAACTCATCGCGGCGCGTTATGACTCGATCACGCTTACGCGCCCAGTAACCCGCCAACCAAACGCAATGGCGTTAGCAACGCGAAGGATCCCGCTAAACTTCCGTGCAAACGAAAAACCCCGCTTCCTTACAGAAGCGGGGTTTTTTGGAAGCTCAGAAAAGGGGCATAAAATCTATGCCTTAATTTCCGTTAGGCCAGCTGGACAAACCCGCCGGACAGAGCCACGTCATCCGTAACGCCGGTCAGCACGATTGTCTCAAAGTTAGCTAAGCCCTTAGCGTTACCCGAGAAAGCCTCTTGCTCGACGTACAGAGTGCTATTCGCAGCGTCCCAAAACACTTCCAGAGCATTAGCACTACCCAGAGCAGTAGTGCCTACTGTTTGACCAGCTTCAAGCACGACCAACGAGTAATCGGAACCGATGAACAGACGATCATCAGCGGCGAAACCAGTACCAATCACTGCACTTTCACCATTAAAGATGAACAGATCAGCGCCAGGCGTGACGTTATCAGCGACGGTGTCAGTAGTGCCAAGCACGTTTGCAGTCAAGGTAGTGCCTGCATCGATAGCGTCGAAAGCATTGCCGATAGCTTCGTTCAGGTTTTCCAGCTGAGCGTTCAGGCTGTACGCTTCCTTGACATCAGAAATTAGCTCTTCTAGCGCAGCAGATCCTTCTTGCAGAGTGGCAAGATCGGCTTGCTCCTGAATCAGCGTATCGACCAGTCCAGAATTGGTGGCGCTAGCAGCAGCGTCAGTTGCGGCCTCTGCTTTGGAGTAAGCTACCTGAGCGGCGATATCAGCATTGATCGCAGCGAGCAGCGAAGTAATACCAGGGTTGGTTGTCTCGGTAACGCCATTAGCTGCTACCAGCACACCTTGAGCATTCAAGGTTGCAACTTTAGCCAGACCAGTAAGGTCAGTTGAGACAAGTACCGCTTTAGGCGCAGCGGGATCGGTTGCATCAACATCATAATCTGCTTTGTCAACTGTCAAAGCGCTGTTCGCCGTACGGGCGCCAAAGTCTGCGATGGCTCCAGCAGCAGCAGCAGCAGCCGGGTTCAATGCTTGTTCAGCCTGAGTCTCAGCATTAACGGCAGCAATATATGCATTGACGTCCCTTGCGTCGTTTAGCGCATTGACAGCATTTTGAGCGTCGGTAACCTCGCCTTGCTGAGCCACAACCGCAACTTCATAGTTAGCGCGGGCCGCGACAAACGCAGCATTTTGCTGAGCAGCAGTCGAAGTAGCGCTCAAGGTGGCGCTAGCGTAGGTGCTATTGTTGAATGCAGCAACTGGGGTGCCAGCTGCAGTTGTGATCAGCGCTTCTACCTGAGATTCAGTAGTGGGTGTAGTAGCGTCGTCATCAAGGTCAAGACCAGCCAGGAAGGTGTCCTTGGCTTCATTTGCGGCTTCCCACTGCCCCAGCGCGGCAGTCAGAGTAGCGCTGCTGACCGGCAGGTTTTCCAGCGCATCGCCTACGCTCGTGGCGCTACCATCTACATCAGCAATGATCGCCGCAGCGTCATCCAGATCGTAATCGTCGCCAGCAGCTTCAGTGTAGTACTGAGCAACGGTGACCTTGTTGTTGATCACGGTCTGGTCAGCAGGGGACGCATAGGTCAGGAATGCAGCAAGCAGCTGGTCAGCTGGACGGCCGTCATTGACCCAATAGGCTACTTCTTCAGCGGACGGGTTGCGTTCGAACAGATTCGCATAGACCGCACCTACCAGCTCAGCACCCTGAAGGCTGCCATAAGTAGCGACATACTCTTCCGAAGTAGTGAAGGCAGCAGCTGCCTGCTCCAGGGTGCGCTCGCCGCCGTTGATGTTCTCCAGCCACCAGTCCAGGCCCGGCTTGTCAGCGGCGCGGCCCAGCAGGGCGATATACAGTTGTTGCACTTGTGCAGAAGTAGCCATTACTTGTTCATCTCCAATATGAGTCGAATCGACATCAGGCTTCCAATCCGGAACGGAACCCGTCGGTTCCAAGCCTGTTGCCATGCCCCCATCGGGGCATGGCCCCCGTGATGGGAAGTCGGCTTAAGCCGACCGGTGCAGATTACAGTTTCAAAGCTGTTTTTCAAGCCTGTCAGTCACATAACCGCACATTTTGCGTCGCCATCATAAGCGCCAGGCGAAGCCTCGACAATAGCCCAGCGCCACCCATCTGTCGCGAAAGTTCCCTTTGGCAGAGTACCAAATGAATTAATGCAGGTAACCCTGGCTGCAGACGCGCTGCTGCGCGGGCTGCTGCGCGGGCTGCGCTCAGCCAACCAGGGTTGGGCAGGCTGCATTCAGGTTATCAATAGGCTGCGACGCTGAGACCCTGGTCGCGCGCGCCAGGCGTCGCAATGGGTGGCGAGGCCAACTGTCGCGGCAGCATGACGCCGTGGCGCAGCAGATAGGCCAGCAGGCGCTTCGCAAGGGATGTGTGCTCGAACGCATGCAGTCGCAGGCGTCCCCGCTCGACCAGCGCCAAGCGTCGAAGAGGGTCACGGATCAGATCATCCAGTGCAACCGCGCACTCGTGCGGGTCACAACCTTGAAGCAGCACACCCGCACCACCCAGGGTATCGGCGACATTGCTGTCAGGGGCGTCATAGGCGATTACCGGCAGGCCGTACGCCATGGCCTCGATGAAGGGCATGCCGAACCCTTCATGCAGGCTGAGCCCAACAAACAGATCGCTGTTGCGGTAGTGTTCGGCCAGCACCGCGTCGCTGACTTTACCGGTGAGGGCCACCGCCGATTCGAGCCCCAGCGCGCGGATACGCTGCTGGACCTGCCGCGCATATTCGGGGACGGTGAAGCCACCCACCAGATTGAGCCGCAGCGGCTGCTGGACCCGCTGCCTGAGCGCAGCAAAGGCCTCCACCAGTGCCAGCTGGTTCTTGTGTGGCATGACCCGGCCAACAAACAGCAGGGTGAAGGGGCGGGGCACCGCTGCATCGGGCTGGCGAATGGGTTTGACGATGCGGTCGAGGTCGATCAGCAGGGGCAGCTCGATGAGCCGCTCGGGCTCATGGCCTCGCTGCAGCAGCTCCTGCAGGTTCTGTCGCGAATCGGCAATCGTGCCAGCCAGCCAGTGTCGCCAGCTGGCCACCTGTTCCCAGCCCTGGGCCAGCAGGGGCTGGATCGGGTGGTCCGCGGGGAACAGGTGGCCGGGGGTGATGTTGTGGAAGACCATGAACCTGGCTTCGGGCAGGCTGCGCAACCAGGCCTCATGCGGGTTACCCAGGCCGTGGTGGACCAGCAGCGCGCCCGCGCAACCGGGACGGTAATCGGCCATGGGCAAGACATCGCCGCGCAGGTCCGGGTGAATCTCGGCACAGTAGATATCCGACACAACGCCAGCGCCGCGCAGGAGCTTGCGGGTGAGCAGCATGCCGTTAGTGATGCCGTCGCCAGGCGTGCAGTCGTTGGCGAACTGGTGGACTGTGGGCGGGTTAAGAGATGGCATGATTGGCCTGACCGACTGGAACGAACAAACAAGTACAGAAGCCCCGGCCCCGGCCCCGGCGCAGGAGCGCGCCATGCCCGCGAAGGATAATCCGGCCACCGTGCGGAGCCGTTCGCGGCCAGGCGCAGCTTCCAGCAAAACCCCACCCACGCCGCAGGAGCGGGCCATTTCGGCGAAGGGGGGGGGTAGCTGTTGCTAGAACGATTTGCCGTTTTGCACGCGCTGCAGATCTGCCTCAACCATCAACTGGCAAAGCTCTTCAAGCGTGGTCTTCGGCGCCCAACCCAGGGCTGCCCTGGCCTTTTCAGGATTGCCAATGAGCAGGTCCACTTCAGCCGGGCGATAGAAGCGCGGGTTGACCTCAACGAGGGCCTTGCCGGTACGACTGTCAATCCCGCGCTCGCCCTCCGCGGCCCCCTGCCAGTCGAGCTGGATATCCACAGCCTTGAACGCCATGCTGACGAAGTCGCGCACGGTCTCGGTGCGGTTGGTGGCCAGCACGAAGGTGTCTGGCTCGTCAGCCTGAAGCATACGCCACATGCCTTCGACGTACTCCTTGGCAAAGCCCCAGTCGCGCTTGGCGTCAAGGTTGCCAAGTTCTAGAACATCCCCCTTGCCGAGAGCGATGCGTGCCACGGCGTCGGTGATCTTGCGGGTAACGAATTCCTTACCGCGCAGTGGAGACTCGTGGTTGAAGAGAATGCCGCTCGCGCCGAATATGCCGTAGGACTCACGGTAATTGACCGTCATCCAGTGGGCATACAGCTTGGCCACACCATAGGGGCTGCGCGGATAGAAAGGAGTGGCTTCGGTCTGCGGTATCTGCTGAACCTTGCCGAACATCTCAGAGGTCGAGGCCTGGTAGTAACGAATCGCCGGGTTGACGATACGGATAGCCTCGAGCAGGTTTACCGCGCCAACACCGGTAATCTCAGCGGTGGTGATCGGCTGATCGAAGGACACGCCGACGAAACTTTGTGCGGCAAGGTTGTAGACCTCGGAGGGCTGCGCGCGCTGCATCAGGCGGATGCTCGATGACAGGTCCGTCAGGTCATGCTCGACCAGCTCCAGTGAGGGGTGCTCGAGCACGCCGACCTCCTCAAGTCGCCAGAAGTTGACCGAGCTGGTCCGGCGATAGGTGCCGTAGACCTTGTAGCCCTTGTTCAGCAGCAGTTCGGTCAGGTAGGCGCCGTCCTGGCCGGTGACGCCGGTGATGATCGCGGTTTTACTGTTCATGCTCATTCCGTTGTTTTTCTTCCAAAGCCCGTGCAGATTCGCCACGAGCCAACCAGAGATTAACGTTGGCAACGCTCTGCTCGGACAAGCCGCCGGCCCAACGATTCAATATCAAAAGATTAGTGATGAAATCGTACTGCGCCTTGAGCAGATCACGCCGAGCCTTGTATTCATTCTGTACCGCAGTCAGCACATCAACCGCGTTGACGACGCCGAACTCGAAGCCGCGCTCGGCAGCCACGCTGGACCGCTCTGCCGACTCCAGCGCATTACGTGAGGCACGGATCCTTTCCACGCTGGATTGGGCGGTCAGGTAGGCGCTGGTTGTTTCCTTGACAACTTCTCGCCGCACCGCTTCCATCTGCTGCTCGGTCGAAAGCCGGTCGTTGTAGAGCGCGCGGCTACGGGCCGAGGTGGAGCCGCCACTGTAGATCGGGATCTGCACGCCAAGGCTGGCGACATAGCTATCCGAGCGAGGCGCAAGGGTATTGTCGTAACCGACATCACTGCGCTGAGCGCTGAGGTTGAGACTTACCGAAGGGTAATGCCCACCCCGCCCTTCACGAAGGGCGGCCTCGGCAGCCGCCAGAGCCTGCTCCTGGGCCTTGAGCGCAGGGTTCGCGGCGACAGCACGTTCGACCCAGACGCTGACGCTTTCGCCCGGCACCTGCAGCTCGATGTCCTCGCGTATACGACTGAGGCGCTCGGTCACGGGGCGACCGATGATTTCGGACAACTCCTCGCGGCTGACGCGTACCTGATTGCGCGCCTCGACCTCCTGCGCAGCCAATGCATCGACGCGCGCCCGCAAATCGAGTACGTCGGTCACCATGGCGAGCTGTCGCTCGTACATTGCCTCAACGCGGTCGAGATTCTTCTGCGTGGCACGGCGCTCGGCCAGCACCAGCTCCAGTTCGTCGTCCGACGCCAGGGCAACAAAATAGCGCTGAGCCAGGTCAACGGTCGCCTCCGCCTGCGCATCTTCCGCTTCGTACTCGCCCTGCCGCGCCCGGGCCTTGAACTCCTGGTAATTCTCCCAGGCCTGTTTGTTATACAAGTGCTGGCTTAGCGAGAGAGCGTAGCGCTCGTTGTTGAAGCTTTCGGTGTAGGTTTCCACGTCGCGATTGGTGCGGTTGAAGCTGCTGCTGGCGGTGACCTGCGGCAGCAGTCCGCCGAAAGCTTCGCGTTCGCGCTCCTTGCCTGCCTGGGCACGAGCGTAGGCGGCGAGGACACGCGGATCCTCAAGGCGGGACTCACGATAGAGTTGCATCAGGTTGGCCGAGTAGGTCGAGGCCGTAACCTCACCCGGCGGCGCCGCCGGTGATTCGGCGGCCTGGGCATGAACGAGGCCGAAGAACAGGCTGAAGCAAAGAGAAGCGAAGCAGCGCACCATCAGTCCTCGATCAATGATCTGGCAAAGGCATCGGTCGCCGGCTGCATCAAATACTGCAACATGGTCCGGGTGCCGGTATTGATCAGTACCTCTGCCGGCATGCCCGGTTGCAGCGTAAGCGAGCCCAGCGCACGCGCACCCTCCTCGGTCAGCGCGACGCGCGCCAGGTAGTAGGGCATGCCCGTTTCCTCATTGATCAGGCGATCCGCCGATACATGCCGGACAACACCCTTGATTACCGGCGTGGTCGAACTATTGAAGGCACTGAAGCGGATATCGGCGGGCTTGCCCACGCTTACACGGTCAATGTCGATAGGCGACACCTGAGCCTCGACGATAAGGTCGGACACCGAAGGCACGATATCGAGCAACGGCGTGGCCGGGCTGACGACACCGCCGATCGTGTGGACCTTCATGCCCAGGATCATGCCGTCTTCGGGGGCACGGATGACGATGCGGCTCAGGCGATCTTCCAGCGCGGCCTTGCGCTCCTGCAGGTCGAACACTTTTGTCTGCACCTCGGAGAGCTGCGACACCACCTCCGAATTGAAGTCCTTATTCAGCTGGAGTATCTGCAGCTCGGTCTCACTGATCTGCAACCGGGTCTTGGTGACTTCGGACTGATGGTCGGCAATCTCGGCCTTGAGCATGTCGAGGCGGCGCTGCTGTTCGAGCAGGCGCTGCTTGTCGACATAACCCTCTGCCAAGAGCTCCGTCAGTTCGCCAATTTCATCGCGGTAGGACTTTTCCAGATTGCGCTTGGTAGCGACCATTGATTGCAAGCCAGAAATCTGCTCCTGCAGCTGTCCGACACGCTTCTGCAGAACCGCGACTTCTCCAAGCCTTGAACCACGACGGGCATTGAACACCTGGGTTTCCCCGTCCTGGGCCTCGATCGCGCGATGGCTGCTGGTTTCGATCATTCCGCTGAAGTCTATCTGCTCCCGCCCGTCGCGCTCGGCCTGCAGCCGTGCTTCCATGGCCTGGGCAGCCACCAGCTGGCTGAGCGTCATGCCGTATTCGGCACGGACCTGGGTGTCGTCAAGCACGATCAGCGGATCGCCTGCAGCCACGACGTCTCCGTCACGGGCATGCAGTTCTTTGACGATGCCACCTTCGAGATGCTGAATGGTCTTGCGGTAGGACTGCACTGTGACCACACCGGGCGCCAGCGCGGCGCTGCCTAAAGGGGCGAAGGTGGCCCAGGCACCAAAGAGCCCAAACATCACGAAAACGATGGCAAAACCGATCAGGCGAGCCTTGCGGTCCGACGCCGGCAGGCTGGCAAGACGATCTTCGATGGCGTTGTTCATGCTGGTCATGATGGTCTCGGTTACGAGCGTGCCGCGGATTGCCCAGGCGCTACCTGGGCAATCTTCTGGGCGCTGGCTTGTTGCTTGTTGAGTTCGGCCATGACCTTGTCGCGCGGTCCATACAGGCCGATTGCTCCGTTGCTCATAACCAGCAGGCGGTCGAGCTGGGCCAGGATGCTGGTGCGGTGGGTAATGATGAACACCGTGGCGCCACTGGCCTTTAGCTGCTGGATGGCCATGGCCAATGCGCGCTCTCCGACCTCGTCGAGGTTGGAGTTGGGCTCGTCAAGGATAATCAGCCGAGGGCTGCCGTAGATCGCCCGCGCCAAGCCGACGCGCTGGCGCTGGCCACCGGACAGGTTGACGCCGTCCGAGCCGATCACCGTGTCATAGCCTTCAGGCAGTTGCAGGATCATCTCGTGCACGCCGGCAGCCTTGGCTGCCTGGATGACCTTATCCGGCTCTACTTCGCGGAAGCGGGCGATGTTTTCGCTGATGCTGCCTTCGAACAGTTCGATGTCCTGCGGCAGATAACCGACATAGGGGCCCAGCTCGCGCTTGTCCCAATTATTGATATCCGCGCCATCAAGCCGAACGACACCATGCTGCGGTGCCCAGACGCCAAGCAGGGCTCGAGCCAATGTGGACTTGCCGGAGGCGCTCGGGCCTATGACACCCACTATCGAACCTGCCGGTACGGCGAAGCTGATGTTCTTGAGAATCGGCGTCTTGGAACCGGGCGCACTGACGATGAGGTTTTCTACCAGCACATGGCCCTCGGGCGCCGGCAAGGACATGCGTTGCGGCTCAGCCTGCTGCTCGCCGAGGATCTCGTTCAGTCGTGCGTACTGGGAACGCGCCGAAATGAAGCCCTTCCAGCTGCCAATCATCAGGTCGATCGGCGCCAGCGCACGACCGAGGAGAATGGAGCCGGCAATCATCAGGCCGGGGGTGATTTCCTGCTTGACCGCCAGATAGGCACCAATGCCCAGAATGAGCGACTGCGACAGCATGCGGAATGTCTTGGAGAACGAGGTAACCATTCCACCCTTGTCGCTAGCCTGCGATTGCAACAGCAGAACCTGACGCTGACGCTCGCCCCAGCGCCCCATGAGCGTTTCCAGCATACCCATGGATTCGATCACTTCGGCGTTGCGCAGATTCTTGTTGGTGTGCAGGTTCGCAGCGATGTTCTGCTTGTTGGCATCGGCGATGGCCTTGCCGGTCAGCTTTTCGTTGACTACCGCAAGCATGAGCAGAACGATGGCGCAGCCGATGGCAAACCAGCCGTACCAGGGGTGAAAGAGGAACATCACGCCGATGTAGACCGGTAGCCAGGGGGTATCGAAAAAGGCAAAAAGACCGTTCCCCGTAAGGAACTGGCGCAGCCCGGTGAGGTCATTAAGAGGCTGCGCCGACGCATCCATGCCACCGCTGTCCAGGGCCTTCTTGAAGCTCGCCCGGTAGACGTCACGGCTCAGCAGGACATCAAGCCGGGTGCTCAGGCGCACCATGATGCGCGAACGCACCCACTCCAGCGAGCCCATGGTGCCCATCAGAATGGTCATGATGAGCGTGAGCATCACCAGCGTCGGGATGCTGCCGCTGGTCACGACACGGCCATAGACCTGGAGCATGTAGAACGACGGCACCAGCATCAGGGCATTGACGAAGAAGCTGAAGAAGCCGACCGAGAGGAAACTGCCCTTGCACGCCTTGAGCGCGGTCTTCAGGCTGTTTTCGCGAACATTACGCATGGATTCGGTACTGCCTGGCATATTCGAAAGCGGCGGAGTCTACCACCGTTATATCCACTGGAGAATGTAAACCGAGGCGGCGCGATGAATGACTCTCTTGTCGGGACACTGGGACGCAAGGTAGATTTCCGGCCCGGGGCCCCATGCCGGCCTCTATCCCTTTTGGCGCCAGCCTGATCGCTCAGCGTATTCAGGCGCCCCACAACCTGCCTCGAGCCCCCATGCGCGTCCTTCACTTTTTCAAGACCTACCTGCCGGATACCACCGGCGGTATAGAACAGGTCATCTATCAGCTGTGCCAAGGCAACCGCGAACTGGGGGTTGAAAGCCGAGTACTGACACTGAGCTCTGATGCTTCGCCGCAACGCCTATGGGTCGCTGACCACGAGGTGATCAGGGCGCGTCAGGATCTGGTCATTGCCTCCACCGGTTTTTCCCGGGAAGCATTCGCGCTGTTCAGCGACGCGGCTCGGCAGGCCGATATCATCCATTTCCATTTTCCCTGGCCGGTAATGGATCTGGTGCACTTCGTGAGCCGGCACAGGCGGCCATGCGTCGTCAGCTATCATTCGGACATCGTCCGCCAGCGCACACTGCTCGCCCTTTATAAGCCGCTGATGCAGCGCTTCCTGGCGGGCGTGGACCGCATCATCGCTTCCTCGCCGAACTATCTTGAAAGCAGCGAGGTCCTGGGTCGGTTTGGCGGCAAGACGGTAGTCATACCCTATGGCCTGGATCGCCAGGCCTACCCCGAGCCTTCGACCGAGCGCTTGACCTATTGGCGCGGACGCCTGCCGGCGCGCTTTTTCCTGTTTGTCGGCGTGCTGCGCTACTACAAGGGGCTGGAGTATTTGCTCGAGGCGGTGGCCGGCACTGGCTGGCCAGTAGTGATCGCTGGCGCAGGTCCTGAGGAAGCCAACCTCAAGGAACAGGCACGCCAGCTCGGACTTGCACATCTGATCTGGACCGGGCGGATCACCGATGAGGACAAGGCCTGCCTGCTGCAACTCTGCCACGCATTCGTCTTTCCATCACACCTGCGCTCGGAGGCATTCGGCATTTCTCTGCTGGAGGCAGCCATGTATGGCAAGCCGATGATCTCCTGCGAGATCGGCACGGGGACGACATTCGTCAACCTGGACGGCGTTACCGGTATGGCCGTCCCGCCGGCCGACTCGCCAGCATTGCGACGGGCCATGGGCCAGCTCTGGGAGAATCCGGCTCTGGCCGCCGAACTGGGCGCGAATGCGGCGCGCCGCTTCGAGGAGCAGTTCAGTGCGCAGCGCATGTGCGAGCAAACGGTACAGGTCTACCGGGACGTATTGCAGGGCCGCTAGAGCGAAACTCAGCGCTCGGGGACCAGCACGTCTACCCTTCGCCCCTTGGCCGCATAGGCTGACATAAGGCCCTCGCGCAGTTGCTGCTTGGCGCGCGCCTCGCCATGCACCAGCCGCACCTCGCTCGGCCAGCGCCGCATCGTGGTGATGAAGCCAAGCAGCCCATTCCGATCGGCATGCGCCGAGTAGCCACCAATGCTTTCAATACCGGCGCGGATGTCCAGTCGCTGGCCATCGAGCTCGACGTAGCCACCGCGAGGGCCGAAGCGCTGGATGGCGTACCCAGGGGTGCCGCCAGCCTGGTAACCGACGAAAAGAACGTTGTGCCGCCGATCCTCGAGCATCGCCTTGAGATAGTTGACGATGCGCCCGCCGGCGCACATGCCGCCACCGGCGATGACCACGGCCGGCCGCGCCGTTTCGGCCAGGTGGCGGACCATGCTCAGATGCTGGTCGTAGCTGTCGACGGTGAGCAGCTGGTCGAATGCCATCGGATCGCGACCCTCGCGCAGCCGACCCTGCGCTTCGTCATTCCAGAACGGGCGCAGCTCGCGGTATGCCTCGGTGAAGCGACTGGCCAGCGGCGAGTCGAGGATGATCGGCAGCTGCCGCCAGCCGGCACCAGACGCAGGGCCGGCCCCGGCATGGGCCTCGAAGATGATCTGTTCCAGCTCGTAGAGCAGCTCCTGAGTGCGGCCAATGCTGAAGGCCGGGATCAGCACGCTGCCGTCGTCGGCCAGCGCCTTCTCGATCAGTCGCTTCAGGCGTTGTCGGCGCTGCATTCGATCCTCGTGCTGGCGGTCGCCATAGGTGCTCTCCAGCACCACCACGTCTGCACCGGCCGCCACTTGCGGCGGGCGCAGCAAGGGCGCATGGGGCGCACCGAGATCACCCGAGAACAGCACACGCCGACGTGCCTGGCCAGGACGCCTGATGTCCACCTCGACATAGGCCGAGCCGAGGATATGCCCGGCGCGCCGCAGGCGGATGCGCGCCCGCAACGACGACGTGTCGCTGAGGGTGAACCAGCGGTTGTAGGGCAACGCGATCAGACGCCGCTCGACGAGCGCGAGATATTGCTCGACCTTGTGCTGGTCACGACTGATGCCGAGACGAAAGGCGTCCTCGAGCACGATCGGCAGCAGCCGGGCAGAAGGCTCACTGCAGAGGATGGGGCCACTGAAGCCTGCGGCCAGCAGGTAGGGAATGCGGCCGACGTGGTCGATATGCACGTGGGTTGCGACCAGCGCACGAATGCCGGCCAGGTCGAACTCGATATCCAGACTGCCGGCCCCGGCCCGTCCCGGCGAGGCATCGGCCCCCTGGAACAGCCCGCAATCGACCAGCAGGCTGAAACCGGTATCCAGGCGCAGCTGATGACAGGAGCCGGTGACGCCATCGGCGGCGCCGTGATGAAGGATTTCCATGACTCGTCCCTGAGTGTCGAAAACACAGGGGACCTTAGCCGGAAAATGCTGCAGCGGCCATTGGCCAGGTCACAGTTAACGACTGCACCCGCCAAACAATGGAGCCCATGGGCGGACTTGAACCGCCGACCTCTCCCTTACCAAGGGAGTGCTCTACCGCTGAGCTACATGGGCATCGCGAAGGGTGAGCACTCTAAGCGTCTAATGCAGGAAAATCAATAAGTTGCAGGTCGCCTCGGGTAGCGCTGGGCGGGCAAGCCGGTGGATGGCTTCGGCCATCCACCCTACGCCCGCACAAAGCGAAGCTTCCCGCAGGGTGGATAGCCGCACAGCGTTAGCCGCGCTCATGACCAGCGCAGGCCCGCCCTCGCCGGTCACACCTGTTTGTAGATCACCGAGCCTTCGTCCTTGAAGCGCGAGGACTGCTCGGCGAAACCCGCCTCGATGGCCTTCTGCTCGTCGGTCAGGCCGTGCTCGGCAGCGTACTCGCGCACCTCCTGGGTGATCTTCATCGAGCAGAACTTTGGCCCGCACATGGAGCAGAAATGCGCCACCTTCGCCGATTCCTTCGGCAGCGTCTCGTCGTGGAAGGCACGCGCGGTGTCCGGGTCCAGGCCGAGGTTGAACTGGTCTTCCCAGCGGAACTCGAAGCGCGCCTTGGACAGGGCGTTGTCGCGAATCTGCGCACCAGGATGGCCCTTGGCGAGATCCGCAGCGTGCGCGGCGATCTTGTAGGTAATGATGCCGGTCTTCACATCATCCTTGTTCGGCAGGCCCAGGTGCTCCTTCGGCGTCACGTAGCAAAGCATGGCGCAGCCGAACCAGCCGATCATCGCCGCACCGATGCCGGAGGTGATGTGGTCGTAGCCGGGGGCGATGTCGGTGGTCAGCGGGCCGAGAGTGTAGAACGGCGCCTCGTCGCAGCATTCCAGCTGCTTGTCCATGTTCTCCTTGATCATGTGCATCGGCACATGGCCGGGGCCTTCGATCATGCATTGCACGTCGTGCTTCCAGGCGATCTTGGTCAGCTCGCCGAGGGTTTCCAGTTCGCCGAACTGCGCGGCGTCGTTGGCATCGGCAATCGAGCCCGGACGCAGGCCGTCGCCCAGCGAGAAGCTGACGTCGTAGGCCTTCATGATTTCGCAGATTTCCTCGAAGTGGGTGTAGAGGAAATTCTCCTGGTGATGCGCCAGGCACCACTTAGCCATGATCGAGCCGCCGCGCGAGACGATGCCGGTCACGCGCTTGGCAGTCAGCGGCACGTAGCGCAA
>TARA_R100000093_G_C1945683_1_pt1 | contig 41245 bp, 67 predicted proteins | sample TARA_R100000093 | Tara Oceans TARA_R100000093 (sample SAMEA2620053) | marine metagenome | biome: marine biome (ENVO:00000447); feature: mesopelagic zone (ENVO:00000213) & marine oxygen minimum zone (ENVO:01000065); material: "saline water (ENVO:00002010), including plankton... | reverse complement strand
TCGGTAGTGCGTTCCCGGCCTTGTCCTTGTCGATAGTCCAAGTTGACAGCTTCAAAACCATAGGGCGGTTGCACAGTTGCGCCAGGCTCATATCGCTTGGCATGTTCTCGCCGCGCTGCTCCATTGCCGAAAACAGCCCGCCACCAGCGTTCGACGCGATAGCCGCAAGCATCTTCTTGGCCTTGTCGGCCTTTTCCGGCGTATAGACATAAACCTTCTGGAAGATTACGCGGTTGCCGTACTCGGCGGGCTTGCTGATGCGCCACTTGATATTGATGTAGCTGCTGCCATCAAAGTCTGTGTTCTTCGCTTCCTCTGCGACAGCGAGAACGCTGGTTCCGTCCGGGATAGGCGCAAGAGCATCGCCGCCCATTTCAAAGCTGCCGTTTTGCTGCTGGGCGCTCTGCCCGTCGCTTGTTTGCCAAAAGCTCATTGTGCTACCTCGCTGTTGTAGAATTTCACGTACTGTAGGATCGGGTTGCTACCTTGCTCGACCGGGATTTCAGCAGGCATGTTGTAGCGGTTTTTGGCGTTGATGTAGCCAACTTGGCCGTCGCCTGTTGTGATCAGCTTGCGCTCGCCGGTTTGCATCAGGCGACCGTATTTGGTGGTCTGGCCTTTGCGGTTGGTCTCGGCACCTTGCACAAATTCCTCTTTGACAAGGTACAGCACAGCATCGCATTGGCTGGTGTAAATGCTCAGGGCTTGGTTATCCATATCCATACTGAACACAGAGTAGTCGGCGGCGCTGTCCGGGCGGTTGCGGATCTTCTTGATGCCGGTGTGCGCCAAGAAAACAATGCCCATCTTCTTAACGGCGCGCAGCTGCTCGCACTTGTACACAAACTCAGCGTGCCAGCTCGCCACCTCGGTGTAGCCCTTGTGGAACCCGCCAGACGCATCCGCAACCGTGTTCACGCCGTCGCGCAGTGCGATTTCGTGGCACAGCAGCATGTCCAGCGATGTGATGCTGTCGACCACCAGCGTGGTAAAGCCGTGATCGGTATTCAGCAGCTCGTCCATGATGCCCATCAGGGTTTCACGGGTGCTGCGCATATTTCCTACCTCGTCTTTTGAGGCCTTCGGCAGGCGCGGCATCACCGCGGGCTTGGCGTCGTCGTCCCAGTTGTCGAAAACGGACGCGCCGTCTTCGGCCATCATCATGATGGAATTAGGGAACATCGCGCCAAGTGACGTCTTGCCGGTGCCGGGCGACCCGACAATGGTAATCATCGGCGGCTTGGATTTAGGCTTAGCGGCCTTTGCCAGATAGCTCATTCTGCTTTTCCTCCAGAAACTTTTGCAGGGCTTCGATGGTTGCTAGCTTCGGGTTTTTGTTGGCACCGCAAAGCAGGCCATTGATCGCGCTAATCGACACTCCCGATTTGAACGCGATTTCAGCGCGGTCATGCTTTCGCAATTCCGCCACCAGTTCGTCAAGCATCGTTAATCCTCTTTTGTATTAGTGACAGCAAAAGATTAGCACTGCGCTGATACTTATACAATAGAATAATAGGAAAAAATGCGACCATTGCCGCCTTTCCGTTTATCGCAGCTGATGCGCCCGCGCTCTACCAGATAATCAAGCGCTTTCTGTATGCCGACATCACCAACCTTCTTGCCGCCCGGTACTCGCTGCTTTAGAACGCCCGGCGTCATTTCTCCGCCCGCATTCTCAAGCGCAGTCATGATGCCCAGAAGCAGGCCGTTACCCTTTTCTCCAGCGTCTGCCGATTCCATGCTGTCGCCAGACTTGGCCTTGTTGATCTTCATGTGCGTGATGCGCTTTATAAGCTCGTGCGCCCACCCGATATCTTGGCTGCTGATCGTGCCCGCGCCAGCGCCCAGAATACCGGCCACCTTGATAGCAAGCTCAGTCGCGCCAAGAGCCTGGCTCTCAAGACCTGACCCTGTGTCGCGCTCATGCAATGCAACGTCTCGCCAATACTGTCGAACACCGCGCAACATTTTTTCAGCCTCTGGCGACCAGTCGATGTATTGCCAATCACCTTGCCGCTCAATGCGCTCGCCTTTTCGTGCATCTGCACTGCCTGCTCCAGAAAGCGCCATCAGGCGCATCATTACGCCGTCAGGCATCGGCCCGTGATAGACCTCTGACGGGTCTTTTTCCTCTGGTACCGTCTCCAGCTCTTCGAAGATCAGCGAGCGCCCAAGAAAGCCGCCAGTCAGCAAAGAGCGGTTAGCGCCGATTGCCTCGTGGAATGATGTTGGCTCACTCATGCCGAAGAAGGTCAGGTAAGGCTCAACAATTCCGTATTCTGCCCGGCTACGATCCGCCAGCGCCTTCGCTACCGCGCTATCTGGGTGCGCCTTCGCAAAGTCGGCAGGGCTTTCGCCATCTTCGAGTCCCTCTTTCTTGATTGCGGCTGACAGCTGCTTGTCCATGCGCTCGACAATCTCACGCTTAACGTCACCCGATACGTTATGCACGCCGGTAGCGACCGAGTACATGGCGATAAGCTCGGCGGTCAAGTCTTCCAGGTAGTGCGCACCACTTCGCGCCGCGCCGCTTACCTTTTTCAGCTGCTCGCCAAATTCATCGTAGGTATAGATGATGATCTGGTGCTGAATGGCGTTGCGTACCAGCTCCTGGCTCGACTTGAATTTTCCGTGCTCGGCTGGAGACAGGCCAAGCGCCCTGTTCGCCTCGTTGATGCACGCCTTGATCGGTCCTTTACCTGACCGACTGCCCGCAATCGCAAACGACATTAGGTTAAGGCTGGTGTTGCGTCCGGCCACAAGGTAATTCAGTCCAGCCGCGTTGCTCACGATCTGGAGCGCCGCAGCAACTGCCAGCTGCTCGCGCGGGTGAGCACATCGGCTGTTAATCCATTGGCATATTTGCCCGACCAGTCCGGGCGGTCTCAACAGATCGTATTTAGGCGCAGCGACCGGCGCAGCTGGCACCTCATCCCAGTCGGTGTTATCGGTAAACGTTACTGGTGCAGACCATCCCGATTCGCGCGCCCATTCGATCAGCGTGCCGACCGTTGCCCGCAATGCGGACTTGCCGAAGCTGTGCCACTTCTTGTCCATGAATGACGGGTCATGATCTGGGCACTTGGCGGACCATTCGTGCCACATATCGAAGCCTTCGCCGCTGCCGCCTGTTGCATCATGCAGAGCCATGCCGACGCGAATCCAGCGCTCGTAGTCTTTTGCCCTATTCGGTATCGCCTCGACCATGCTGCGCAGGTCGTCTGTGCTGTAGTCGGTGGTCGTGCCGTTCATCACAAAGCGCGCCCGCTCTGGGCGATTCAGCAGGTCCATTAGATCGGCGGGCGCTTCGCTCGCCTCGGCGGGCGACCCCAGTATCGCTTCATAGCGCTGCCCGCTGGCGTGCTCACAGCCAGCACCCACAACAAACCCCGTGCTCTTAAAGTCAATACCTGGGTAATCACGCAGCGTGCCGGATAGCGACTTTCCAACCCACTCGGCAGGAATTGTGAAGTACCAGTGCTCGCCGTTGCCTGAGCCGGTGCGGACAATGTAGCGCGCCTGCTCCCTTATATGCGCCAGCTTGGCGGCAGAATCAAAGCCGCCGTTGCGCCCGTCAACGTCGACAATGATCAGTCCGCTTGAGGCGACAACAACGCCGTGATTGTCGATCAGCTGGTTTCCAAAGAACTCATCATCGAAGTCTTCCAGATAATCCAGCTGATCCTGCTCGTATGGCTGCGTGTGCTGCCAGTTCGATGCGCGCGGGTGCTTGCCTATGGCTTGGCAATCATCGTCGCCACAGCCGCAGCGCACGCCGCTCTGTGTGCGCTCGATGCGGTGCAGCGGAAAGATGATCCATCCGGCGTCTAGTTCGTCGGTGTAGTCGATTGTCATGTCAGTAAATTCCTAGGTCCGCACATTTTTGGCAGGTGGTTTTGTTGTGTCGCAGGTTTTGCGGCGTGTAGTGCCCTACATGCCTGCACGACATCCATCTGTACTTCCAGTAACCCGGCTTTTTGCTGCGCTCGATCAGGATAAGGCCGCGATCTCTGGCGTCTTTCTCGTGTCGCTCAAAAGAACACTGTTTGCACGCAACGCTTTTTCTTCTCACGCCGCACGCGCTTTTTTCCGCGACATGACCGCACTTTATGAACTGGTAAAGATAATACCCTGTGCGCTCGCTGCTCCCGACAATTCGCAGCCCGGCTGCATTCGCCTCGTGCTCGTGCTTTTCGTCTATCAAATGCATCATTGACACCCAAAAAAAATCCCATGTAGGCAGCGCACGGTGGAACTTCCAAACGACCCACCAGGTGCCGGGAGGCGGAGGTCGAAGGAAACGTACGCTGTCTGCATGGGACTGGCCCGGCTTCTGGTTTCATAAGGCGTTCCACGGCCTTGCAGGAAATACTAGCCCAAGGGCTGCGATGTGTAAAGCGTTTCAGGATTCTCAGTATTCGCACGTAAATTATCCTGAAAAAGGTCTGAAAGCCCCGTGCTAGAGGGGTTTTACTTAGTAAAATACTAAATATAGAATTACTTAATACTTACTTACTACAAAAGCGCGAAAAAAGTATATAAGTAAGTCTGCATATACTGATCTGTTTCCCTTTTTCGGTAGGGGTGTTTTTATTTGTTTATACGCTACGAAAATCCTAATTTGATATTTTACCGGTTTAGCCGCTCTATTCCGGGCAATGCAGCCTGTTTTCTAATGCAAATCCTGACGCAGAATATGCATATCCTACTCGCCAACCCGTACACCCTAACGCGAGAAGGCGACGAACGGTCATCTGTAATGGCGAAAAGGTGTGTATACTTGAGCCATACACAACGAGGATGGAGTGACACGAAATGAAAACAGCGCAACAGTGGATTGACCAGCTCATTACCGGACTGACCGAAATGGATGAACCGAAAGTGGTTGAGTTTCACGAGTTCCTTGCCTCTTGTGAAGACGCAAAGCTGAAAGCGGAGATCGTCCGCATGATTGGTGAAATCTGATGGCTAACATCCTAATCGGCTACTCGTGCTGCCCATTGACGCGAGCAGCATTCGAGAAGCACGGCCATGACGTGTGGACGTGCGACCTGCTACCGGCGCGTGACTTTTCGCGCAAGCATCATCAGTGCGACGTGTGGGAGGTGATGGGCAATAAGTGGGATCTGGCTATTCTGCATCCGATGTGCACGTATCTGACGGTAAGCGCTGCGTGGGCATACGCCGACCCGGACTACGATAAGTACCCGGGCGTCGGCTATCACCAGCGAGTAAAGCCAGGGACGCTCGTTGGCGAAGATCGCAGGGCTGCAAGAGATATCGAGCTGGAGAACTTCCGCGCGTTGCTGGATCTGCCATTCCCGGTCGCTATCGAGAACCCTGCCGTGTCATTCATCAACAAGGCGATACGCGGGCCTGACCAAGTTATCCATCCGCACCAGTTCGGAGACGACGCAAGCAAGGCAACCGGCCTATGGCTGACGCGCGGGCTGCCGAAGCTGGCACTTGATCCGGCTAAGCAGGTTGCGCCGCGCATGGTTAATGGCCGCCCGCGCTGGGCCAACCAAACCGACAGCGGCCAGAACCGACTGAGTCCGTCTGATGATCGCTGGCTTGAGCGCTCCAAGACATATCCAGGAATTGCGGCTGCGATGGGCGATCAGTGGGGAGCGATACTATGAAGAAAATGACAATGCAGGAGGCGGCGGTAGAGCTTGATAGGATATTCAAGACGGGCGATCCGCGCCCAAACGTCGATCATGTGCTGTTTGATGGGTGGGATGCAGGATTTTTGCTTATATACCACACTCCGGAATCTTACCGCGCCGGCGTTTACGAGGTCGCTGAAACTTACTATGGCGGAAAGTTGAATGCGTAAAAATGCAGGGTCAGCCAAACGCCGCAACCTAACCATAACCGACGCCGATTATGCCCGCCTGCGCGAGGTCGGAAAAGGTAACGCCAGCGAAGGGCTGCGCACCCTGGCATCGGCTCCGCAACTGGATAGCATGGGACTTATGGTCGTCGCCGCATTTCGGTACAGCCTGACGCGCAACACATACATGTCTAGCGCGTGTGCGTCTTGGCTTGCTGCCGAATGGGATCGACTTCCCGAGCGCGACCGCATCATTGTTGAGCGCGAAGTCAGCGAGGCGCTAGAGCGCGGCTATATTGCGGAGTGCGACCGCGCCGAGTGGCTGGCGCTGATCGACCAGACGAACGGTACTAGACAGCCAGCGTGATCGTGGGATGATTGGCGGACTATCAATAGGGAGTAATGGGAATGAGTGAGAAAGCGAAGTTTACGGCGGGGCCTTGGGTTGCTGATGGCTACGGATGGATAGCAGCCGAAAGCGGTGAATCGGTAGTCGATTACGCCGGGTGCGGATCGCATGAGGCATGCTGGGATAATCCTGCTGATAGGGCGCTAGTGTTGTCAGCGCCTGAGCTTTATGTGGCGCTGGAGCGCCTTAAGATTGAAATTGTCTTGTCTGACGTTGACATGGATTACATTGACAGTCATTTCAAACCGCATCTTGAGCGAGCAGAAAAAGCCCTTGCCAAAGCCCGAGGTGAATCATGAAAACAGACCGAGAGTTGTTGGAGCTGGCGGCTAGGGCAATCGGGCTTGAGCTGAAGTACAACTACCTTGGCCGGCGTGACGCGCGGCAGCCATGGAACCCTCTAACCGACGACGGTGATGCTTTGCGGTTGGCTGAGTTCCTCGGGCTGACTGTTTGCATGGACGGGGTTGGCACCGTTTCAGCCTGCGACCAAGTGCGCACTGATGTTTTTGTCACACAGGGCATACGCGAATGCAGATCCAGGATTGAAGCCACCCGCCGTGCCATCACCCGAGCGGCTGCGGAGATTGGCGCTTCAATGTAACCCGACCAACGGCACCCAATCCCAAGCCGCGCAGTGGTAGGATTGGGGTTCACTAACAGGGAGATGAAAGCATGACCACAACACCACTACCAACCTGCACAGATGATTTGTTGGGGGAGATTGAGGCGCACTGCGCAAACTGGCTTCCCGGTGATGGTGATCTTATCAGCGGCCACGAGCTGCGCGCCCTACTCGCCCGCCTGCGCGCCGCAGAGGTGGATGCTGGGCGGTACCAGGGCATGCGCGCAATCGTGATGAAGTCCACAGGCATGACGGAGGAAGAGTACAACTCAAGGGCGGATAGCGTTATTGCCCTCGACGCTGAAAGGGAGGCCAAGCAATGAGCGATGAGAAGATGCGGGCGGAGTTTGAGGCGTGGCACCGATCTGCGTTTAGCTTCGGTAGCTACTCCGGGCAGCCGACGCGCGACAAGCACAATGGCGAGTACTCAGACAGATACAACGTGCCGGCTCAGCAGGAGCGATGGGAAGCATGGCAAGCCTCCCGCAAGGCGTTGTGTGTTGAGTTGCCGGGTCCGGTAAAGGGTGAGCGTAGCTTTCCTGGGAGCTTGATCACCTCCGCCTATAACGGCTTGCTTTCAGCGTGCAAAGAAGCCCTCGACAAAGCAGGAGTGAGTTACAAATGATCAAACGATGCTTGGGCGACGGGTTTTACTTGGAGCTGCGCCAGCTGGATCGGGATTCCTTGCTTTTCTGGTGCTTGATGGAGAAAAGGCGGTTCTGGTTCGACAAGATGCACGCATGGTCTGAAAGCGATGAGACCCTGGAGCGAAAATGCAGACAGATAAAATATGCTCGCGAGCGCTGGCAGATGGGGCTGCACAAATGACCATCATCTTCCACAACGCAGCCCGCAAGGTTCAGCCGCACTTCGACGCAGAGGGCAATTACCACACCTGCGTGACCGACCGCAAAGCCTGGGTTGCTGCGTGGAAGCAATACCGCGCAGAGGGCATGCACCGTTCGTCGGAATCAGGTTGCACGGTCCGGCGTGGGCGCTAGACTGTGCGGACTAGAACAGAGGAGGAATACAATGGACTACGCAACAATGGCCGAAGCCGCCCGCCAGCGCGAGGAAGAGCAGCTGGAGATTGCAGAGCTGAAGCACGACCACGCCGTGGCGGAGCTTATGGAAGACAAGTATCTCAACCTGCGCGGCGCTGGCTTCTGGGATCTCGCAGTTGAAGCGATGGACGAACTGGATAAGCTGCACAACACGGACGAGGAGCACAGCCTGACTCAGCTGGTCATTGCAGCTTACGACAGCAGCGACCCGCTCCTGCGCGCACTGGCCGCGCCATACTACGAGATCCTGCGCCGCCACGCTGCCGAGCTGGCTGATTCGGAGGTGCGCAATGGCTAGTCCGTCGAGCTTCGCAGAACGCATAACAGCCCACCACAAGGCCATCGAGAAGGAGTGCGACGAACTGCGCCAGGTTCTAGGTCGCGTGCTTGAGGGATTGGATTCGGGTAACTTGGACGCGGCTTTGTTGGAGCGGGCGCGTGTGCTTAGCAAGGGAGATGGTGAGAAATGAGTAAAGATACGGGTGGTCCGGCGTTTCCTTGGGGTGAGCACGGCACGGTGCTGGGCGGCATGACCCTGCGCGATTACTTTGCGGCTAAGGCGATGGCCTCCATGCATACAAACCCTTACTGGGACGACAAAAGCTACCGCGCTATCGCGGATGCCGCGTATCAGCAGGCCGACGCCATGCTAGCAGAACGGGAGAAAAAGCAATGAGCAAAGTAACAAGCGACGGCAGCACGGCCAGCTATTACGAGCTGCCAGAGGGCGCAAAAGAGCTGCAACACCTCATCAGCTATCGCAACATGAACGGCCAGCTGGCTGAGATTTTCCGCGCCTGCTATCGGTACGGGATCGTTAGCCACAGCGACCAATTGCGTGACGCCAAGAAGATGGTGTTCTACGCAATGGCAGAGGTCGAGCGGCTGGAGAAGTGGGCACCGCTGGCGTCTGGCGCAGCCGATGACGCCTTCGACGAATCCCGCATGGACGCCATCGGCCAGAACGGAAATGACGGCCTGCACTACGCCGAAGACATGACCGACCCGCGCAATTGGCGGGCTGGGGATTGGATCGAAGCGGTGTCGTCGTCGGGCAATGGCTATGAAGCGGGCGAGCTGTACATGGTCAAATCGGTGAAAGGCAATAGCGTTTCAACCGTGCTTGACCGAAAAGGCTCAAAAGAGAACGGATGGCTGACAAAGTGGTTCCGCTTCCACGCCCGCCCAGATGCTGATGGGTGGATTGAGTGGCGTGGCGGGGAACGACCCGTCGGCAGGGCGGTTGTCGTGGAATACATCATGCGCGCAGATCGCGGCGAGTTCAGAGGGACGAGCGAGAAAGCAGGTGGTCTGCGCTGGAAGCACGACGGCTCAGGCGGAGACATCATCGCCTACCGCCCCCACCTTGCCACAAAGCAGGACAAGGGCTAGACTGTAATCCGGCAAAGCACCGCACTGATAAAGCGGCACGCTGGCCAGACCGCTCCCTCTGGCGGTATATCCAGAGGGCACCGATTAGCACATTGGGCACAGTGTCTTCCGCCTCTGCTTGCAAGCGCACCAGCAAGACCGCCGCCATCCGGACAGTGTGCTATTCGGTGCAGATGAATGCGCAGGCTGATGCGCCTAGATGGCTAGAGACCGTTTACAGCCATGCAAAAAACATCGGTACATGCCGGAAATCAGCACCGGCCATCTGCACTGAGCGACACCAGCTAAGAGCGTGTGACTGCCGTGAGAGTGCGGCAACGATCACTCCCGCCAAGGATGGCACTATCCGAGCCTGCCTCCTCCCTACTCCCAAAGGCTTACGGAAACCCCGCCAAGTGCGGGGCTTTTTTATGCCCATCCTCCGCACATATGCTACCCTTTCGCCATTACATGACGGGGAATTGGCATGGCTAAGCAGCTTTATACCGACGATGAACTAATCGAAGCGCTGGAACGTAACGGCGGAAACAAGGCGGCGACGGCAAGAGACCTGCAATTCGATGAGCGAACGCTGCGCAGGCGGTTGAAGCGTCTGGCGCTCAAGGGCTACAGCCCAGAGCACGATATGGTGCACACCGTGCCGGACGGCTTCAAGGTCAAGGGCGTGTCCACCTACTACAACGCAGACGGCCAGCCTACGGGGCAATGGGTCAAGTCGTCTGCCGACGATGAGCGGCGATATCAGATGATGCTGGAAGCCGTAGAGGCGATGAAAGAGGAAGTTCCAAGGCAGGATGCAATCAGCGCCCCTGCATCATCCGCTGAGGATCTGCTCAATTGCTATGTGATCACAGACTACCACTTCGGCCAGCTATCTTGGGGCTATGAAACGCGTGGCGAAGACTACGACCTAAAGATAGCCGAGCAGCAGTTAGTCGACTGGTTCGCAGCTGCTATAGCGTCTTCGCCCAATTCCGCTGTTGGAGTCTTCGCCCAGGTTGGCGACTTCCTGCACTACTCAGGCAGTGGCCTGCAAGCTACAACAGAGTCAAGCGGGCACATCCTTGATGCAGATGGTCGCTTTCAAAAGCTGGTCAGAGTCGTAGTTAGATCTGTCCGGCGCATCATTAATATGCTTCTGGAGAAGCACCAGTCAGTGCACGTTCTCATGTGCGAAGGAAATCACGACACAAGCGCGTCAGTATGGCTTCGGGAAATGCTGTACGCCATGTATGAGGATGAGCCTCGCATCACTGTTGACCGCTCGGCAGACCCCTATTACGTGTATGAGTTTGGCGACGTGTCGCTGTACTTTCACCACGGGCACAAGCAGAAAGTAAGCAGCATTGCCCAAGTATTCGTTTCAAAATTTCGAGAGATATTTGGGCGCACTCGGCATTCATTTGCGCACATGGGGCACCTGCACCACGTTGACGTAAAGGAAGGAAACCTTATGGTGGTGGAGCAGCACCGAACGCTGGCAGCATCAGACGCGCACTCAAGCCGTGGCGGCTGGCAATCTGGACGTGACGCCAAGGTTATCACCTATCACAAGCGTTTTGGTGAGGTTGGCAGGATTACGATTAACTCGGATATGCTGAAATAGGGTACAATCAGAGTGTCGAGACAGCCCGGCCAGGGTTTCCATGCGGATACATGGATTATCGACACAAAATCATTGCCTTATCCGGGGCGTCAAATGCAAAAGCATATTCATCTTATTTCAAGAGCAGCCGCAAAGGCTCGCGGACTTAATCGCTACTTTCCCGCGTCACAGTGCAAGCATGGGCATATTGCAGAGCGATACACGCAGACGGGAAAGTGCTTAGATTGCGTTTCAATCAAGTCAAGATCGCAGCAAAAGAAAGACTATGATTCAGTTTACTATGAAAAAAACCGAGACAGGATAATTGAGCAGGCTAGGATTTACAGGGCGGAAAATTCAGATTCTTTAGTGGTCAAGGCGAAAAAGTGGTCGGCAGACAATCCAGAAAAAAGACGAGCAATATCGCGGGCATACAAGCACCGCAGAAGGGCAATAGAAAAGAAAGGGGACAGCACTGCCGATCTAATGGAATGGGAGGCTGGCGCAGAAAAGAAATGCTACTGGTGCGGTATTAAATGCCTAGAGAAGTACCATGTAGACCATTACGAGCCGTTGTCTAGGGGTGGAACGCATACCATAGACAATCTTGTGATAGCTTGCCAATCATGCAATCTGCACAAGTCAGCCAAAGACCCTTACGAGTTCGCCGCTACACTAGGTCGCCTGTTTTGATGAAAAAGCGCGCTCATCCACAAGGAATACGGCGAGGTCAGTAGGCACACCGTGCACCCGGACATGCTCAAGCTGTGAGCGTGGTATAATGGGCGTATATTAGAGGCTTAGACATGAGCAGAACAATCAAAGGCAGCAAGGGCGCAGGCTATGAATATTGGAGCCGCCGCCCGAATAGCTGTTCGATCCCAGGACGCTTCAACAAGCGGCTGACCCATCGCATTGAGCGCCAGCAGGGCAAGGTTATGAGTGACGACTACGAGGGGTTTTGAAATGACCAAAACCGTATACAGCGATGAGTTGCTGGACAAGGTGCGCGAGTATATCCAAGTCTGGCCCGAGATTCCGCTAAAGAGCGGACGCAAGCGCATGATTCCGGGCGTAGAGGGGCTGGCCCAGTACCTCGGCATTGGCCGCCAGACCATGTACGACTGGCGCAAGCGCGACGACATGCCAGAGTTTAACGCCTTGGTTGACGAAATGATGGGCGACCAGCTCCAAGAGCTAGAGAACGGCGGCCTGTCTAAAGACATGGACAACAAGACCGTCGCCCTGCTGCTGTCGCGTCACGGCGTTGTCATGAAGAAGGAGTTGGATCACACGTCAAGCGACGGCAGTATGTCGCCCGCAGAAATGACGGATGAAGAGCTTGACCGCCGAATTGCAGCCTATCTCAACAAGTGACAAGGCCCAGTTGCTGGCCCTGCTGCAGGAGCGCGAACAAAGGCGCGCCCGCAACAGGCTGGGCAACTTCACGCCTTATGAATGGCAGCTCAAGTTCTACGGCGCAGGCTCGACGGCAAAGCAGCGCCTGCTCATGGCTGCAAACCGGGTGGGCAAAACCTACTCTGCTGCCTTTGAGATCGCCTGCCATCTAACCGGGAAATACCCGGATTGGTGGGGCGGCGCGCGCTTTGATTTCCCGATCAAGTGCTGGGCGCTGGGCGTTACGGGCGAGCAGATACGCGACGTTATCCAGAAGAACCTGCTAGGCGAGTTCGATGGCGACGAGCTGGACGGCAAGGGCGCGATTCCATATAACGACATCATTCAGGAATCGGTTGTCCGCAGCCCGCAGACAAAGAACCTCGTCAAGGACATCAAGATACGCCACAAGTCTGGCGGCAAGTCGCATCTGTCCCTGAAGGCATACAGCCAAGGGCAGCACGTGATGATGGGCGATTCTGTCGACTTGATCTGGATCGACGAGGAACCAAAAGACACCGCCATCTATCCGCAGTGCCTCACCCGAACCGCAACTGGCAACAGAGGTAAGGGCGGGCACGTCCTGATGACCTTTACGCCAGAGAACGGCATGACCCAGATTGTCAGCCAGTTTATGGAGGACTTGAAGAAAGGTCAGTACCTGCAGAACGTCACATGGGATGACGCGCCGCACCTTGACGAGGAAACAAAGGAGCAGATTCTAGCCGCCTATCCCGAATACCAACGCGACATGCGATCCAAGGGTATTCCGGCAGTCGGCACCGGCCTGATCTTCACAGTGAGGGACGAGGATATCCAGTGCGAGCCATTTGAGTTGCCTGAGTATTTCTACGTCATCAACGCGCTCGACTTCGGATGGGATCACCCGCAGGCCCATATCCAGCTGTGGTGGGACAAGGACCAGGATGTCATTTACATCGCAAAGGCGTGGAAGAAGTCAGAGCGCGACGCGGAACAGGCATGGACGGCGGTGAAGTCGTGGAGCCAGAACACGCCGACAGCCTGGCCGCATGACGGCCTTCAGCACGAAAAGGGCGGCGGCGAGGTGCTTAAGTCGGATTACGTGAAAGCAGGCTTCAAGATGCTTGCCGAGCACGCCACTTGGCCGGAAGGCGGCATGAGCGTAGAGCAGGGCATCATGGAAATTAGCCAGCGCATGCGTGACGGTCGATTCAAGGTATTCAAGACGCTGACCGACTGGTTCGAAGAGAAGCGACTGTACCACCGGGACGAGCATGGGCGCATCGTCAAAGAACGAGACGACTTGATTTCTGCTGCGCGGTATGGGTACATGATGCGAAGATATGCGATAATGGCACGAGATTTGCACAACGCCATTGAGCAAAGAACGTATATTCCGAGGCCCATCAAGCCGGTGAGACCCAGATGACAGACAAGCATCAGACTATTATGGACCGGCACGACGCCGCCTATACCGCAGGTCAGCACGTCCGTGAGCGATCCGCAGATGACTTGCTGTTTTCTCGACTGACCCAGTGGGATGACACGGTGCTTGACTTTGTCGGCACCGAATACCGCGGCGAGTTCAACCTGATCCGCCGTGAGCGCCGCCGCCTAATTTCGGAAATGCGCGCCAACCCGATTCAGGTCAACTTCCGACCGCTCGACGGCGCAGACCCTGATGCCGCCGACATTCTTAACGGTATATACCGAACAGATATGCGCAACAATCGCAGCAAGGAAGCGGTTGACGTTGCCGTAGGGGATCAGATCGACTGCGGCATGGGCGCCTGGCGACTCGTTACCGAGTACATCAACAACGGCGACGACATGGACAACCGACAGGTTATCCGACGCGTGCCCATCCATGAGGCGAACAACGTTGTCTTCTTTGACCCTAACGCCAAGCGCATGGATAAGAGCGACGCCGCTTGGGTCTCTATCATCACGTCATACACCAAAGAGGGCTATCAGGCGCTGGCCGATGAGCTAGGCTTTGATGCTGATCTGACCGCAAACTATGGTACGCCGCAAACAAGCTACACGTTCCCGTGGTCATATGGCGACGTCGCCAACGAATACAACGTGGGCGAGTACTATGAGCGGACCAAATTCAAAGAAAAGCTGGTCATCATGGATCACCCGATCAATGGTGAAGCGGTCTACAAGCGATCCGAGATCAAGGAAGTCATTGACGACATGATCGCCGCAGGCTGGCGCGTTATCGGCCAGAAGACCCGCGAGCGATTCAAGGTCGAGAAGTACATCGTGTCCGGCTCCACCATCCTCATGGGTCCAGAGCGGATCGCGGGCGAGCATATCCCCGTTGTTCCTGTGTATGGCGAATGGTTCTATGTGGAAGGCGTCGAGACGTGGGAAGGCATCACGCGCTTGGCCAAAGACCCGCAGCGCCTCTACAACATGCAGATGAGCTACCTGGCCGACATTGCCGCCAAGGGTCCGCGCCGCAAACCGATCTTTGCGCCTGAGCAGGTGCAGGGCTTCGAGCATATGTGGGAGCAGGGCAATAACGCCTACCCCTACTACCTGATGAACCGCAAGAGCGTATCAGGGGAAGAGCTGCCCGTTGGGCCTATGTCGTACATCGAGCCAGAGCAGATTCCGCAGGCGACCGCTGCACTGCTGGACTTGACTCGCCGCAACGTCGAGGACGTAACCAGTCCCGGCATGCCGCAGGACGTGCAAGACCCGGAAGCCAGCGGCAAGGCTATATTGGCCGTCCAGTCGCGTATCGACATGCAGTCCTTTGTCTACATGGACAACCTGTCAAACGCCATGCGCCGCGACGGCGAGATTTACCAGTCGATGGCCCGCGAGATTTACGACACGCCGCAAGAGCTAACCATGACAGGCTTGGACGGCAACGAGACAAGCGTTGGCATTCTGGAAGAAGTCATGGACATGGCGACCGGCGAAGTCGTGACACTGAACGATCTGACGCGCGGCAGCTTCGATGTTTATGTCGACGTTGGTCCGTCCTATCAGAGTCAGAAGCAGCAGGCGCGCTCTGAGCTTCTGGAGCTGTACCGGTCTGCGCCCGACCCGCAGACGCAGCAGATTCTGTTGATGCAGTACCTGTCCATGCAGGAAGGCGCGCAAATGGAAATGCTGCGCAAGTACGCCAACCGCCAGCTGCTACAGATGGGCATCAAGGAGCCTGAAAACGAGGAGGAAGAAGCCTACATGCAGCAGCTCCAGCAGAGCGCCCAGCAGCCCGACCCGACAGCTCAGGCCACACTTGCCGCGCTCATGGCTCAGGCCACAAAAGATGAGTCAATGGGTATCAAGTACCAGGCTGACGCGATGCGTGCTTCTGCAGAGACCGAGAAGGCGCGGGCAGAGACTGCCGAGATATTGGCCAGCACGAATGCGCAAGAGCTGGACTCTGCGCTCCGTCTGGCTCAGGCTTTGCGTGGTGGCGGGGTGGAGCGGGCTTAGTCCGACAGGGCCTTGTCAACCATGCGGCTTGCGGTCTTGTAGTCGCTTGCCCAGTCCATGCAGATAATCTGGTCCTCTGTCATTTCGCGACCAAACTGCTTTACCGCTAAGCGGATATATTCTTTGCGATCTTCACTCATGGCTATTTCCTCCGTGTTGGTGTGCTGATATTGCACCGCCAGCCCGGAGGGCACAACTACCGTTCGTCGCCCCGCTTGACTTCCAGCAAAACCCGTGCCAACATTTGAGCCAAGTCTACGCGGACTTAAAGCGCGGCCCCAAAATACGCAACACGTGCGGAGATACAAAACGTGGCTGATGAAGAATTTACCCTGGAAGACGAGACCCTAGATGATGCGGAACTCGAAGGCGAAACCGGCGAAGAAGAAGAGCAGGAAGGCTCCGAATCAGAACCCGAAGCGCAAGAGCCAGAAGAGTACGAAATTGTACTAGAGGGCGATGAACAGGCATCGCAAGAGCAGAAACAGAAGTCTGTAACGCTTCCCGCCAAGAAGCTGGCCGACCTCCGCGCATCGCGCCGGGAAAGCCGGGACGAGGCGGCAAGGCTGAAAGAAGAGGTTGAACTGCTACGAAAGCAGGTCATGAACGGTGGCAAACCCCAGCAACCGGCAGCGATGCCAACGCTGGAATCTGTCGATTATGACGAGGCCAAGTACCAGCAAGCTCTAGCAGCCTGGCATCAAGAGCAAACCAAGGCACAGCTGCAGTCGTACAACCAACAGCTGGCGCAGGAACAGGCTCGAAATGCTCAGAAGCAGGCACAAGAGGCAGAGATTGACAAGCACTATGAGCGCGCGGCAAGCCTGAAGGTCCACGATTATGAGTCGGCGGAACGGACGGTACGCGAGACGCTCGATCAGCTGTCTCAGGACGTGTCGGTTACGGATTTAATGATTGCTCATTTGGGTGAAGGCTCCGAGAAGGTTACGTACTTCCTTGGCCGCAACCCTGACAAACTGAGCGACCTTGTTGCAACGCTGCAAGCAGACCCGAGCGGTATGCGCGCAATGGTGAAGCTGGGTCAACTGCAGGCCAAGCTGTCGCACCAGCCTGCGAAAAAGAAAATCAGCCAAGCACCGCCAGCAGACGAGGCTTTAGGCGGCAAGAATGGGGCAAGCGAAGGGGCGATCCTGAAGCGTCTGGAGAAGCTAAATAACCGACCAGACCGAACAGAGTTCCGTAAGCTGAAATCCCAGTTGGTTGCCGCTGGCAAAGTCGAGCTGCTGCGCAAGCACGGTTTCGCGTAAATACTGGAGGCCACCATGGCTTTGAATACAGCAAAAGAAGTTCGCGTTATGTTCGATCAGGTCACTGACCTGATGGACGAAGAGTTCCAGATGGCGACCCTGACCGACAGCTATGATGTCGATCCGGCAACCATGCAGAACTCCAGCAACATCATCTGGCGTCCCGTCGAGCAGCACGCACCCGTCAAGTCTGGCTGGGACATGACCGGCAAGTTCGGGAACGTCATTGAGCAGTACTATCCCTGCCAGCTCGAAGACCCGCGCAACGATGCGTTTGGCTTGCGCGCCGACGACTTCCGTGATCGCCGCTTCATGGAGCGCCGCAGCCGCGCAGCCGCGAAAAAGCTGTCTGCCGATCAGAACCAGCGCATCGCCAACTTGGTGGCATCTACCGGCTCCCTGTTCAGTCGCACGAGCACCGCAGGTTATGACTTCCTGGCCACCCCGGAAGCCATCATGGATGAGCGCCAAGTGGCAAGCATGACTGGCCGATCGTTCTTCCTGAATCCGCGCGACCATCAGCAAATTGCATCAGACCTGGCGAACCGTGGCACCCTGTCTGGCCGCCCCGAAGGCGCTTACGCCCGCTCGATGGTCGGCAAGGATGTTGCAGGCTTCGACGTGTACCGCTCGTCCTACCTGCCTACGCTGGCCGGCGGCGCAACCCCGGCAGGCGCAGTAGTGGCGACTACCGTGTCACTCAAGCCGGAGGGCCTGACTACTGTTGGTGGCGTGAATGTCAACGTAGACTACCGGGTGGGTACCGTGGTTCTTGGTGCGGGCGACGGCGCAGACTTTAATGTCGGCGACCGTATCTCCTTCTCCGGCGTGAAGGCTGTTGGCCTGCTGGACAAGACCAACACTGGTCAGGACATGACGTTCACCATCGTGGGTATCAGCACAGACACCATCAGCGTGTATCCGAAGCCAATCGCGCTCAACGATGCGGCCCTGTCTGATGCCGAGAAGGCCTATGCCAATATCGCCACGCAGATCACCAGCGGAACCGCTGTTGTTCGACTGAATACCGATACTTTGGCGCAGACCAACGCTTTCTGGGCAAATGACTCCATTGAGATTATCGGTGGCTCGGCCCCGCTGTCTTACCTGGGTCAGCTCGACGGCATGGAGGTCATGGAAACCACTCTGACAAGCGGCACCAAGCTGTACATGGCATATCAGGGCAGCATTGATGATTTTAGCCTGAAATGCCGCCTGTTCACTTGGTACGGCCTATGCAACAAGCGTCCCGACGCTAACGGTATCGCCATTCTGGCCTGACAACACGCTGCACTGAATTGGCGGGCATATAGCCCGCCTTTTTTATGGTATGCTTAAAGTATGCCAATCGGAGGAAAATATGCGAAAGCTATACAAGCCAGGCAACATGGAGACCGTCTGGGGTGTTAACTGCGACTGGAAAGACGTTGAAGACGAGCACGTTGACGGCTACCTGTCTTCCGGCTGGTATCGCTCGCCCCGCGACTTTGACAGCGACACGCCAACCGAAGAGCCTAAGCGACGTGGCCGCAAGCCAAAGGCGGTGACGAATGACGACGACCAAGAATGATCTGGTACGCCAAGCCCTAAAGAAGCTGGCCGTAACCGGGTTTGACTACGAGGTCGACCCGTCCGAGTCTGAAAGCGGGCTTGTCGAGCTTGAGGCTATGATGGCCGAATGGGACGGGCAAGGTATCCGCGTTGGCTACCACCTCGCCAACACCCCGGAAGAGGCTGACGGCTCAGACGATGCGGGCATCCCCGACTTTTCGCGCAATGCCATCGTGTACAACCTGGCTATCCGCATTGCGCCTGAGTACGGGAAAGAGCCGTCTGGCGCCGTAGTCGCCGGGGCATCCCAATCCCTGTCCCGCCTGATGACCGCAACCGCCTACATTCCGACCGTGAAGTACCCGCGCCGGATGCCGCGAGGCTCTGGTAACACAAACCGGGATCGTGGCTACCGCTCCCGCTATTACCTTGAACAGGATAAGCTCGACGTAGAGAACGGCGGGCCACTTGAGGACTTGGACGTATGAGCACAAACCGCATCCCTGGCAGCTTTGACATTTCCGGCCCTGTAGTCGATGGCGACTACGTCAGCGAGAAAATGGACACCGCCTATGAACGAGCCTATGTCAACATCCGCTTCTTTGACGACAATGGCGATGATGTTGCTCCGGGCGCGGGAACGGTTGTGGTGCAGGCGTCGCCAGACGGGGTTAATTTCTACAGCGTGCTGAATGGCTCATTCAATGCCGCAGACGCATACCTTTCAACTCGGTCAACGCCTTACTTTGAAGGGCCGGCTGTCTCGATCCGTGTCACGTTGGCTGGCGTCACCGTAGCTACAGGCTTCCGCGCAACTGCGCAACGGTACTGATCATGCTCGGCCTGATCAAGGATTTGCTCACCAGCGACAAGCAAGGAACCCGACGATTTGCTGTAGACCAGCAGCAGACCAGCTTTGAGGAGAACAGGCAGTTTCGCCTTTTCTTTGAGGCATCCGGAGCATTTAGCGCTTCCGTGCCTGCGCTGCCTACTGGCCAACAATTGGTGCTCAAGTTCACCAGCTTGAACGCAATCAACGTCTTCGCGCGCCGGCCAGAAGTGTGGCAGGGCGGCATCAAGTATCTGGTTTTTCCTGACAACGAACAGGTCACGTTCACGGGCACGCTTGCGCCGTTGCCGCGCATCACTCCGGTAAACGGAAACCTTGCTGACTCGCGCTTGCCGGTTCATCCTACGACCGGCGTTAGCATTGAATGGGCGATGGGATCTGGTATCTTTACGTCAACCGACTGGCCGCGCAACGGGACGGTAGTGAAGACGGATGGCAACTCAAACAGAAACACCAACAACTACAGTCCAAGCGATGAGCGCTCTGGCGTTGGTGCCGGTCAAGGCTTCTGGCTTGTCATTAGCTCGCTTTCGCAAGGTGACAGCCTGTTCCTGCTGACCATCATGTACGAGGAGATCTTCTGATGCCAACTCGTAAAGTCAGTGGTGGTTACAAGTGGGGCGAGAAAGGCAAGGTTTATTCTCGCAAGAGCGATGCTGACAGGCGGGTCCGAGCAATAGAGGCCGCTAAGCGGAAGCGCAAAGGTAAGAAATAATGACCCAAGTCAACATCGTTTCCGGCATCTACGTCAGAGGCGCTGACTACCGCCAGTCGTACCCGGTCAACTACTACCCCGCCGTCATGCAGAACGGTATCAGCAAGGCGTACTTGCGCCCAACGCCGGGCCTCGTCGAGTTCGCGCCGGTGCCCGGCAATGATCGCGGCGGCCTGGAGTTTCAGGGCGAGCTGTACCGCGTGTCCGGCTCCCGACTGGTCAAGGTGTCGCCTAACGCCGTCGTCACGGACCTTGGATATATCCCAGGCGCTGGCCGCGTATCTATCGCGCGCGGCTTTGATCGGTTCTGTATCGTCACTGCTGGGCGCGGATTCTACTACATGCCCGGCAGCGGGCTGACCGAGATCACTGATCCCAACTTCGCGCTGGCGACTGACGTTGTATTCCTTGACGGCTATTTTGTCTTCACTGACGGCGATTTCATCTTCCCCGCCGAACTGTCGGACCCGACTACATTTGACCCGATCAAATTCGGCAGCGCCGAGATTGACAGCGACCCCATCCAGTCGCTTGAGGTCGTGCGCAACGAGTTGCACGCGGTCGGATCAACTACTGTCGAGATTTACCAGAACGTAGGCGGCGCAGGCTTCCCGTTCCAGCGCGTCAAGGGCGCGGTCATCACCAAAGGCAGCGTTGGCCGGTATGCGTCCATTGAGGTGGAGGACGGGCTGTTTTTCGTGGGCAGCGGGCGTGACGAGGCTCCAAGTGTCTATGTCGGATCGGCTGGTTCGGCTCGCCGTGTATCGACCGACGAGATTGACAAACAGTTGCAGGCATACACTCCCCAGCAGCTGGCCACCATCACCATCGACTCATACAGCAGCGAGGGCTGTTATTTCGTCCTTATCAACCTGCCGGACAAGACGCTCGCTTTTGACATCTGGGCATCTGCTGCTGCCAGCCTGCCCCTGTGGCACGTGCGCACGGCAGCAGGCGAGGGTGATGCACCGTGGCGCTGCTCGCAGCCTGTCCGCGTATACGGCAAGTGGATTGGCGGCGATCCTACTTCCGGGCGCCTATGTGAGGTGCTGAACACCGTTGCCACCGAATACGGCGAAGTGGTGTTCCGTGAGTTCTCTACCCCGCTCAGCTTCGTTGACGGCAACGGGTTCATTGTTCACAAGATGGAGCTGCACGGCATCCCCGCTGCGACTGATGTTGTCGTGAATCCAAAGATTTCAATCGCGGTCAGTCGCAACGGCGTTGAGTACAGCAATGAACGCTGGGTCATGAGCGGTAAGCGCGGCCTGCACAGCTTCTCGCCCGTATGGCGCAAGATCGGTCGCGCAGACAAGACCATGACGGCGCGTTTCCGGGTCGTGAATGACTCCCTGTTTACGCCATCCAGGCTAGAGGCCGAAGTGGAGCAGCTGCGTGACTAGCCAAACCGACAAGATACAGCGCGACTCCCTATCTCGCCTGACAAAAGATGAGCGCCTGATTCGCTACCTTGAGGGCCTGGCCCAAGAGATAGACGACCGGGCTACAATGACGGGAGACGGCTCCCCGGAGTCGCTGGGCGTGACTGCCAATCTGTCACGCCTTTACATTGACCTCAGCACGGGGGATTTATGGGTCAACGCGAACATCCAAGAGCGGCAGCGGACGGGCTGGATCAACAAGGGCTGACCGTCGAGCTGTGCATGAATCCTAACGTCATCCGCGCCCTGTACGATGACGGATTTGTTCAAGATCGCTACGGATCCTCCAGCTATTACGGCTGGCGAGACGAAAAAGATACCTTTTATCTTGTTGGCTACAAAGATGGCACGCCTTTTGCTTGCGTCATGTGCATCATAAAAACCTTTTTCGATGTTGAAGTGCATTTGTGCGTGCCGGAAGAAAGTAAGCGACTTGGCCCGAAATTTGCTAAGATGGTGCTCGACTGGATATTTCTTAACATGCCAGTCCATCGGGTTAGCACGTCGGTTGTGTCACTCTGGCCCCAAGTACGGAACTTTGTACGAAAACTGGGGTTCACCGAAGAAGGCACGGCACGCTGCGCCGCGTGGCGAGACGGCAAACCATTGGACTTGTGGTGTTTTAGCCTATTGAGAGGTGAACCTTATGGGCGGCGGTAAAGGTGGTGACGATTCAGCGAAAGAAGCTGGGCGAGCGCAGCTGGCCGCGCTGGATAAGCAGATTGCAGAACAGCGTGCTGCATTTGATTACGCGCAGGAGCAGTACGCTCCATACCAGCAAGCTGGCTTAAGCGCGCTTGACCAGTATCGGACGCTCATTGGCCTTGGTGGGGCAGACGCTCAGAATCAAGCTATCCAAGCGCTGTCGCAATCCCCCCTGTACCAGCAGCAACTGCAACAGGCCGAAGGGTCGCTGCTGCAGAACGCATCGGCAACCGGTGGGCTTCGCACTGGCAACACGCAATCAAACTTGGCCAGCCTTGCGCCGCAGCTGCTAAATCAGCAATACCTGCAGCAAGTCGGACTGATGGGCGGCATGCAGGAGCAGGGCGCAAACGTCATCGGCAATCTTGCCAATATCCGCACGGGGCAAGCTGCGGCGACAGGGCAGGCGTATGCCAACCAGGGCACGGCACTGGGGCAATCTATTTTGGCCCAGCAGGCTGCGCGGCAGCAAAGCAGCAGTGGCGCACTGGGTGGAGCGCTTAGTGGCGCAGCTACTGGATTCAGCATTGGCGGGCCATGGGGCGCAGCTGCTGGTGGCGTACTAGGCGCTCTGGGGGGCAAATAATGGCCGAATTAGATTACTCAATGATCCTGAACAAGCCCAGCTTTGGGCAGCAGATTATGCAGGGTTTTGAGGCGTATCAGCGCGGCGAGGCGATTAATCTAGAGCGCCAACGGCAGGAGCGCATCGCCCAGCAAGACGCGGCTCAGGCTCAGCGTGCGGCAGAATTCCGTTCGGCATGGGCAAAGGCTGGCACCGCGCAAGAGAAAGCCGCGCTAGGCGGGCAGTTCCCCGAAATGCTGGAAACCATCAAGTCGGCGGTCGGCATGGATCAGGAGCTAAAGACTCAGGCCATCGGAGAAATCGGCATGCAGCTGACTGCGCTTTCCGGCGACCCGGAAGCAGCTGGGCAGTTTATCCAGAACAACGCGGACGTGCTGTCGAGCCTTGGCCCTGCATTCTCGCCTGATCGTCTGATTCAGCAAGTGCAGACCAATCCGCAGAGCCTGGCGCAAACGGCTGACATGATCACAATGGCAGCTCTTGGCCCTGAGAAGTATCAGGAAATTATTGGGCAGCGAGAACAGCGCGCCGTGCAGCGTCGCGGTCAAGACATCACCATGCGCGGGCAAGACATCACCCGTCGCGGCCAAGACGTGCAAATTATGGGGCAACAGGCTGCGCGCGAGAATGCGATCATGCAAGCGCAATCTCGCATTGAAGCGGCACGCCTGCGCCAAGAAGGTTCTGGCTACCCCGACCTGTCCGTGAACATGGAAAAGGCGCTTGATACGGCTATTCAGGACGCTACCGCGTCAGAGGCTGCGGCGTCCCGCCTTGAGACGCTGGCTGGAGAGTTTCAGCAGTCAAACCTGATGGGTGGTCGCGCAGGTCAAATGGCAGAATGGCTGAAACAGACAACCGGCGATGAGGATGCTCTGTCAGAACTGCGCCGCAACTTCATTCAGCTGAAGAACGAGCGAGTAATCAACAACCTACCCCCCGGAGTTGCGTCTGACCGAGACATCGAAATCTTCATGTCTGGCTTCCCGCAGGACTTCGCAAACAAGGACTACGTTGCCAGCTTCATGCGCGGCATGGCAAAGGCGGAAATGGCAAAAGCGGAGCTAAACAACTTCCGCGCCGAGTGGATCAGCCAAAACGGCAACCCAGGCCAGAATCGCAAGCCGTTTGAATATAACGGCATGCCGATTGAGGAGGGCATCAGCCTGAAACGAGCATTTGATCAGTACATCCAGCAGAACACGCCGTGGGATAATGGCGCCACCCCGGCAGCAAGCGCTGCGCCGGGTGGAATACAATTCTTGGGGTTTGAATAATGCCGATTGCTCGATTCCAAATGCCCGACGGGCGAGTTGCGCGATTCGACGTGCCGGAAGGCACTACGCCGGAACAGGCGCAGGCCGCATTTCAGGATTTTATGGCAACCCAGCAGAGCGCGCCAACCGCGCCCACTGCTCAGCCTGCAGCAACTATGCCAAGTCAGCCGCAGACAGCACTTGGCAAGGCTGCGGACCTTGTAACGGGCGAAAGCCGCATGACGCCGGAAATGTCCAGCCTGACCGAGATCGGCGGTGCGCCCGAGCTTAACCGCTTGTCCGTCCCTGCGTTCAAGGCGTCTATGGGATTGCTATTGACCGGCGACACGGATTCCCTGAAAGGGATACTGCAACAACAGTTTGGACCTGACGTCTCATTCCGGGAGGATCAGGCGGGCAACACAATCGTACAGCTGCCGTCTGGTGAGTACGCGCTAAACAAGCCTGGCATTAGCGGGCAGGATGTTATTTCGGGCGCCTTCAACATCCTGTCATTTCTCCCGGCTGGTCGCGCTGCGACACAGGCAGGAGGTGGCATTGCAAGGCAGGCCGCAACCCTCGGTGGCGCATCTGCCGCGACACAGGCTGGCATTGAGGCGGCAGAGGCCGGGCTTGGTGGCGATGCAAGCCTGACAGATGTCGGGGTCGCTGGCGCATTTGGGGCAGCTGGCCCGGTAGTTGCTGGCGCCGCAGGCAGGGCAATTGACGCAGGCCGTAGAGTAGCTGGGGCAATGAAGGGCGCTGCGCCTAGTGCTGCTGGCGATATTGTCGAGGCTGGTGCGCGCTCCAATATCCCTGTCATGACAAGCGACATTGCGCAGCCAGACACTTTTATTGGCAGGTCGGCACAGGCTGTTGGCGAGCGTATCCCGATCACTGGGACCGGGGGCATGCGGGCAACGCAGCAGGAGGCCCGACAGCGCGCAATCCAAGAGCTGGGCGCTCGATACCCGGTGCCGAGCGACGACGCCATAATCAGCAGCCTGCAAGCCCAGACCTCTCGTGTCAAGCAGGCAGCAGGTAGCCGCATAGGCCAGTACACGCAGCAGCTTGACCAGGCCGGAACCATTCCGTACAACAACACCGCAACCGCCATCGATGACGCGCTGTCGGAGCTGACGCGCCCCGGTGTTATTGGTAGCGATGACGCCGTGCGAGAGCTGCAGCAATTGCGCCAGACAATGGCGTCCGGCACGCAGACATACAGCACGCTAAAAGACAATCGCACCGCCTTTCGGGAGATCGTCGGGTCGTATGACAGCGCCATGCGCGCCCAGCTCCCGAGCCGCGCCAAAGCGCTGCTAGGTCGCATTGAGACTGCGATGGGGCGAGACATGGACGAATTTGCACGCGCCAACCTTTCTCCGCGCGACGTAGGGCGGCTGCGTGAAGCAAACGCCGTGTACCGCCAGCAGGCGCAAGAGCTTACCCGTTCTCGCCTGCGCAACGTGCTGAACACTGGCGACATAACTCCCGAGTCTGCGCAGACTCTGCTGTTCTCCGGCAAGCCGAGCGAGGTGCGCACCCTGTACAACTCGCTGAACAGCCAAGGGAAGTCGGCAGCGCGCGCGACTATCATCAATCGAGCGATTAGCGACTCCATCGGCGTTGACGGTATTTCGCCCGACCGGTTCATAAACGCGATGCGCAAATATCAAACGCAAACCGGAATCGCTTTTCGTGGCGAGGAAGCAAAGCAGCTTGAGGGCTTGAATATGGTCCTTGATGCTACGCGGCGAGCAGGCCAAGCTAGCGTGATGACGGCGACAGGCCAGCAGCTTTACGCCCCTGTCGGCGCTGCGGCTGCAGGTTCGCTAATTGGCGACTTTGGAACAACAATGGTCGGCGGCGCAACAGTAGGCGCCATAGCGCGGGCCTATGAAAGCCCATTCTTCCGTAACGCATTGATCCGCATCGCATCGCAGCCGCGAAGCTCGGCGTCTCGTGACGCAGCCCTGAGAATGGCGCGCGAGCTTAATGCTGCCGTGCAGACTGCTCGGCAAGCTGCAGAAGAAGAACCGCAAGAAACACAGCAGCCCCAACGGTAAAGTCCATGACAAACATCCTCATTCAGTCGCCATTTGAGTTCCTGACCGACAAGTCAGGCGATCCTCTGTCAAACGGCTATATCTACATTGGAGAGCCGGATAAAGACCCGGAGGAATTTCCGCTCCCGGTTTACTTTGATGCCGATGGAATCGTAGCAGCTCCAACGCCATTGCGCACCAATACTGCTGGGTATCCGACGGATGGCGCGGGCAACCCTAAGCGCATATTCACAACCGGAAGCTATTCTCTGCGACTTCGGGATAAGAACAACGCCCAGGTCTATTATTCGTCGAATAGCGCCGATGGGTTCTTCGGCGTGGTGGCTGCAGACCTAGCCGCGCCAACTGGTGCGCAACTGGCTGGCTACCGCTCCCAAACCGTTTATTCCAAGCTGGGGCAGCTGGGCGTATCGCCGCAAGACTACGGCGCGGTCGCCGATGGAGTGAATAACGATCAATCTGCCGTAGAGGCTGCAGCGGCAACTGGCGCGCCCGTGTTTCTCCCGCCTGGCGAGTACAATGCGCCAACAGGCGATTTCACCGGCACCACGTTTTATTCATTTGGCGGCGCGTCTGCCAACAACTCCACCATCAGCATTATTGACGTGACCTCCAACGCCTTCCCGGTGGGTGCTGTCATGTCGTTTCCGTGCGAACCCGACTCACTACCGGAGGGCTTTGTCCCGTTGGATGGTGGCGTGCTAAACCGCACTGTATACGCCGCTCTCTGGGCCTTTGCTGACAGCTCTGGGAATATCGTCGACGAGGTGGATTGGGCTGCAAACAAGATGGCTTTTTCGCGCGGCAACGGGTCGTCTACTTTCCGCGTCCCGGATGCACGCGGCCTGACCTCGGCGGGCGCAGACAACGGCGCGGGCGTTGACGCCGGTCTTGCTCTTGGCGCGGTTCTTGAAAGGGTGGTAACAGATGGAACCGAGCCTGCAACAACTACTTTCCGGTACGGCCCGCAAACCGTTGCCATTCGGGCGTTCTCTGGTGCCGTCAATCCAGGACTGATCGACGTTACGGCGCTTGGAAATCAGGTAAACGACATTCAAACGGATGTTGTCGACCTGCAGGCAGATGTTGCAGCTCTAGCTATCACAAAGATGTGGGAGAGCGCCGAGCTGACCATCACCCCGGCAGGCACCCTGACGGTTGCGCATACACTGGGCGAGGAGCCTAAATTCTGGGTCGGGTTTCTTGTGTGCAAGGTTGACGAGGCGGGGTTCACTGCGGGTCAGGACATTCCCGCACCGGTATTTCAGGTTGGTGACTCAGGCAGTTACGGCCCAACAACAGACCCTGACGCGACGCAGTTTGTCATCCGGTACGGCTCAAGTGGCGGCGGCTTCACTGTGACAAACTTCACAACAGGCGGACTTGCCAACATCACCGCCGCCAACTGGCGCTACAAGCTGAGGGCTTTTGCATGAAATATTTCGTTGACTCGGAAGGTCGATATATTGGCGGCTTCGATGGCGTTGAGCCGCCAGCGGGTTCGGTCGAAGTTGCCGCGCCTCCGGCTCATGGATCGCAAGTCTGGGGCGCAGAAGGCTGGAGCGAGTACAAGCCGGTGCCGCAGGTCGTGTCACGCTTCCAAGCGCGCGCGTCTCTGTATCAAGCCAACATGTTGGAATCCGCAGAACTGGCCGTGTCGAACGCCGACCCCTTGACACAGATGGCATGGGCGGATGCGCAGGAGTTCCGGCGCGACTCTCCGTCAGTGGGCGTAATCGCCGCCGCGCTCAACCTGACAGATGCAGAGATTGATGACCTGTTTATCGCGGCTTCCGATATAGTCGCCTAACGAACGCAAACCAGATACAATACAAGCAACATTTGTGCCAGCTGGAGAGAACCTGTTATGACCAGAATTTCAGACCTGACAGAGGTTAATCAGGTAGCGGGCGGCGACCTAATCCCTATCGACCAAGGGGCGTCGGGTCGCACCCGTTCTGTGTCCTTTCAGGTCATGAAGGACAATATCTCCGCCGAAGTGAATTCCGCAGTCGAAGAGGCTGTAGAGGCTGCCAACCGCGCGGAAGAAGCCGCAGCCAGCGCAGACGCCCAAGTGCTGCGCGAAGACCTTGCGACCGAAGGCGACCCACTCAAAGGCGCCGAGCTTGTTGGGTACGAGTCCGGTACGGTTGCTGATAAGCTGGGCGAGCTGGACGCCTTTAGCGCTGACGTTCAAGACCAATCCGACCCCGCGAAAGGGGCGGCGATTGTGGGGTATATATCCTCCCTCGCAGAAGCAGCAAGCCGCACGGTAGCCGACCGCCTCCTGGACTCGGTAAGCATTTTCGATTTTATGACAGCCGCGCAGCGAGCCGATGCCCGGCTTGCCTCTCCGACCCTGGACCACGCCCCAGCTCTTGCGAAGGCTCTCGCGTCAGGCAGAACCGTCAATCTCGCTGGCGCAAACGTAAACGTCCTGAGCACTATCTCGCACTCTGGCAAAGTCCTGCTGGCTGGTCGCGGTGAAGTGCGCGGCTTTAACGGAACTGGCATTGAGTTTTCCGGCGACGAGATTGATCTTGCTGGGATCGCTATTCGCGGATTTAGTGACTTCACGGAAAACCAGGCGACGAACTACGCGACCGGGTTCATTCGGGTGATGACTGGCACAACCTGCACAGCCAAGCTGTCAGGGGTTCGTGCGTATGATTGCCGAAGCGTAGTTTTCAACACCACGGGGACCAATGACTTTACGCCCGACCTGACTGTTAATGTCACCCTGAACATTGTTGACTTTGAGTCTCATCGCTGCCCTATGGCCATACACTTTCGGTGCAAAGGCCGCTACGCCGTTGCAGGATTCCGGGCGTTTGACTCTATCGCCGCAGGGCGAATTGTATGTCCGCTCAAATTCTTTTTAGATGGGCTTGGGTTTGATTCGCCTGACTACCAAGACCTGTCCGGCTCTGTTTCTGGGGCCTGGATAGATACTGTAATCAACCGCACTACAACAGGCGACTCTACCTCTGGAAATAACTACGAATGCCACGCTGTAATGCTTTCAGGCCTCACCACCTCTGTAGAGCAGTTCTTTGTGCGTGACTGCACCGGTGTGAACTACGATTGCGAGGCGATCTATACAAAGGCGCGCTACCCGCGCATCCGTGGCGGCCTGCTTATTGACTCGGGCGCGTCAGAGGGTGCCATTAATATCAAAGGGCTAAACGCGGATGATGCAACGCCCGGCGCTGGTAGCCCAGTAGGTGACAGGGGTATATGCGATGACGTGTCCATCGTCTACACTCGTGACAGCTTCGACAACGACGGAACTATTGTAAACCTGTCAACTGTCGGCGTTCACAACGGCGCTCCTGCGTTCTGCAAGATCGGCAATGTTCGCGTTTACGGCGCAAACACAAACGACATTGTGCAGGACGGTGGCGACGGGTCAAAAAACCAAGGTGCCGAGGTTTCGGACTGCAAGAGCGTCGGGTTCAAGGGTCAGGACTCTATTGTCTGGCGCGGCGCTTTCTACAACCCGGTATCTTCTCGCAACGCGATGATTAACCCAACAATGGGCGGGGCGTTTTTGCAGCATACTCGGTTTATCTCTGTCGCAAATCGAGGGATCAAAAACACGGACGTGCTGTTCGAGGGCAACTCCATCCACGCCGACTTCACAACAGAGGCGGACGGGAAGGTTGTCGCGCTGCTGAATGTCGACACACAGTATTACGATTATGACCTGCTCACTACTCGCGGAAACCGCATTACCGGAACTTACGGCGCAGGGGTTATGACGCCATACCGGATCACCCGTCAGAATGTAAGCGCAGTCGGCCGAGTTGTTCGCTGGGTTGGTAGCGGAGATGTTTACGAGTACAACGCAGCCGACCTGCCGCAAGTAGAGTGGAATGCGGCCATTCAGGTCGACGACTACGACCTAGACTTCTCGCTTCCGGTGAATGTGTCGGACACCTCGACCGTTACCGTTGGCCAGTTCCTATTGAATGGCGGCGGAGCCGTTCACGTTGACCTAAAGGCTACGCTGAACAAGGCAACCACGGGGCAGGTCGGATATTTTCACAGGCAAGGCCTGTGGTACGACAACTCCGGGACCGCAACAGTCGTTGGCGCGGTAAACGACACTTATGTGAACAGCGCGCTCGCAGGCGGCGGGGCCACGCTAAGCACTTCGGGGGTATTGGTGCGCGGTCGAATTACAGGGCCAGTGAAAGGGCTTGTAAGAATACGCGCAACTTGCTCGTCCAAGCCGTAATGCTAAAATGACACCACCAATCACGGGTGAATGATGAGGAGTTCACAGATGTCACAACACGCCGCAAACGAGGTGGCAGCAGCAGGGATGAAGCTGGCACCAGCTGGCGCGGTAGTAGTGGCTGATGGCGCTGCGCGGACGATTTGGGGGGTTGGCTTGCAGGACTGGGTATATATTGCAACGCTGCTTTATCTCGCCTTCCAGATCGTTGTGATCATGCCGCGAGTTGTTACGACCGTGAAAGGCTGGTTCAACCGTGGGGATTAAAGCCCGCATTGCAGCCGGTACGCTTGTTCTCGCAAGCGGCGGGCTGCTGTCGTTTCTTGCGACATGGGAGGGCAGCGGGCAGAATACCGTTTACCCTGACCAGTTCGCTAACGGACTGCCCACTGTCTGTATGGGTCTGACGCGCCACACAAGCCCGGTGCCTGTAATCGTGGGCGACTACTGGTCAGACGAGAAGTGCGCCGAGATTGAGCGCGTTGTCATCCAGGGCAGACAGCTTGAGCTGGCCGACTGCATCCGCAACGACCGCATAAGCCAGAACACCTTTGACGCCCTGTCGTCCTTTGCTCACAACGTCGGCACGCCAGCCGCGTGCGCCAGTCGGGCTATGGGCCTGATCAACGCCGGACGGGTCGCAGAGGGCTGCAAGGCGCTGGCCTGGGGCGCAGACGGGCGCAAGGTGTGGGCGTATGCTGGCGGTCGATATGTGCGCGGCCTGCATAACCGACGACTAGCCGAGGTGCAACTGTGCTTGAAGCCGTGAAGATTGGTATTGCCGTTGCCGCGCTTGGGCTGGCGTTCGGAGCAGGCTGGACATGGCAAGGCGCACGCTCTGATGCCGCCATGTCTGACCTTGTTGCGCAACACGCAACAGCGCTTGCAAAGGCTACCGAGGCAGCACGAACAGAAGAGCGCCGCCGCTTCCAGAGCGTGGCGCAAGAGGGGGCAAAGGGTGATGAAGAGCTGCAAGACATTCGCGAGCGCGTTGTTGTTGGCGACGCTGAGTCTGACAGGCTGCGGCAACGACTCGATCAAGTCACCAGCTATTACCGCGCCGACAATTCCCGACTTGCCACCAAGTGGGCGACAGCAGAACAGACCATCGGCGTGCTCACCGGATTGCTTGGAGAGTATGACGGATTTGCGAGCGCGGTCGCTGGAGGCTATGAAGACGCTCGCGCCCGAGGATTGACCTGCGAGCGCGCTTGGGATGCTATTAGGGGCGAGACAGGTGGCGGTGCGCCTCGGCTATAAGCGGGCCGTGGCCTGGGTGCGCTGATAGTGCATCAGCTAGCCGCATGATCAGTTCGTCGTCTGCGTCGATTTCCAGCTCTAGCAGCTTGGCGTCCGCGTTGTACGCCTCTGCGCGCTTGGTTGCTGCGTAGAATAGCGTGGCGAGAACCATGCTGGCGAGCATTAGGATTGTGGCGAGCATGTTCACACCTCCTTCGCTAGACCGGCGTCGTATAGCGCGCCAGCATACAGCGCGGCCAAATCCATCGGCGCAACGTCTGTGTTTGGCATAGTGAATCGCGCGTCCTTCATTGACTCGCATGCCGCCTCAATCCACTTGTCGCGCTGTGATTTGATGGGGCGGAACAACCCAGCTGCGCCACGGGACACTTGAACAACCCCATCATGCGAGACATGGGTAAAGGCTGCCAGCGTATCGCCTGACTCTCCCTCGAAATGAGCGATGATCCGGCACGATGAGTAAGTGTAAGGCCGCTCAACGTAGCCGCTGCGATACTCACACTCAACCCCAACACCCGGCAACCCCTCACCATCCCACTCCGGCGCACTCAGGCGCTCGCGTTCGGCTTGCCACATTTCGCGGGTTACCTCGACCCCCTCGCCGTAATCCTCCCCGGCATCATCGGCAAGCTCGGACGCATAAAAATCATGCCTGGAGTCATTAAACCTTACCTCTTTGTCCGGGTCCTGAGTGGCGAACGTCTGATTCTCCGGCCACTCCCCCAACTCCCGCGCCAAAATCGTCACAAACTTAGTCATTTCCCTTCTCCTTATAGAATAATCACACTAGCACACCGGCCAGACTCGCCAGCGCGCATGCTGTGGTCAGTGTAATCGCCGTTGCAGCCGCATTGACAGTGCATTAAGTTACGCGGAATGTAACGTACCGCGTTGTCGCCTGTTGCGCATTGCTTAACCTTGCCGCCGTTGCGCTGGAATTTCTCTGTGAGTGCTGCGAGTTCTTGCGAGTTCATGGTAACGCCTCCGTGTTGGTAGTGGAGTCACTATAGCTGCGCTCTTGGCTGCCTGCACTACCGTTCGTCGGATCAACAGGCTTTCTGATCCGCTGCCAACCTTCGCAGACCGTGCAGTACAGCCAGCCGGTTGACTGGTAGAAGACAGCGCCAGTGCCGGCCAGCTTGTGATCGCAATAGCACTCGCGGCTGTCGTAGTGTGGGCGTGTCATGACTTCGATCCGCGCGGCGGACCCATTGCTATGGCTTCTTCAAGAGTCACCCCCTTGTTTTTCATGCGCGATCGCAGGCTGTTTTCGTGTATACCCGCCATCTTGGCAACATCGCGCAGCTTGATTTGCTCGCCTTGATATACGTGCTTTTCTCGCTTCTGTCTTGCAGGCGCTGGCGGCTCTGGCTCTGGCTGCGGATCAAGCGACGTGATCGCTCCGCCATTGTTCAGATAGTCCAACGTCAAAAGCTCAATCATCGCCCGGTCAGCCTGGCGAGCGGCGACAGTGTATGCGCCGAATGGATGGGATTCAGATTGGTTCATTTGTCACCTCGATTTTGTGTTTGCAATCCGGTGCGGCCATGTTCACGCGGATGCTGCGATAGTCAGCCACTACGCCGCGATCCCACTGCACAAAAGCTAAATACCTCTGGCAGGTGTCGCGCTCCGGGCACCACTGGCCGTCCGGCATCAGATCAAAGCGTCCGGCGCAGCGGGCTATGTCGAAGGGAAGGGTGGTCATCCACTGGCCTCCATCACCACGTAAGGGTCATACCACTCACAACACCAGAGCACTCGTGCACGCTTGCAGTCTCTGGCGACCATCGCGCCGACAGCGCGTTTCGCAGCAGAGCGCTTGCACTTCGTTGGCTTGCCGACCGTCTCCCACAAGCGATGGCCGTGCTTGCGTACCTGGGCGACGTACACGCCAGCAGGCGCATGAATGTGAATGCTCACTTCTCACCCTCCTTGCCCTGCTGGGCTAGGGCTGCGTCGATGCGAGCAATCGTCTCAAGCGCTGGGTGAGCCCCATACGGACCTGACGTTATGTGCTGTTTCGCTTCCATCAGCGCCTTCTCCAGCTCCGCAATCCGCGCCTTGTCTGCTTCAATAATCAGGGCCATTTCACGCATGGCAGGCGCCAAGTCTTGCGGTCGCTCCGCAAAGCCTTCTACCGGTTCGCAGACCCCAACTGATGCCGGGATACCAATGCACTGGCGGGAAGCCAGCTTGTGCATTGTGAAAGCGTCGCGCTGCTCTTCCAGCAACTTAATCCGCGCCTTGTCTGCTGCGCGTGCGGCTTCGTGGTGACAGAAAAGCACGAAGTCGCCGTCAGGGGTCGGCTTCATGTTGTACCCGAACGCCGTGTTTTCCGGGTGCCAGCGCTTCACCTCCGGCTTACTCGCTGTCATGGGGCTGCTCCTTCATCACGAATTGCGCACCGTTGGCGCATCTGATTTTGGGCGGGCCGTTACCGAGACGGACATCTGTGACGCCACTGTTCTGAGCGCACATCTCTTCGGCATTCGCCCAGTCTTCAGGCTCAATAGTCCGGATTGCCATCGTGTGGGCGAATATCGCGGCTCCCGCAATCGTAATGCACCAAACAATAAAGCCTTCCATCACTCCCCCTCCCGGTGCTGGTGGGCGGCGAGTGCTGCATTCAACGCTCGCTGGTGCGGCGCTAGTCGATCCATCATTCTCTGGTCATAATCGCTCCACTCTGGGGCCGGGTCGCCACAACATTCCAGCCCGGGGCGGCCACAGCACACCGGCTCTGCGCTGTTATACGCCTCATGCATGATCGCCTCTATCTCTCGCAGAGCGTTGTGAGCAGCCTCAACCAGCCCCGCCACATCCGGGGCGGCAGGGGCTGGCGAGGGCTGCGGGGTGGTGTCGTTTGCAGCGGTCACGCACTCGCAAGGCATGGTATTTCCGTCTAGATCTAAAGCTACCTTTCGAGCGCCCATGCAGTCACACTTGTAAACTGGGGCGCACTCGACGGCGTAAAGAACATGGTCATACCCTTTCGACACAGCCAAGTCATGAATCCTGCCCCACATATCAATTCGCTTATCAGTCTCCACCCGCTCAACAGGCGCAGCCTTTGGAAAGATTGCATCTACGTCCACAAACTGTTCTGCGTGCTCGCGCTCCTGCTCTGCGAGATACTTCCAGTGATCAACATGCGGCCACGGCGACTCGACAACTACAGCCGATACTTTGATGTCGCAGTTGGCCGACAGCGCGTTCAGCGCCGCTGCGTGCTTTTCGGCGTCGTCGCGATTGAATGCCGGGTACAGCTCGTCCGGGCCTTGAGCGTGAACGGCCCATAGCTGGTCAACCGACAACGATTCCTTGTCAGTTGCCCGCTCAACAGGCGCAGGGGCGGCGGATAGCATGGCCTGATAAACCGGCTGCACAACAAAGTCTTGGCAGTCGAAGCCTTGGCGCTCAAGCTCTGCAAGTGCGGCGTCCTTCATTTCGCGCGTGGCTACGCTCGGCACGAGCACATCAGGAATCTTGCCATCCGACACCAACACACCCGGCGTCATTTCATGTTCTTGTTTCATGCTGCCTCCGCCGCGTGGTTTCGGGCGCTCATGGATAGGTCCATCAGGTTGCTGAACTCGTCGCTAGTGATCGACCCAGACAGCGACGAAACCAGCAGGATGCCGTGCAGCACGCCGAACTCGTATTCCGGGTTGCGGCCATAGCGAACGCCTTTGAGGCGATTAAGCACATATCGAATCACTGTATCGCGTTTCATGCTTCCAGCTCCTTATGCTTCAAAACATCCTCAACAGAATAGCGCCCCTGGTCGAACGCCTCGGCTACCGCATAGACCTGATCGGCCTCGCGCAGGCGTTGCAGAGCGCCAGCCAACAGATATTCCAGCGCCTCGCAGCGGTCGCGCAGCAGGTCTGCGTTCTCGGTTGTGGTGATGTCGCGCTGTTGTTGTGTGGTCATTGTGCTGCCCTCCAATTAACGCCCTTGTTTTCCGGGTGCATTAGGTAGTCCGCGCCCATTTCGTCGATACGTTCCGCACGGCGGATTGCGGTGCGGCGTTGGAGCTGGATGCGCTCCAGCTCTTTGCGTGGTTTGCGTGTTGCCATTGTCATAACGTGTGCTCCTTATGCGCCAAGGCCGAAAGTGCTGCGGCGAATCTCTTCAAGCTGCTCGCGCAAGCTGCGAATCTCCAAGTCCTTGGGGCATTCGGGCATGACATCAAGCATACTCTTGCGCAATCCGTCGTATTGATGGGTAGTCATCTTGAGACGGATTGACACGCCTTCGCTTCCGGTGACGCTGACATAGTCGCCGTTGCGCACGAATCGACCGCAAATCAGATCGTCAAGTGCACGCTCGGCGACATAGCGAGCATTTACAAAAGAGTCGGCCTCGATGAACGGCATCATGTCGTCGTGAACGCTCTTCATTGCTTCGGCGGCAGATTCTTGCATGCTCTCCGCCAGTTGGTTCTTTATCTGCTGGAAACGCTCTTCTAATGTCATTACTTCACCTCCTCCGTTGTTCGTGCAGTGATAGTAGCCCATCCGTGCGGGGAGTGGGCTACCGTTCGTCGGCTACTTGATCGCTTTCGCCCGCTTCTTCGCATAAGCCATCGTATCGGCCCATGCGGACTTCTTGAAGTGCGAGCACTGTCGGTAGTAGTGCAAGGCGTCTTGGGCGGCAAGTCCCGCGATGCGCTCGCTGATCCGCGCTTTCATCAACTCTGCCTTCACGTTGTTCAGGATGAAATCGTCTTGGCTCATAGCCCGCACCATTGGTTCGACATGTCGTAGTAGCCGCGATATTCGCCCATGCTGAACGGGATCGTGCCAGACGTGCACAGGCAGACTTTGTGCCCGTCAAGCGGTCCTCCGTGAAGCATGTGGCGGGCCTTGATCCGTGACGGCTTTGGCTTCTTGTGCGCCTTGCGGCGTACGATTGGGTTCCAGAATTTGAGTTTCATGCTTCCTCCAACTGGATGCGCCGCCCCGGATAATCGATGAACTTCGACTTGAACGTGCAAGCCTCTTTATGCGTCATCGGCGTGGCGTTAAGCTGGATAACGTCGCCGGTCTTTTCGTTGATTGCTACAACGTTGTACATTCTTTCCACTTCCCACCTCCTTTTTATCAAAACCAAACCTTAATCTATTCCGCGCCGTGTGTGTTGACCGTTGGTCGGAATTAAGCATCAACCGCCGCAGCGAGACACAGACACATAAACGCGATCATGTATTCCCCGCAAAGCAGGAAGAAAAACGCGAAGAAATAAAGCATCAAACCACCTCCACCCTAATAACCACATGCCTAATAAAAACCTGCCGCGCCACATCCAAAGCCTCCGCCACCGTAGCCCTCTCCGTCACGATCATGCTCACCGGCTGGCGCTTGCCCTCGATATATACCCGAAAGGCCGAATGCCGCCTAAACATGAGCCGAATGGCGTCCTTTACCGGCTCACGTTCGGCTTCTGGTAGCGCTTCGACAGCGGCTAGCCATTCGGATTTTGGGAGGGCTGTTATTTTGGTGGCGGTTGCGTCAATATCCATTCCTGAAACGCCTCCCATGCCGCTTCAAACCCAAGCGCAACACATACAAACGCGCCGCGCCTTAGTGAATCCTCCAGAAATTCCAGCTGCCCAGGCTGCCATGACGACTTGGTATGATCGCGCCGTTTCAGCTCGCAGCAGAACACGGGCGATCCAATTATGATGATATCTGATGCGCCCGGAAGCATGCCCTCTGCCTTCATTCGTGCAACCTGGGCATGCGTAAACTTGCCCTCGTTTCTTGGGTGAAGCGCAACGCTTGCCCACTCGGTCATTCGCACCTGATTGAAAAACGTTACCTGCTCGGCGGCCTCTTTAGGGCAATCGCCTCTGTACGACTGGTCGCCGTATACAGGTAACCATCGGGGCATCTTCATGCTGTTATCTTCTCCTGCAACAATTCATCGTCGGTCGGTGCGCCAAAGCCCAGCACCTTCCAGAAGTCGCCGTCTTTGACGTAGCTTACGGTCCTCGGCGTTGTTTTGAACTCATCAGTGGCAAGCGAAAATGCGTGCTTCTTCTGCGCCTGATAGCTGCTGTTCTCCAGCAGGTACACCGGGAACTTGCGGCGCGGCGTGGTGATCGTCGCCGTGATCATGTCATTACCGGCGCGACTGATACCGCGCACATACTCAATGCTCAAGCATTCGTCGCACTGCGGATTGGTCGGATCTTTCTTGTGCAGGCGGTGCATTTCAATGAGCTTGTCATTCGGGTTGATAAGCTCCGCCTTGCACCCGCCACAAAAACGCGCCGCAATATCGTTGGCATGGTCGCAGACAGGGCAGACCTTGCACGACCAGTAATAGTCGCAGCGCTCGCCCGTTCGAATGTGCGAATGCTGGCAACGCCTGCCGTAATGCGCAGGCATCGGAAGCATGTCACCGTTGGCGCTCTGTACCATGATCCGCTGGCCCGACAGGTCGACAAAATACCCGTACTGGTCAACCTCGAAACCCGCATCATTCTTGCGAGCGCTGAACAGGTTGATACGGCTGCATGACTCGCATACGGCCTCGATAGGCTCCAAGCCTTCGGACTGGTAGGCGGCTTTCACCTGCGGCGCGTATAGGTCTCCGTCTGGGCAGTGCGTTTCAATATTGCCCGCGTAGTCGAGCACCACGCATTCATCTTTGCCATCAAACAGGCGCATGCCGCGCCCCATGATCTGTTGCAGCAGGCTAACCGATTCGGTCTTGCGCAGAATCGCAATGTGCGAAACGTTCGGGGCGTCAAAGCCAGTGGTCAGGACCGCAACGTTCACGAGGTACAGGAATTTACCTGCCTTGAAGTCAGATATGATCTTGTCGCGCTCGCCCTTCGGGGTTGCTCCAGTGATCAGGCGCGCATTGTCTGGGTGCAGGCTAGCCATCACCTCTTTAGCGTGCTCGACAGTCGCCGCAAAGATCATTACCCCTGTGGCGTCTTGGGTTTGGGCGACAATGTCAGCAACAATCGCCGCCGTCTTGCGCCCCCAGCCCTCAAAAGCCGCCTTTACCGTCGCCGCACTGAACTGCCCATTGCTCTGCACCTTCAAGCCGCTTGTGTCGTACTTGGCGGCATTGATTGTCCCAGCACACAATGGCGTCAGGAATCCTAGGTCTAGCAGCATGCGCGCGCCGATGCTATACACGCATTGGTGAAAGTAAGGCTCAAGCGCCACGCTCTCCGCAAGCGCCCTGCCGTCCTGGTCTACGCCGTATATGAACCCCGTACCGAGGCGGTATGGAGTAGCCGAAAGCCCCGCTACGCGCAAATTCGCGTTGCCTGCCCGCATGTCGTCGATGATCCTCTGGATCGTCGGCGTTATCCGGTGGCATTCATCAACGATGACGCCAGCGAACTCGGAACCTAAGCGCTTGGCGACCTTCTTGAATGTGCCCTCTGTGGCAAACACCACTTGATGTCGCAGGCTCTTTTGCCCGGCGCTCGCGCTGTAAACGCTGCACTTCTCGCCAATGGCGCGGTACTTCTCGGCGTTCTGCGTGACAAGCTCGGCAGATGGGGCGAGACAAAGAACGCGCTTGCCGCCAGACAAATCATGCAGCGTCTTTGCCAGCATGGCGACGATGACGGACTTGCCTGCCCCGGTGGCCGCCTCTACAACAACGGGCAGCGTTGATGCGCGCCAGTGGGCAATTACGGCGTCGTGAGAATCCTGTTGATAAAACCTTGGCTGTAGCATTTTGATCCCCGGTCAAAGGTGGTCAGGAAGGCGCGGAAACATTGACTAGATGCTTTCGGGTGGCCACCCTATCCGCGCGCAAATATTATATCACGACATCTTCCAGAACACAGACGACTTGGCTCGATACGGCTCAAGGTCTACGCCTTTCAGCTCAGGCACCTTGGCGTACTGCACATTGCCTTTTCGCTCAACCTGGGTCAGCTTGCGACCGTGAATCAGTGCGTCCTGACTACCGGCAAGCTCGATAAGCTCGGCAATGATCGCCTTTTCTCGCGCCGCGTCATCCTTCTGGCGCTGGCGGAGCGCGTCAAGCTCGCCCAACATTCCGACAGCCTCTGGCGACTCGATGACAGATCGCAGCGGCTCCAGGTGCTCTGGGTTGTCCAGCTCGCTCAGGTAAAGCTCATAAAATGCGCTGATTGCTGGAAGGTTTCTGTCAATCCATTCGGGGTCAAGTTCGACGCGCTCAATCTTGATCTGCTCCGGCACGTAGTCATGCGACAGAGGATCTCCCTTTGGCGCGACGTACTGGGCAAAATAGGCGTGCTCGCAACCGGCAGCCAGCATTTCCATCTGGACCTGAGCCGCATAGTGCGGCTGATCCGCCAAAGGCTTAAAGCTCGCCTCGGCATCGTTGCGCAAGCCGAAAGGCACTTTCAGCTCAAGCACGCCGCCGTCATCCGTCAAACCATCAGGCGATGCACCCATGCGGTCGCCGTACGGGAAAAATCCGCACTGCTCGACTTGCAGGCCGGTTTCTCGCATGAATGCCAGCAGGGCGCGCTGTTCGTTGTTGGTTCCGTGCTCGGTAGCCGGGTTTCCCTTGAACTCTGATTCTGCGCCGTGATACTCGCGCACCATTGCGCGCAAAATGTCCGCAGGCTTCTGCCAAGGCGACAGTCCGAGAATTGCGCCAACGCGGCTGCCGGTAATGCGGCCTTTGCGTTTCTCAAACCATTCAGCAGACCGCTGGGTTGTTGTGAAATCTTTCCGTGAATCTGACATAAACATCGTGCGCCTCTTGTTTGGTTTTGTAAGACCCTAGCGCGTAACATTTACCGCCTGCTGTTGCGCGAGCCTGATAGTTTCCGCTGGCCAATAGCTTTACGCCAACCGGTAAATCTTTTTTCTTGCTCTTTACTCTTGTGTGATTTTGAGCATTTACACTTGAGGTTGTGTTTCTCAAGTTCTCTATTCTATTGTCACGACCATCGCCATTTATGTGATCAACTAGAATAGGCCAGTACCCGAATGTAATGAGCCAAGCTAGCCTGTGCGCTCTATGTCTTTTCCCAGCTAGCGTGATACTTACATAGCGTCCCTTTTTCGTTCCAGCAACCTTTCCATGTTTTTCATTGTGATTCTTGTTGACTGACTTCCATTTGAATATTCCCGTTTCCGGGCAGTAAGAAAGACTCTTTCTTATTAGCTCTATCTCGTTTTTGTTTCCTTCTGCTTCTTTGCCTGCAAGTTCCACCGCAGAACTTGGCCCTTGATGTACCAAAGAACTCTTTTCCGCATTCATGGCATTCCCGTTTTTCTATAGACATGCCCTCAATGTACCTCAGTTGCGTTACATTGTCAACATGCCCGGCACTTGGCCGGGCTTGTGGTGAGTTATACCAGCAGTGCGCGTACGCCACGGTACGGGTTGGCAAATGGTATATCGTCGTCGAAGCTGTCAGCCGCAGGTGCCGGAGCGGGTGGCGGTGTAGGAGCCTTAGCCGGTGAAGCAGCCTGCGACTTGGCAGGCGAAACGGCTTGGACCCAGTTGCCGTGCTTGTGCTGCTCTTTCGGTAGTGCGTTCCCGGCCTTGTCCTTGTCGATAGTCCAAGTTG
>TARA_R100000093_G_C1945685_1_pt1 | contig 44800 bp, 73 predicted proteins | sample TARA_R100000093 | Tara Oceans TARA_R100000093 (sample SAMEA2620053) | marine metagenome | biome: marine biome (ENVO:00000447); feature: mesopelagic zone (ENVO:00000213) & marine oxygen minimum zone (ENVO:01000065); material: "saline water (ENVO:00002010), including plankton... | reverse complement strand
GCCCGTCAGACCAAAGCATCCAACCATCTGGCACGCTGTCTTCAATCATCCGCCGCGCTTCTTCGGTCTTTTCTAATCTCGCCGACACAGGAATACCAATGGTTTCTGTGACTCGTTTCTTGCCAATAAACTGGTACGTATCGGTATCCGCAATAGTCACATCGGCATCACTATAGGACATCCCAGTTAAGCATTCAGCGAAATCAGCAAACTCCATGCTTAATTCCGAAATTGTTAAACCAGAAGCTCGATCTTCAATAGAAACAAAAATCTTACCTTCACCTTTATACATTGAACGTCGACTAATCGTCACCTTGCCTTTAATCATCACTCCACCTCCGCTAACTCATTAATTTTCGCCATCGCTGGCGATTCCTTACGACCCCACAGGTTATACACTTTTTTCTGGTGGTCAAGCATGTGTTCGACCTGTGCCTTCAGCGCCATGGCGGCGGCCTTGTCTTCACCGTATCGGCGCATAGACAGATAGACCCTGGCTGCCGAATGGTGCACAGAGTTAATCAGGTAGCCACTCAGTGCGTTGCCGTCCTCATCCTCCATGCGATCCCAGGACATCATCAGGTCGGCCAACTGTCGGCGCAGCTGTGATGCTCGGCTTGAGATTTTCCGCGATTCGATACCGGTTCGTGCTGCTGCCTCCGATGTTGTCATCTCGCCAGTGGCTACCCGAATGTAAATTTCTGTTTTTTTCATCTTTTCTCGACTTTCTTAATTAATGAATGCAAAACTTTATTTGATTTTGATAAATAAAACAAGGGGTATATTCAATTCTGATAAATTTAATTTGATTCTGAGTAATTTTATTAAACATTATCAAATTCTTATTTTTCGATTGTAATTTCAACACCTTGTAACCTATTGATTTTAAAGGGTTTTTTACTTGCCGTTGACCACGGGTTATTTCCCTGCTAAGATGAGTTTTCCTCAGAACGAAGGAGCCGGGCGGGACGCCTCCGGGTCTGCCGCTCCTAAACGAGAAAACTCTTAGCGGATAACCCTGCCCGGAGTCACAACCATAAAATAGGTACAGGTTAGAAACAACCTCTTAGGTGTATAATGGATAAAGTGACTGATAATTAAGTAAGAGTATTAAAGATGAAACTGACTCAGAAACAGGAGAATTTTGCGTTAAACTACGTTGAATGTGGAAACGCATCAGAGGCATACAGACGGTCTTATAATGCCTCTAATATGAAAACAGAGTCAGTTAACCGGAAAGCTCATGATGTACTTGAAAACGTCAACGTATCGGCAAGGGTGGAAGAATTGAAACAACAGCATAGAGAGCGGCATAACGTTACCGTTGATGACCTCCTGAATGAGCTAGAGGAGGCACGAACGGTTGCCTTGACCTGTGAGACGCCTCAAAGCTCTGCGGCTGTCTCAGCGACAATGGGGAAGGCTAAGATACTGGGGCTTGATAAACAGGTTATTGACCACGTCAGCTCTGATGGCACCATGACGCCGAAAGGCACAGTGATAGCCAGTGATGTGCAGGACATACTGGACAACCTCTGATGCTGGATTGGGAGGAGTTAACGCCGGGTCAGCGTGAGGCTGTAAGGCTGATTTCTGAGCGCAACTTTCTCAAATTCCAGCAGGTCTGGTTCCAGCTGCTACAGGGCCAGAAATTCATAACCAACTGGCACCATGAATACATGGCCGAAGTCGCGCATCAGATGGTCAAGCGTGAGCGCGGCAACACCATCCTGAACATCCCGCCGGGCGGTACAAAGACCGAAACATGGTCGATTGCATTCCCGGCATGGTCGCTGATACAGCAGCTGTCGCCATCGGATCGCCAGCGCTATCTAAACCTGTCGTTCTCTGACTCCCTGACCAAACGCAACAGCCGCCGTGTGCGCGACATGATCAAATCACCGGAGTGGCAGTCGCTCTGGCCGTCGGTATTCGGCGTTGACCAGGCTGAGGAGTGGTCGCTGTGTGATGATGGCGGCAAAAACATTTTTGAAGTGGTTAGTCGATCCACAGGCGGCCAAGTGACGGGTGGCCGTGGCGGCTATCCTGGCCCTGACTTCTCCGGTATGGTGTTTCTGGATGACCCTGACAAGCCTGATGATATGTTCTCAGAGGCTAAGCGGGCAAAATCACACCGACTACTGGTCGATACCGTGCGATCCCGTCGCGGTGACAAATCCAAAGAGCATCCAACACCCATCGGACTGATTCAGCAGCGCCTGCACCTGATGGATTCGACCGGGTTTATCATGTCTGGCGGAATGGGTCTTGAGTTCGATTGCATTAAAATCCCGGCACTGATTGACGAGGGCTACATCGAACAGCTGCCGGAGCCATTCCGGTCTAAATGCTGGGAATCTGTGCGAGGCACGGACAAATCCGGGCAGTACTGGTCATTCTGGCCAGCCAATGAGCACGTTGGCCAGCTGATGCAGCTGTGGGAGCAGAACGAATACACGTTCATGGCTCAGTACATGCAAAACCCTATCGCACTGGGCGGTCAGATATTCGACCCTGAGTGGTGGAATTATTACAGCTACGATGACATCGGCGTATTTGAATGGCGATTTATCACGGCGGATACCGCGCAAAAAACCGGGCAGCACAACGATTTCTCTGTGTTCTGCCACTGGGGTGTCTATGACGGCAATCTGTACCTGATCGACATGCACCGTGGCAAATGGACGGCTCCCGACCTGCGCGAGCAGTTTAAAATGTTTGTCGGCCAATGCTGGGAATTTGATAACCTGTATCACGGCACGCTGCGCTCGATACATGTTGAGGACAAAGCGAGCGGTACCGGGTTGATTCAGGATTTGTCGCACGAGCTGCCGCTGTCGATTGACGCAATTCAGCGGAACCGAGATAAGTTTTCCCGCTCGTTTGATGCAGCACCGCAGATTAAGGCGGGTCGCGTATACCTGCCTAATGACAAGCCGTGGCTGGCAGAGTTTGTGAGCGAGCACAGCGCGTTTACCGCCGATGATACGCACAAACATGATGATATGGTGGATAACACGATGGACGCTGTTGATGTTGCACTACTAGGCCAGACATTCGACTTCGGCGCCCTGTTGCCATCGCGGATGAGGTAGTGTATTGTGGGTTTGTAATTGACGAGAGGATAGAAAATGAAGAACCTGGAAATAGCAGAAAACAGCAGCACCCTGTACAACCTTGGCGACGATGGATGCAACGACATTTGGTTTAATGTCAATAAGTACAGGGCCGACAGAGAAGCTGAGATTCAAACTGCGCTTGAGATCATGAAGCGCGTCAACATGCACGATCAGCTGGTGGAGGCGCTGTCAGATATGATTGAGCAGTTTGCTGATTTTGACGAAGACGCCGGAGAGCTTAAACAGGTACAACGGTTCGCGGTTGTAAATACTGCAATGGAGCTTATCGAAAAGGAAGAGGGACAATAACCATGACACAACAACTAACCATCGAACAACTGAAGTTTGCCCGGAGTATTGGGGCTACTCATTACGACTGGAATAACAGACGATTCCGCAAGGACGGGAGTTTTTACAGCGAAAGGAAAGATTGCTGGTTGTATGGATTGAATGAGAATCAATATAACCCGCGCAAACAAATCAAGAAAATCGACTTCTCCCCGCTGGATGAACCGGAGTCTGAGTATGTGCCAAAGGTGGGGGAGGAGTGTGAAGTGTACACAAATGATCACGGGTGGATCAATGCTAAACCTGTTGGTGAGGATGGCGGGGAGTATGTTTACAGGCTTGAGATTCCCATGGGGAATAGGCTTGAGATTAGATACATGAAGTGCTCAAGATGCAAATTCCGCCCACTACCCGACCCAGAACAGCAGCGCCGTGATGAGCTGCTGGAGAAGTGGCGCAGTCAGTCGCTTGAAAATGCTCACGACACTGAAGCCTCTGTTTTAACCGTGGGCGAAATGATTGATTTTATTGTTGATCTGGAGGGCGAGTGATGAGCGCGAGCACTATAATAATTTTCGTTATGTGGTTGTTTATCTCTGCGCTGATGAGCTATGACAAAGGCGCGAGTGATCTACGGGATTCAATCACCAATACCTGCACCACAGAAGGCCAGTTCACCGCATTTGGCCGCACATACCGCTGCGGCGTAGTTGAGCATGAAACAATCCAGCAGTCCAAAGCCCGGCGTTTCGAGCAGTGCCGGGCGTGGCTGCATAACGCATTGCGAGAACCACATGACACTAACTAACCTGGTACTCCAGCACACCGGAAAACCCGGACGGGAATGCCATCACCGGCACCAGATGCAGGGCACAGGCAGCCATTTTTACCACTCCACCGGGCTGCTTTACTGCTCCCGGTGCGGAGGGTGGCAGTTGATTAAAAAGAGAATACCCGCCTAGTGCGGGTTTTTTTATTGCAAGATTGCAAGGCGTGTGTATTATTGAAAAAAAGAGGAGTAAGCATGAAATCAGAACACATCTCAGAAACCGGCTGCACGATTCACGATGCGACCGGCGCACTAAAGCATCGCTGCAAAGTACATCGCGTCACGTGTCCGTGTGGCGCTGAGTTTGAGGCTGTCGGCACTTACGTCAGGCAGGGGAAGGTTAGAAGCTGCGGCTGCATGAGCACGCGATCAAAACGATACAAAAAACGCGAAAAAAACGCACTGCGTGAGTCGCTTTCCCGGCAACTGTGGGCGATGAGGTTGTGGGTGAGGGCTGGGTGATGGATAAGCGCGAATGGACGACACTGGAGCAGCAAAGGCTGGTTAAAATGTCAAAGTCGATGACTGTTGCCGAGGCCGCCAAAGAGCTTCGTAGAACGTATAACTCCGTGTTGTCAAAGTCACATCAGCTTGGTGTATCGTTCCGTGTCGCAAGTGCATCAAAGAAACGCACTATATTTGCCGAAGATATAGCGCAAATGATGGAGCTTCAAAGCCTTGGGCTATGCTCGTCAGAGATAGGATGCTACGTAGGCGTGCACAAGATGGGCGTTAGATCAGCGCTAAGCAAGGCCCGCCGTGGTGGATTTGACGCCTATCCTCTGCGCGGGGTTGACAAACAGTAATAATGCGTCGATAGTTGGGTTTTTACGGGAGAAGATTATGGAACAAAAATTAACGATGGAGCAGCTTCATTTTGCGCGCAGTATTGGGGCGACTCGGTATTTGCGGGGTGGAATATGGGCCAATGAATCAACAACGGATTTTTTTCATACAGGCGACTCTGTTTGGATGGGAGCATATTGGATGCCGCTTAGCCATTCCGTGAGCGATGATAGGTGTCCGATTATAGACTTCTCGCCGCTTGACCATGAGTGTGGCGATGCCGAAAAGGTGCCCGGAAACACCGAAAAATACCCGGCGTACTTCCGTGACGTTTCTGGCTTATCAGAGGTCGATGTCTACGCCATTCATAATCTTTTCGGCATTGATGATGCGTCTGGCTGCATTCATCACGCGAGTAAAAAGCTGTTATTGTCTGGCACGCGCACTGGCGGAAAATCAAAACGCGACGACATACGCGAGGCGCGCGACACTCTCAATCGCTGGCTGGAGCTTAACAAATGAAAAACTACTACTACGTAAAAATGCACGGAATCTGGCGCGTCGCGCTGTATGTGCCGAAAGAAGACGTATACCTACTGCCGGGCGATGAGTTCGACCATAGCCCGGATGACTTTGATGAGATTGGCGAGCGCGTACCGGCGCCGGAGGGTGAGTGATGGGTGGTCAAGACTACAGAAAAATAAGCACCGAAACTAAAATCAAGGTGCTGAAGATGGCCGCTACAATTCTGGAGATGCACGGTGTTGCTGTCGGGGCTAGAATCTGCCAAGACTGGTCTGGAGACGAGGAACTATCACCTGGAGCCGTTTTCACCAAGGCGGAGCGGGATTCACTTTCGTTCAATTATGAACAGAAAAACAGCGGCGGTGATGACTATATCGCGGGCTTTGACGCAATGAGTGACGAGATGGTTGCGTCATTCACTATTGCGGATGCAATTGACCGGATGGCCGTGGAGCTTGCTTCACGGGAGGGTGAGTGATGAACTGCCTCTGCCCAAGCTGTGAATCTGACAATATGCGCACCCACTCGGCCAACCCGCCGCGCTGGGTGTGTGGTGATTGCGGAAAGACAACGCGCAACCCTGTTGATGGCTACGTATTCCCAAAGCAGGAGGTGAAGTCCAATATCGTCGTCTTTACCTGGGCGCAGAACGCAACACCTGTTTTTAAGCCATTTCTGCGCAGCCTGCACACATACTGCCGCGACCGTGGCGCTCAGCTAATCGTAATTCCCGGCCGGTATAGAAACCCAACAAGCAGCTGGACGGCGCAACAGGAATCCCATGACTGGTGGTCTCCGGAGGTTGCAGGCTATCTGTGCGCCGATGACATAGCGGTAAATTCTAACCTGCGCCTGATGGGCAATGTTAAAATTCAGCCGACAGCATCAGAGCCGCTTACCGGATTAAAGACCATGGGTGGCGCTAATTCGGTGATATTCGGCCATCCACAGGTTGCATTTGAGACGGTCGCCACACCGCAAAGCAAGATGGCTAAGATTGTCTGTACTACTGGGGCGGTGACCAAGCCGAACTACACCGACAGCAAGGCGGGTGTAAAAGGCGAGTTTCATCACCAGTACGGCGCGACAGTGGTAGAGCTGGACGGCGGGAAATTCCACATGCGCCAGCTGATAGCCGACGGATCGGGCAAATTCTATGACTTAGACCGCTGCTATAACGGCGACAAGGTTACCGGCGGACACCGGGCTGAGGCGTTCGTTAGCGGCGACCTGCACGCCAAGTTTACCGATAAGGATGTGATCGACTGCTGGTGGCTGGGTGAGGAGTCTCTGCTTGGTCGAATCAAGCCAAAGCTTCAGGTATTCCACGATGTATTTGATGGCTACTTCGGCAGTCACCATCACCTTAATGACCCGTTTCTACAGTACAAAAAAGCAGTTAGCGGCGACAATTGCGGACGCTCCGAGGTTGACTTAACCGCAGAGCTTTTGGACTCGCTCTGTATCTGTCCTAAAAACTACGTCACCAAATCAAACCATGATGAGCATTTTGACCGCTGGCTAAAATCGACAGACTGGCGAAAAGATATGACGAATGCCCGGCTGTACCTGGAGTGTGCGCTCGGATGGGTTAAGGCCATTGACGAGGGGCGCAGCTTTGACCCTATCGCTGAGGTTTTGAGCAAAAAGGCCCAAAAGGCCATATTCCTGCGCCGAAATGACAAGCTGATGACAAAGGGCTATGCGCTGAACTATCATGGTGACAGTGGGCCGAACGGTGCGCGAGGGTCTGCAAAGGCATTTGACCAGATCGGTGTTCGCTCGATCATCGGCCATAGCCACTCCCCTAGAATCCACAAGGGTTGCACTCAGGTCGGATTAAGCGCACGCTATGATCTGGAGTATGCAATTGGCAGTCCATCCAGCTGGATGCACACCGCTGCGATTATTTACCCGAATGGCCGCAGTACGCTGATAACGTGTATTGATGGAGAATATACTATTGAGGATAGCTAGAATGATTAAGAGGCATTATTTTATTTGCGTGGAAACACGCAGTAAGTCAGCAGGGGATATCTTAAGACAGTGGAGAAAGTTTACGCACTCATCATGGATTCCTGACCCACTTGGAGCGCTCGAAGAAATCTTGGCTGAGCTTAAGGAATACATATCAGACAATCATAGTGATAAATTCAACCCCGACGACATGATTGTCATTTCATTTAACCGCTGTTAACCACCCGCCGCCTGCATGGCGGCTTTTTTTTGCCGTGCTATAATCTGGCATAAATACTGCATGAGCAAACCCCATGACTGACAAATTCGAATTGCTGCAAACCATGATGCAGCTCAACAGCCTGCAAAACAATGCGCGGGCTGACCTATTCGGCGGCACGTATCAAGGCGCGATGTCATCGTATCAGCCGTCAAGCTGGCGCATCTATGGCTATCCGGCAAACCTTGAGTTTAACCACTTTTACACAGCTTACGAGCGCATTGCATCGGCGCGATCGGTTATCCGGCTGCCTGTGAATGAGTGCTGGTCTGATAATCCCATCATTGCAGCCGACCCGAAAAATGACAGTGATCAGATGGCAGCAGCCGTTAATGCCCTGGATGATCGCATCGGTCTATTCCGCGTTCTGAAAGGCGTAGACACCCGCCAGCGTGTTGGACGCTATGGCGCGCTGTTCATGCGTGTAGCAGACGGCCAGACGCTGGATAAGCCCATGAAAAAGGGAAGACTGGTATCTTTGACGCCGCTGTATGAGAGTCAGCTGGAGCCGACTACATTTGACACCGACCCGGCATCGCCAACATACGGCCAGCCGACCATGTACCAGATCAACGAGGACGCTACCGGGGATCGCAATAAAGACGCCGCCGGGCTGACTGGCAGTATTCACCCGTCACGGGTAATCATCTGGGCTGAGGGATCAGACGAAATAGGCAGCATTAAAGGCGAGTCGGCATTGCTCCCGGTGTTCAACAGCATTATGACGCTGGATAAGATCGAGGGTGCTGGCGGAACCGGGTTCTTCAGGAATGCTCGCGGCGCTCAGAAGGTTACATTTGATGGCGCGGATCTATCCAAGCTGCAACAGCTGCTGGGCGCTAAAAAGCCGGACGAGATCACCGACAAACTCAACGACATGGTTGACGGCCTGAACGCATACAATGATGCCGTAGTGGCAATGATGTCGGCTCAGATGGACACCATCACGATTGAGTTGCCAGACCCTGAGCAATTCGCACGCCTGTGCTGGGATAACATTTCAGCAGCGACTGGCTACCCTAACACCATTATGCGCGGCAGTCAGACAGGCGAGCGGGCCAGCAACAACGACCAAGCTCAGGCTGACAAAGAAACCGAAAGCCGCCGCCGCTCATTCCTGAATTACGCCATCCGTCATACCATTGACCGCCTGATTGCCATTGGTGAGTTGCCGAACGTGAGTTTTGGCGTATACTGGCCGCAGTCAGGCAGCGCGGAAAAGCTAAAACTGCTGGCAGAGGCAACCCGTGGCTACGGCGTGCCAATCGAAAAATTGGCCGAGATTGCAGGGTTCGATCCTGAGCAGTTCGGCACTGAGGAATTAGGCGAGGATGATAACGGTGAAAACGAATCGAACGAGCGGCTTTAAGCCACGAGCTGTAACAAGGCTGAATGCATTCCCTATTGCTATCGACTACGGAAAAAAAACAGAGATTTACTATCATTTCTCTGAGGGGGCGTGTATGCGAGTTGATGGCGGTGAATGGAATAGGTTGTCGCTATCGGCATTTCTGTCAATTCGTGAGTATGCTAGAGCTAACATTGCTGGAATAGCTGGCCATAATTTGGTTAGTTTTACACTAACATTTAAGCCTAATTGTGCGATCTCCATCGAAAAACAATGTTACGTTTCTCTGTTGGAGCCTAAGCGGCGCGATTGGCGATTATTATCACACTGCATCGCCACTTTTGCCTTGGGCTTGTCAGTGTTAGGGGTTGCAGCACTATGCAGCCTATAGCGCCGCGCAGCAAGTCTAACCCGTCCGGCACAACCAGCCTGATTCGTGGATCAGAGCGGGAGTTTCGGCAGCGGCTTAAGTCGGTGCGTGCCGGCGTACTGCGCTGGCTGGATCAGCAAAACCCGCGCGTGCTTGAGGCCAACGAACGCAGGGTCAATAACAGGTTCTACGCATTCCAGCTGGATGAGGTAAAACTTGCCGACCTTAGCGCCACTCTGGATCAGCTCATTCAGCAGTACATCATGCAGCGCAATGAATTCACGCAGCGCCATTTTATGAGCCAGTACGCCATTCTAGGCTACGAAAACGGCGCAGTGATGAATATCGAGAACATCCGTCAGCAAGACGCCGAGTATGCCACGTCGGTTGAGGAGGTGATAACGTCTCAGCCATACCAAGACAGGCTGGCCGTCACGTCGTCGCGGGTGTTCGAGGAGGTTCAGGGATTCAGCGCCGACATGAAAGCTGATCTGAACCGCATCCTTACTGATGGCATGAGCAACGGATTCAGTCCACGCCGGATTGCCCGCGAAATCCGCGACAATATGGACACGCAGTATAGCAGGGCAAAACGCATAGCACGCACTGAGATCAATAACGCACATCGACAGGCAATCTACGACGAAGACCGCCGGGCTGATGCTCTAGGCGTCCGCACAATGCTGATGCACATTTCTGCGCTGATACCGGGGCGCACGCGCCGCACTCACGCTGAGCGCCATGGTTGGGTTGGTACGCGCGAGCAGGAGGCCGAATGGTACGCTGAGGGCGGAAACGCCATAAACTGCCTGTGCACGCCGCTTAGCATACTGGTGGATCGCAACGGTAATCCCATATCCAAAAAATTCGTCGAGCGGCAGCTGAAAAAGCGAAAAGCGTTCCTATCGAAAAAAATTACAAATAACTGTTGCGCTCACTGAATACTTTGCTATTCTAAACAGGTCGCAGCAATGCGGCGATACATTAATCAACTGAATCCTGATTGATGTGTGAGTAAATATTGAAACGGTGTAACCTACCCGGCGGGTGCAGTTTAATGCCGGGGTTTATTGTATGCTCTAGCGTAGAGGGCAACTGCTGTGGTTCCGGCGGTATACAATCGGGGTTTTGGCCTCCGTCTACGATTAGCTAAACGAAATTGGCAATGCGCACCGCCACTCCGACGATAGGAGGGCCGCCTCTTGTCCGCGCTAAATGGGGCGCGTAGGCGTTACAGTATCCATTTCCGCTATACATTTAGGCAATAACAGGAGAGGAAAAAATGCTGGGTTATATTCTGCTTTATTTACTGATTGGTTTCTTCATGTGTTTGATATACGTAAAAAATCAAGCCAAGTCATGGCATCTAAGGTTTATGGAGCAAGTCAAGTTTGACCTCTTAATTCTTTTCTTAGTGTTATTTTTCTGGCCATTGGCGCTAGACGTAATTTTTTATTACAAGCGTCCTGACCTATAAATCACCACAGCACCCTAGCCGGAGGTGATGCCCTTAATAGTCACACTGGGCAGTGACCGCAGACTACAGCGCAGTAGTAGAGCAATCGACCGCAGAACCGCCGGGAGGCGTTGAGCGGATAACCCGGCGTTAGTAGGCGAGAGCTTGCGAACGTCATAATTTAACGCTTTGTTATTTGCTGAGGTTGATATGGGAATTGAATTGAGTAATGAAGTGAACGAAGAGCGGTATATGGTTTGCTGCAAAACCGGGGCAATTACACCAATCGACGTTGTGCGAGAGAGCGAAAGCGGCGAGATGGTAGAAACTTCTTGCGGAAGAAGGCTAAGGTCAGACTGTAGGTCTCACAAGATTTTCTTCGATATGGTGTTTGCAAAAATCTGCAGCATGAAAGTGACTGGCAACACCGACGATGAAGAGTTCGATTACCTATTAGAGCTCGCAGGGCTTAGTAGAGGCTGAGGCAAATAACAGAGAGTTCGTGAGCCGAAGTACTCAGTTAGCTATACCCAAACAAACAAAACCCGCTCCGGCGGGTATTTTTTTGCTTGCTATATGGGCAGGCTGTGCTATTGTTTGATTACAAATAACGAGAGGAGAGACAAATGTTGGTAGCAAAGGCAATTGAAGGCATGATCAATGCCAATTTACCGAAAGATCAGCACGTCACGGTTCAGCCATCGTCTGAGGGTAAGCCGTGGTTTTCCGCTGAGATCATGCGCAATGGCGAGTCGGTCAAGGACGTATTCATCAGTGATTACGCGACAATCCCTGTGATGGATATGGCCCGCATTTGCTCTGAGATTGCGGGGGATTTGAAATGAAATCAACCCTACACTTTAAAGACGAGCGCGGAAACCACCGCATCCTGAGCGGCCAGTGCTCTGACCTGCGCAATATGCTAAAACCTGACTTTTCACGGGCTGGCACGGCAATGGAAGCACAGGAAACCGCGCACTACCAGGTGCGTGTCGAGACTGGTATAGTTCCGGCCTCGCCTATTTTGATTTGTATTGATACGGAGAATAAACGATGAGCGAGATTTTAACTACTGCGCAAGTGTTGCGTCATGTTGCGGATAATCTGGATGCTGGGCGTGAGGATGGCTACGGATTGCAAATGCACGGCTGCAGCGGATGGATTAATTTGCTTTGCCCTCTAGCTGCAATTAGGAATGGGCATAAACTGCGCCTTAAACCCCGCACCCGCATGATGAACGGCTTTGAGGTGCCGGCGCCGCTGGATCATGAGCCAGAGTCAAGGCTGAGGTATTGGACGATCGAGGCCACTAGCAAAGATGGAGTAATAGATGTTCCATGGTTTGCTGACGCTGATGATCAACGAGTACTAAGCCAAGGCCTGATGTTCGCCACCAAGGAAGACGCAATCGCCAATTTTAAGGCAATCTGCGGCGAAGATCCTAATGAGGAGTGAGCAATGACAGCCGGATTTAATCGCGCCATTCAGCTGGCCACATCATTCCCGGTTATCACAGTGCTGGCGGTCGCTCTGATCGTCAGTCTGTATCAGATGAATGAATATGCCGACGAGGTCGCAAAATATGAGCGGCAGCTGTCTACCTGTCAAACCCTGAAATCAGCAGCAGCTACCTGTAGCGAATCGGTAGTCACGCTGCAAAACGACTGCCGGGCAGAAGTTGAAACGGCGTTAAAATCAATCAAAATGCCGGAGCCAGTCGAGCGCCCGGCGGCAACAGCAGAGGAGTTTAATAAGTGGTCAAGATCAAAACTAAAATAATGCTAGAGGCCACGGCCTGCCTTGTGTTGATGGCTGTTATTGTCATGCTCAATGGCTGTGCATCTGAGCGCGTTGTTTATCGCACCGTTAACGTTGCTGTGCCAGTGCTGCCGGACGTGCCGCCTGAGCTGCTGACGGGCTATAACGGTAGTTTGCCAGTAGCTACCGCCGATGGCGCAGCTTGCTTTGCCACTTCCGAGCTTGAGGCGCTGCAAAACTGGATGCTGTGGCATAAAACGCGAGTGGATCAATTCAGGAGTCTGCTAGATGACTAATGCTGCCTACTATGAGAACCTGTACGCAACATCGGTGCGCGAAATACTAGACGAATACGAACGCACTGCTGGACGTGCACCCGGCCCTGATGTATTGTTGATTGCAGACCTAGCAGGCGATCAGGCGATAAAATATTCGCCTGAGTGGGTCTTAGAGAGCGATGGCCGCCATGGCCTGTATTTTAATCAAATGAGGTTTGAGTATGAATGAGTTTGATTATAGGCGCGTCAGGTCTATGCCCAGGACAGATAAGCTAAAATACTTTAAGCAGCGATACCGCTGGCATTGGTCTGCGCGCATGAGCGAGTGCGGCAAGGCCTGTAAGTTGTCGATTGTGGTAAGCGGCCCAGCTGCTGAAATTCATTTTAATCATACATTTAATATTGAAAACGAAAGCCTGAAATTCGCAATTGGGCTATCAGAAGAAGAATTAACGGAGGCTATGAAGAATGGCGCACTTAAATAAACTCGACTGGGTTTTAATCACCCTGTTATCAGCTGTCGGCATTGTTGCCGCAATCGTAAGCGGTTCAGTTTTGCCAGTTATTGACACTGGCTGCTTTGTCATTTTATTGGTGATGGGTGTGCACTCGGAGCGCGAAAACCGCGAGCTAAAAGAAACCATCCGCACCTTGCGCGATTCTATTAAGGAGGAGTTGAAGTGAAAGATGCTGGAAGTGTTTTTGTGACGATGCTGATTGGCGCGCTTGTAGGATGGCTTGCAGGCGTCATTGCAGTATCTGAGATTTATGGGATTAGATCGGAACTCAAAGAGTGCGAATCTGAGTTGCCGAGAAATCAATCTTGTGAGATTGTTGTGGCAGCAAGAGTAAAGGAGGAGTTGAAGTGATTGAGTTTTTACTGTTTGTAATAATGATCGAGGCCGTTGCTATTGCGTGGCTGGCGGATAAAGCTAATTCTAAATCAAAAAAAATAGATCAGGTACACGAAACCAATCAAGCAATTATCAGGGCGCAAATAGCAAAGCAAATGGAGGCTAGAGACCATTCAAACAGGTTCAACCAATACACCATAGAAGTTATGCATCAAGACAAGGTGGATATTGTGATGGTTGAATGGAGAGCAGCCGAGAGCACAGTCGGAAAAGACAAGGTGGATAATTTTTTTAACGGAAAAGAGGAATTAAAATGAAATCATACGAACTAATCCGCAGCTATCTGCCAGATCGAACCGTTGGATGGATTCAGAGCGAAGACGGAGAATTCATTGCGGCCACTCTTGAACCGCCGTGGCTGGACAACGAGGTTGACAAAAGTTGCATCAGTGAGGGAGTTTATATCGTTCGCCGTGATGAGACTGGCCGACATCAGTGGTATCGACTTGAGGATGTACCGGGGCGCACTGCAATTGAAATGCACGAGGGAATCGTGCCGGGACACTCTAACGGCTGCGTGCTGATTGGCTCAGGCTTTGATAACCTGTTTAACCTGACCGACACAAGCCACGGCGCAACGCTGCGCAAAATGACCGATATCATGCCAGATAAATTTGTGCTTTATGTTCAACCGTTTATGCCGCACACTGATCGATGGTCGGAGGAGTTGCAATGATTAATTTAATGCAAGGCGACTGCCTTGAACGCATGAATGAAATACCGGATGGTAGTGTTGACATGGTTCTAACCGACCCGCCTTATGGAACCACTCGCTGTAAGTGGGATTCCATTATTCCGCTTGAGCAAATGTGGGAGCAGTTGAAGCGTGTGACGAAAAAGAATGGTGCTATTGTTATGACAGCGACCCAGCCGTTTACCAGCATCTTGGGCGCCTCAAACATTGATATGCTGCGTTATTCGTGGGTGTGGAGGAAATCAGCGGCAACGGGGCACTTAAACGCCAAGCGAATGCCGATGAAGAATCATGAGGATGTGCTGGTGTTTTACTCCAAACAGCCGATATACAATCCACAAGGATTGGTTGATTTCAATAAAATAGTTAGGCGCGGAAGTAACGGTGACTGCTACGGAAGCAGCGGCAAGGAGAACCTGCAGGAAAAAACGGGGTACCCGCGAACTGTTCAATATTTCGGTAGCGAAGGGAAAACAGTACACCCAACCCAAAAACCTGTCGCGCTGATGGAATACCTCATCAAAACCTACACCAACGAAGGCGAAACCGTGCTTGATTTTACAATGGGATCAGGAACCACGGGCGTAGCAGCGGTGAATACAGGGCGCTCGTTCATCGGCATTGAATTAGACGTTGACTATTTCAACATCGCAAAGAGCCGGATAGAAGGTTGCAATAACCATACCACACTGGTATATTGATAACTCCTCTCTCCTCTGCAAGACCCTTTACCCCGCTCATTGCGGGGTTTTTTTTGCCCGGTTATAATGTTGGCATAATTCTTGCGAGCGGTCACAATGCCCGAAACATACAAGCCCACCGAAGCCATGGCGTCAGCTGCAAGGCGCGGCCTGAAAATGCGTGAAAGCCAGCCGCCGTCGAATCGTGGCGGCACTGCCGTAGGTCTGGCGCGAGCCAATCAGCTGGTAAAGCGTGAAACCCTTTCGCTGGATACCGTCAAGCGCATGTATTCCTTCTTTTCACGCCACGAGGTCGATAAATCTTCCGATAGCTGGAAAAAGGGCGATAGTAAGGGCGAGCAGGCATGGCTGCTGTGGGGTGGCGACGCTGGCTATACGTGGTCTAAAAACATCGTTAAAAAACTGGAGGGCAATGTGTCCCATAATTTAGAGCGCTTGGAGATCGTTCAGGCCATTAACTCAGAGCGCGTTGTTGATGACGGCGAATACATCATCATTAAAGACGTTGTGCCGATCAAAGACAACATTGTGATGAACGGCGGCAAATACCCAGCTGACCAGATCGCCAACACCTATCAGTCTCTGGAGGGGACTATTGCGCCTCTCGGTCATCCGATGATTGACGGCGAATACGTCAGCGCCACCAATGGCGAGGCTATGCAGAAATTCTACATCGGCGCATATAACCGCGATGTCCGGTACGAAGGCGGGCGGGTGCTGATGAATGTCAAAATCAATAAGGCGCAAGCACTAGCACACCCGCGCGGGCAGGAGCTGCTAGACCGCATCACAGGACGTGGCGAGCCAATCCATGTATCCACTGGCGTCATGCTGCATCGAATTGCGGCCAACGGCGAAAGCGGCGGCAAGGAATACACATGGGAAGCGCGCATCGAGTCATTCGACCATAACGCCATTCTGCTGGATGAGCCGGGCGCTGGCACCCCGGAAGATGGCATTGGAATGGCGCTGAACCACTTTGTCATTGATCAGCCCAAGCAGGAGCCGGAAGTTAACGAAAGCAATTTGCTTGCCAAAGTGCTTGACTTGTTGCAGAAGGCCATACCCGCTGGCTATAATACGAATACAGCAAAAACTGTGCCAAATTTGGAGCAAACTGAAATGAACGAAGCTGAAGTTGAAGAGCGGATCGGTAACGCGGTGGCCGAAATGGCCAAGACGCTGGAAGCCAATATGGATTCCAAAGCCGATGAGCTGCAAAAGAAACTGGACGAGGCAAACGAAAAGATTGCCGAAATGAAAGAAAAAATGGCCGCTAATGCCGAAGCTGAGCACGACAAGCTCGTTGCTGATGCTGCCGAGGCGACTGGCTTGGAGGCTAATCACCTGAAAGGCATGACCGACGAAGGCTTGCGCGAGATGATCGCCAAAACCAAAACGTCGATCGGTGTAAATGCTGGTATGCCTGCGGGTGGTGCTGACGACTATGTAAGCGCCGATTATGACCTGAACTCCCTGATGGAGGACAAATGATGGCTAATGTAATTTTTCGCGGCCCGGCTCGCGTTCAGCCAGAAACGGTAAATCTGCCAGTCGCAGGTGCTTACCTGCCGGGTACGTTTGTTAAATCAGATGGCGCAACACTGACTCAGGCTGCCGATGCCACTGGTCGCCTGCTGCTGCTGTCTAACCGCGATATGTACACACAGGGCGTCACTGATGCCTATGCCGCTGATGAAACAGGAGTGGCGTATCGCATTCAGCCGGAATATGAAATGCAGGCGGCATTTGCAGCGGGCACCTATACCACAGGTCAAGAGCTGACACTAAACGCGTCAGGCCAGTTAACAGCAGCTGCGGCCACTAATCTGGTTGTTGCATTCTTCGACCAAGCGGGCGCAACCCTGACAGCTGGACAGCTGGCTGATGTTGTTATCGCCGACACTTACACCAAGGCTTAAGGGGTAAATACAGTGTTAAAATTTACTAAGGCTCAGCAAGAGCTGGTGATGAATGAGCGTAAACAGCACGCCGAATCACACGAAATTATGCAGGCAAATCACGGCGAAAAACTGCTGATGGGTAATGCCGCGCCTCTGCCAAAAGATGTCTGGGGCGTCTGGGATCGCCAAGGCATTGAGGTTCAGCGCGACGTACTGGCTGTGTTCAACTCGCTTGCTGTCAATAGCATGGCCATGCCAATCGGCAAGCTGGTTCACCACTTCCAGACCGTTTCGGATTCTGGCGATGTGAATATCAGCATTGATGGCAACTCTACTGCCAAAATGGATCAGCCAGCGATTGCATACCACGGCACTCCGCTGCCAATCATCGACAGCGCGTTTAAGTTCGGCTGGCGCCAGGTTCAGGCAGCTCAGACCGAGGGTTATTCACTGGATACCGCAGCGGTTGCAAACTCGCAGCGCCGTGTTGCTGAGAAGCTGGAATCTATCGCGCTGGATGGTGATGATTCTATCGATGTTGGCGGCTCTAAGCTGTACGGTCTGCGTAACCATCCGAAACGCAACACCCGCTCAACTGGTGTTACCCTGAACGGCGCGACCGGCTCTCAGTGGCAGGATGAAATTGTGGCAACCCTGAAGCTGCTGCACAATGCCAACTACCGCACCCCGGCCACCATTTACCTGAACTGGGATGACTGGTTCTACGCATCGAACACCGACTACAGCGAGCAGTACCCGAACAAGACCATTTTGCAGCGCATTATGGAGATTGCAGGCGTTCGTGAGATTGTTCCGGCCAGCTCTGTTGCTGCCAACGAAATCATCGCTGTTATCAAAGATAGCCGTGTTGTTCAGGTTCTGAACGGTATGCCTATGATGACTCGCGCTCTGTTCCGTGCGAACCCTGAAGACGACTACCGCTTCAAGGTAATGGCTGCGGCGGCTGTTGAAATCAAATTCGACGCCGAAGACCAGTGCGGTATCGCGGTATCCAGCTAAGGGGGTGAACAATGAAGGTTAAAATTACTCAGAAAGGCGTCTCCGGCTGCAAGGTCGGGGATGTCGTCGAGTTAAAAGGCGATGTTATCCCGGCTAATTTGGTTAACAAATGCGCCCCGGTTGCATCTGAATCAAAACTCGAAGTGGCAACACCAAAAAAGCCTAAGCAGGAAGCCAAGGCCAAGTGATATCAGCCCGCTACGGCGGGCTTTCTTTTCTGAGGAAATGCAATGGGCATTAAATACGATTTCCGAGACGCAAGCGGCAGTGCGCTAATTCCTGTTGACGGATCGCTTCAGCAATTTGACCTGCTGGGCATGTCAGGTGACCTGAATCAGCATTATCCGCACATCGTTTTCTTAAACGCCAATGGCGACATCGTTAATCCGACATCGACGGGAAACGTGACGTTTTTAGGCTCCCAGTCCGCCGACCCGTATGTTTTCGACGGCATGGTTAACGGCGAATTCCCGGCTAACACCACGCAGGATGATGCCCGCGAGCGCCCTATTGCAGGTGGCCCTATGGTTGCTGCGCGCTTGATTCTGGATAGCGTTAGCGGCAACGGCGTAACGCACTGCAAGGCTATGATCTGGGGGTACTGATGTTACCGACTCCGCAAGATTTAGACCCGGATTTTCCTCTGCCGCTGCGCGGCGGGCCGGGTGAACCGCTGGATACTGAGCGGCGGTACTTTTTGACATCCCCCGGGGTAAATCAGTATGTGTCGATTCCTGAGGTTACGCTGGCGGGTGATTTTGAGATTGAGTTTAATTACTCAAGCTCTGAAAGTGACAACTACGTTTTTTGCGGAAACTTAAATGATAACTCAAATTTTATTGCAAATATTGGAAGTAGGTTTCAGGTAAGAACGTTGTCTGGGGTTTTTGACACTCCGGCAGGCAGTTCAACACCATTCCAAGATGGTAGGTTAAACAGTGTTGTTGTGCGGAGGGTTGGTGGAGTTATAACCGTACTGGTTAACTCTCAGCTAATAGGTACGTCAGGCCAAAATACTGGCGACCTTGTAATATCCTCCGTCGGTGCTCACAACTCAGGTGCTGCATCGGTAAGCGGAGTGATTTCAAATTTCCGCATATCCGACAACGACACCCCGGTTCGTTTTTATCCTCTGGATGACAACAGTACTATTATTAGAAATGCTTTGGTAGATGCTGGAAGTAACCTTGCCAGCGATGTAATTACTCCGGTGCAAAAATCGTCATCAGATGATCTGGTATTACCGCCGCCACTAAGTCTAGAAGGAGGTGTAACATACCGTCTTTCTTTAACAGTTGACAATACCCCGGCCACAGCAACTCCGGGTATTGTTGTAGGTGGGCAAACTTTTAACGGCGCAATACCTGAAGGCTTTGTTGGCCCTATTGAGTTGTTATTTACCCCCACAAACTCCGGAGATTTCATTACTCGCATTGTTGGGCTGGCGGCTAGAACAATTGTTAACAGTATAGCGGTACAAAGGGTGGATGGTTACGGCACCTACACCAACGGCGCTGCGGCTGACTGGGGGCGGTTTGAGCGTAGTTATGGCGGCGACTGGCAAGGGCAGGACTTGGCTGTTCCGCCATGGGAATCAGCTGATCAGGTGCTGCCTATTGCGTAGCGCCTACAATGGTGTATTCTGACTCTATACACAGAGGAGATACACCATGAAATACGCACTGATCGCAATAGCAATACTGATTACCGGATGCGCTACGCCGCAGCAATCAGCACACCGTGAAGCGCTTTGGAATTTCAAATACGTGCCAGACGTAGAAAACGAGCTGCGAGTGTACGACCGAATAGACCAGCCATTCGAGGGCGACTGCGAGGACTTTGCATTTACCCTTCAGCGCCAAATTGGCGGCGATGTCTGGTACATAGTTCGAGCAGAAGGCGCACACGCAGCGCTCGACGTTGATGGTATAATCTACGACAACATGAGCAAACACCCAATACCTCGGGTTAGTTATCCGGGCGTATTTGTTACGATACTGGAGATTAAACAATATGCCGAGTTATCCTCAAGGTGACGGCAGCGAAGGCGCAGGATTCCGCATAGGGCCAGAGCCAAATCAATTTGTCGATCTTGCCGCGCTGCAAGCGTACACTGACCCGCAGTGGCTGGCAGCTTATGACGGAGATGAATTCCTTTTGGTGCGCGTCGGCACCAATCCTACCATATTTTACCAGCGTCAAAATAGCGCATGGAATAGCGTCGAAAGCGTGCTTCAAGGCCCGCCAGGTTCAGGCGTTGATTTTTCCGACCTACCTGATGGCGCTATCGTTTCTGTGTCCGGGCCTGACCGCACTCCTACCGACTCAGGCGGTCGCGTACTGAGTGACGGAACGTCATTTTTCAGCAATCTGGCCGTTGGCTCTGAATCCATCGATGTGGGCGAGGAGGTTGTATTAACGGACAACGCCGGGTCGATCGGCTTTAAGCGTAACTCCGATGGCCGCGCACGAGTTCTGCCGTCGGTCAAGATAGACCCTGCCGGATACAACCCTGCCATACGAGTGGAAGCCAAAGAGCTGATCACTATCGACCTCAATACACTCAACCCAGAAACAAGCGCCGGGCAGGTGGTGACGTTTGACTATGATGGTGATTTTGAGTTTATCGCAGATTCTCTGCATTTTGAGTCAACGGGTGAGATTGAGAACTTCCAGCTGACCATTTTTAAAAATGTGGGCGGTAGCTTTAAATCCGTCCGTAAACTGGTTCCCGAGACAAACTACATTGAAGGCTTCGGCGTCTATGTGGTCGACGCCTTGCCAGCTGAGCCAGACCCTCGTGCAAAATATCTGATTCGTGATGGTGTGACCGGGAAATTCACAATCCCGATTCAAGAGGCGTCAGTTGTCGAGGTCGACGAGAATGAAGACCCGATCACCTACCGCGTTGAGCTGAAAACCACCGACCTGACTGGGATGAAGCTGAAGGGCGTGACAGCTGACCTTGGCTACGGATCGATGTTCTACCCGTTCCTTCAGGCTACCGGGCATGATGCTACACGCCTGCCACTGGCAGACCTGAGAGACGTTAACCGCAAATATCGTCGAGTTGATGCAGACGTGGTGCTGGATACCCTGAACGATCTGTACACGAACCGTCACAATCTGTTCGAATACACAGGCGCTTATACAGTGCGATTCTCAGCCCCGGCCAATCAGTTCCGTGAGGGTGACACGCTAGAACTGAGCATGAACGGCGGGGCTGGAACGCTGATACTTGACGGATTCACTATTGCTGGCCAGTCGTCATTTACCGGGCAGGACAATCACCGATACATAATTACATACGAGCATGACAATGTTAATGACTGGTCGGTGCTGGATATTACCGGGCAGAACTACGACATTGATTATTTCGACACCAGTGCAACGGTTGATGTTGAGCGCTCGTATGCAGTGGACACAACAGGCGGGGCGGTCACTCTAACGGTGAACGTAAATGCGGTGGATGCGTTTAGCGTGTTTGACGCCGCTGAAAGTTTCAGAGCGAATAGCTGTTTTATCATATTCCCGGCACCGATTGGCACCGTGGAGCTGAACACCAAAAACGACTATTTCGAGTTCTACAAAAACGATGCGGGCAACTGGCTGTACCGCGAAATAGATCAAGATGACGCGGGGGCGCTGTAATGGGCTTTAAATCATCCGAATTAGTACAAAAGACGGTAAGAAAGCGGCTTGCATTAAAGCCGCAAGACCTTCCGGCCGCCGCTGATTTTACCAGCGCCGGGGCTAGCATTATTCAAACTCAGTGGGTTGACGGCAGCGGCCAGCATCAGCTGGTGTTCTCCTCATATAACGGCACCAGCGTCAACCACTGGGTGTCCGTGGGTGTGAACAGCGCAACTGGCAATCTGGACGCTTGGGTGTCTGGCGGCACATACGAACAGGTACTAAAAGCCAGTGATGTTGACTCTGACTCGTTCACCGTAACCAGTCGAGTGCTGACTCTGAAATCTGCCACATCCTCTGAGCTGGGCGGCATCAAAATCGGCGGGACATTGCAGATTGACGGCTCCGGTGTTGTTAACGTGGCTATCAGCCCGACGGCTATTAAAATCGTGGCAGATCAGGCGGCTAGAATAGCCATTCCTCAGTCTACCGGGGCGCAAATTGCAATCCAGCAGGATACAGGCGAGACATGGGGCATCGAAGCTAATCAAGACCCGTCCATTCCTGCCAACTGGAAACAAATTGGCACTGTTGCGACATCGGTAGTCAGCTTCAATGGTCGCTCTGGCGGCGTCAATCCTGAATTTGACGACTATCAGGCCGACATGGTTCCTGCGACCGACGCATCAGACGGCAAAAAATACGTTTTCGCTGTGCAAAACGGCGTACCTGGAATAGTAGAGGTTTAATATGGCATCAGGTGATTTCACTCCGTTCGCAACCCAGCAGGCGGTGCAGCAGGCGCAGACCACGGCGGACAGTGCCGCTACGGCGGTTGGTGACGCAAATAGCGGCCTGACTAAGGATGTTGCTGACCTGCAAGCCGAGACGGCGAATCTACAACAGCTGATCGATAATATGTCAGATCCTGTATTCGCACTAACAACACACACACCAAGCGGTGTGTATACAGCTGGGCAGACTGTTTATGTCGGAGGCAGCCAATACCGCGCAAATTCCGACATGGACGGCAGTGTAACGCCAATCAGTTTTGCTATTGGCTCCGGTGCAAACCAATGGACACCAGCATCAAAACACAACAAAGAGCTGGACATGATTGTCGAGTATGGCGGCTACCAGTTCAAGGCCTCACCTGCTGGGGTTACCGCCAATGACGGTACAAATCTGGTGGGGATAGCATTAGACCCAGCGAGCAAAAGAGTGCGCCTAGCTGCGCAAGGCCCGGCAACGATAGCTGCCATAACGGATACGGATTTTGTCACCTATGCTGACCTGACTGCAGAAATTGACCCGATTCAAACTCAGGTTGACTCCAAAAAACCGAAGGCTGAGATTGTCGGAACTTTTGGTTACGATACAATCAATGCAAATAACTGGGTACAGCATAATCTGGGTGACAGTGATTACCAGTTTATGTACCGTAAAAACGGCAACTCTAATGATGGTTACACATTAAAGGTCGGTTTTGATTCAGACACCTCAACTTCAGCTAATCTTCAGGGTTCAGTGAGGTTGTATACTGGGGATGCGGCCGGCTCTAGTGGAACTTGGGATCAGGATAGGCCAATATTTTCCATCATTGATGGGGACTCCAACAATGGTGTTGTAGAGGTGTTAGATTTCACCCCCGGAAACTATACCTATATCGAATTTGATGTAACTATAGTTAAAAGAGGGCAGGAACCTTCCGGTTTAACCAATGCTGGAATAGTCAGAACTTTTAAGATCAGAATGGTTACAGATGACTTCTCATCTACTGCCAATGATTTCGCTGTTATTATCGATGAGGTTTATAGCTCAACATGATCGAACCTGGCCAGCGTAAAATCTATGCTCTAAAAACCAGCCTGAGCGCCATTGCGGCGCTAGGGCTGATGTATTGTGCCTGTTTAGGCATGGGATGGAACCCAGACCCCACGGTGTTTGCCGCGCTGGGAACATCCGTGGGAGTCATTACAGGTTCGTTTAATTGGTCGAACGCTCAGGAGCGGCGGTGATTTGCCGCCGATTTCGCATTATCGTACCAACCCCAGAACACGGCGCTGGCAAACTCAACATCAGCGAACAGGTCTGCATCACAGGAACTCCTAATGAATTTCTGACAGTCTTTGCAGGCACAGGCATTCAGATGATTAACATCCGCCGGGCGGTGGTCTAATTTAGGCATCGCGCTTACTCCGGTTTCTGAAGTCTAGATGGCTTGGCTTGATGGTGATTTGTCGCCTCTCTGGCGCTTTAAGTCCAGCCATAGCGGCAATAAGAAAACGGTCGCCAGTCGCATCTAGCGGAACCTGTTTAATTTCCTTGCCTGACTCCAAAAAGGCGGCGACATCAGCCGCCAGCTTTTCCCGTTGCGCTTCATGCTTTGCTGTCATTCCTGGTTCTCCTTAACAAATTCATCATAATGTCCATCCTGAATCCATTTTTTGAGCAGACCGAATGAACGGTCACCGATTACCTGAGCGCTATCTGCTGCGATTGATCCGCCGATAATGGCAACCATCAACGCCTCAGCATCATCACAGAACTGGTCGCTATTGCCGAACGCCCACTGGCAGAAAGCCGACATGGCCTCTGGCTCATCCATTACTAATAACGCTTGATCTTCTAAATTCATGTTGGCTCTCCTTTGTTTGTAACGACAATAGCACAATGACACACGGCGTCAAGCGGTTTATAATGAATGAAATTTAAGCAAAGTTTATGCCAATGAGGATTACAGGCATGTCAGAACAGAGGCTCGCAGCCGTGGAACATAAATTGGATAGTATCGATGTGCAGGTGGGTAGACTCTGTAGCTCGCTTGACCGGTTTACCGAAACCATGATTCGCCATGATGAAAATAACGCGACAATCGTAAAAACATTAGACGATCACGAAAACAGACTGCGAACGGTAGAGCGCGAGCAGATCGGAAACTCAGGGAAAATTGGCTTTGTGTGGTCAATCATTATGCGAGTATCTGGCGGCATTGCCTTGGCAGCCGTGGTCGGCGGCATTGCATATAAGGCGGTTTCATAATGGCCGAACAAATCACGGCGCAGGATGTGCGCGACAATTACCCGGGGCTGACCGGATCAGTATCTGACGTGCTAATCAACGGCATGATCAGCAAGATCAACGGCGCTGACGACTGCCTAGACGCATATGGCGTACCAGCCGAACAACAAACGCTACTGAAGTTGACTGGTGTTGCATACCTGCTGGAGCAGGCGTTGGGATCATCCACCGTTGCCAGTGAATCCAGCGCTAACGGTTCCAGCGTGAGCTATAAAGACGGAGAGGCCAGTGCTAACTATGCCCTGCTGAAGACCATTGACACAAACCGCTGCATTCTCAATCAGCTGTCATCCGCTGGCGCTGACATTTTTATCGGGGTATCTAATGGGTCGCATTAGCGCACGATTTCAGACTGAGCCGCTGACGGTGTGGCCGGTGACGGAATCTGACGACGGCTACGGTACTCCGGTATACGGTACGCCGTACACAATCAGCTGCGAGTACGACCAGAACAGCCGCACCGTGTCGGACAATGACGGCGTGCAGTTTGTGCCGTCATGGACGTTTTACACGCAATCAGCTGTCAATCGTGGCGACTACGTGGCGCTTGGCGATAACACCGCATCAGCAGAGCCAACGACAGATGCCCGGCCAGTTCGCGCAGTGCGGCGACAGCAGAATCTGCCCCGACAGGGTGGCGACGACTACACCATCTACTGCGGGTGATTTATGCCAGTTCGCGGAATAGCACAGGTTAACCGGAATCTGGAACAAATACTGGTCAAAGACATCAGCGAACGCAAGGCAAGGCAGGCCATTACCAAGGCGCTGATCATCGGCCAGCAGTATGCCGTAGAGCTGACCCCGGTGGATACCGCAAACCTGATTAACAGCCGCTTCACTCAGATCATCAACACTCAGACCGGGTTTACCGGGCGAGTAGGATACACCGCCAGCTATGCGAAATTCGTTCACGACGGCGGCCCGAAGAATTGGCAGAAGCCGGGCGCTGAAGATGAATTCCTGAAAAAAGGTTTTGAACGCGATGGCATTGACGAAATCGACGCGATCATACGCGAGGAAATGAGAATTGACTGACATAACACAAGCGCTGCGGCAGGAGCTCTTAGACGCCGGACTGGCGACTGATTGGACGGTGCAGCTGGATTTCTACCGGGAGCAACAGAGCGAGCGGATTATCTGCATTCGGCCAACCGGAGCGGGCGGCATCGATGACGGAATCATTCAGCGTCAAGTTGTCGAGGTATGGGTGTGCGGGCTTGGCTCTGACTCGCCAGCGACGGCAAAGACCAAGGCCGAGGCGTTGCTATCGTTTTTCAATGCTAATGCAGATTCCGTGCCAATCTATCAAAAGCGCAGCATTGGCGGTATAATGCCATTCAAAGTATCCGATGATCGGCACTGCTATATGCTGACCATCGAAACGCAAACTACACGAAACGAGGTCTTTTAAATGACTGCATTTACCGGGCGCGAATTTGCCCTTTCTATTGGCTACGGCGCTGGCGCATCAACATTTGAGCGTGTCGGTCGTGCTACGTCAAAAACCTACAATTCAACACTGGACACAATCGACGTAACAGCGGATGACTCACCCGGCCAACGCCGCGAGTACATCGAATCTTACATTGGTGACACGTTCAGCTTTTCAGTGTTTACTGGCACCGATGCAGCTCGCGCATCCGTCATTGACGACTTGGAGGCGTTCTATAACGACCCGTCAACACAGAGCGAGACGGAGCGCAAAATCACTGTTGAGCTTGTACGTCCAAAGTCTGATGCCGCCAGTGTTGCACAAACTCGAACCTATGTTTTTGACGCGATCGTTACCAGTATGAATCGTGAAGGTACAAACGATGCCGCCGTATCATTCAGCATTGACCTGCAGGTTACAGGTGATGTGACCATTACGGATGCCAATTTAGTATAATGGCCCGTATCGCGTCTGGTGAGGTCGGCGTGCACCATGAGGGGCGGGAGTATATCTTTCGCCCCTCTTTTCGCCGCATGGATGAGCTAGAGCAGGACTGGGGCATTCGTGACCAGTGGGATGATCTGCGCTCTGAAATTGATGATGTGCGCTATGGTACTGCTGCAATTGTGCTGTGGGCATTTTTCACTGGCAGCGATGAAGACGCACTAAATCTCACTGGCTATAAGCGAGACATTTATCACGATGGCGAATTCGCCGGAACCGTCTACGTGCCAGGCATTATGGATCAGGATGAACAGGTGGTTATCGCTATGGCTCTGCTGCGTAACGGCCTGTGTGGCGTCTCTAATTTTGTCGACAAAAAATCAGACACGGATAGCTTCAGTAGCGGCAAATTTAACGCTTATGACTTCGTGTTTGCCATCGCACAGAATCTGGAAATCAGCAAGACCGAAGCCGAAGATATGACCATGGCCGAATACCATCAGGCGTTAAAAGTTATGAATCCTGAGCGGTTCGTAGACATGACCGAAGAAAACGAAAAAACTGACGCACTCCTGAAAGCGGTAGGGTGGGAATAATGGCTGGCGAAGGCACGATTTATTATGATGTTGATGTAAACACCAGTGAAGCTATTGATGCGTTTCGGAATCTGAAGGCTCAAAATCTACAGGTTCAAAAAACATTTTCCGGCACTGATCAGGCCGCAAAAAAGACTGGCGCAAACCTTGGCGGCATGGGTCGAAAAGCTGGCGCGGCTGGCATTCAAATTCAGCAATTTGTCGGACAGGTGCAGGGTGGTCAGTCTGCGCTTGTGGCGCTATCACAGCAAGCGGCTGACCTTGGTATCGTCCTCGGATTCCCGCTTGTCGGCGCGGTTGCTGGTATCACTGCCGCTATTGCTGGGCCGTTTATTACGTCGTTGTTTGATGCAGAAGACGCAACGGATCGCGTAAAAGAGGCAATACAAGAGCTGCGCGACGAGCTAACTAAGCCAACCGAAGCACAGACAATCAAGGAGCTTGAGAAGGAAACCAGCGCGTTAAACAAGGCGTTAAAGGACTTGCGTTCACCCGTCCGTAGCGTGCGTGATGATGCGCGCGATGCTATCGAGGACATCACAGGCGCTGAAATTGGATTTCTTAGCGGCACGCGTGACGCCGTTGACGCAGCCCGCACCCGCATCCAGCAGAATGGCAGGCTCATCGCGCAGCAGACGGCGGCAATGCGTGAGAGGATCGCAAAAGATTTAGAGACGCCAATTCCTGAAGGTCAGGACTTTGCGCTTGATGACTACTTTAAAGAGCAGGAGCGTCGCCGCCAAGCAGAGCTGGAATCACGTGCACGCTATGCCGCTGGGGTAATCGCACAACAGCAGGTGCAATTTCAAGACGAGCAAACACTGGCCAATGAGCAGCTACAGGCTAGGCTTGAGGCTATTGAAATTGCCCGCCAGCAAGAAATTGATATTGGCCAGTCATACGACCAAGCTGAGATAGAAGCCAAGGCGCTGCACGCTCAAAAACTGGCCGAGATCGACAAAAAGCGCACCGATGACGAGAAAGCGCAGGCCGCGGCAAGGCTGGCGCAGAAGCAGGCCGAGATAAACGCATACGGTCAGTTTTTCGGGCAGCTCAGCAACCTGATGGCGGCTGCTGGTAAAGAGCAAACTGCGCTGGCAAAAGCCATCTTTTTGGCAAACCAAGCAATTGCAGTAGCAAATATTATCGTTGACGCTCACCGCAACTCAGAGGCTGCAGGCGGCACCGCAACACCGCTGGGCAACACCATTTTAACGCTTGGCTATATTTCAGCTGGAATAGCTGGCGGAATCGCAGTGGGCGAAACATTCGCTGGCCGTCAGACTGGCGGCAGTGTTGATCCTAATTCGGCGTACCGGGTTAATGAGACAGGCACAGAGGGCTATAAATTCTCGACTGGTGGCCGTGAGTATATCCAGATGCTCGGCGGTCGCGGCGAGGTAATCCCTGCAAACGAGATGCAAAACATGGGTGGCGGCGTGACGATTAACGTCAATAACGCACCCGGTGTTGGCGCTACTGCCAACGCTAGTCCTGACGGGAAATACATCACTATCGACACGTTCAGGACTGACATGGCAGAGGGCGGGCCGATGTCCCGCGCAATGAAGGGCGCATACCCTAACCTGACAAGGAAGACGCGATGACAGTGTATTTCCCCGCGCAGGTGCTGGTTCAGTCAAAAAGCGTCGAACGCAGCGAAATGTTCCGCGATGCAGCCCCGGCTGTTGGTCACGGATACAGCATCAAGCAATTCAGCGCAGCGGTTAAGATAATCGGTTTTGATGTCATTGTGCGCCGCGATCTGGCTAAATATTTTGACGCCTGGTGCTATGAGCACGAAAACGACTGGTTTCAGTTAACGTATAGCACCCCGTCGGGCTTGTTTGAACAGGAAGTGCACTTCACCGCCGACGGCGTGCCTCAGCTTACCAGCGAGGACGCCGCCAGCGTGCGCTACAGTATGGAGGTTGTGACTCGTGCGTTTGTGCCGGATGACAGCGCGGTTATAATGACAGGACTGTTTGGGCGCTTTAACGAGCTGCTGCCAACTGGAACATTAACACCGGACACACGAGTACCATAATGGCTGAATTAACGTATCCTGATATTGTAGCAAGCCCGACGAACGGCACCACTGGTTCAGAACTGGCTGCTGCTATGAATGAAATTAAAACCGTGGTTAACGAGAATGCTGGCGGCGGAAGCAAGCTGGAATCTTTTCTTGCTGACAAAAACGCTCTGTCAGCGGTTGATTTTAATCACTCAGTCACTGAGTCATTAATTGGAAACGGCGTCATTGCCCTCCAAGATACGACAACATCGCCACGCGCAAAACCATTCTATATGCAAGACGGATTGGCATTCTTCCGCGCCGCAACCTCAGGAAATAGAGTTTGCCCCATCCAGTATCCCGGCTCTGTTTTTAATCTGCCGCTGGTGTCTGACGACTTTGCATCTTCGATTGATTCAGGACAAAACACCATCTCCAAAACGCTGGCTGTAACCGTTGATGTTCGGTCAGACCTGTCAGCAGCCTCCGCATTCAACACTCAGATTTACAAAGGCATTGGAAATACGGGAACAAATTTCATTCAAATATCTAACGCAGCAATTAGGTGTCAGTGCGCCTATAATCTCAATGTCTTTTTTGATACTGCCTATACAATTCCTGACGGAATTCACACCATAATCTATACGGCGGATAATGATTTTATTCGCCTGTATGTGGATGGCGTCGAGGTTGGCTTCTTGGCCGCACCAGCATTGACAAACGTAAATGCCGATATTGGCACGCGCACAGAGCAATACGCCATCTATGATGGGGGCGATCCATTAATCTGCACCGGCAGAAGCGCAGAGCTTGCAGCAACTCTTTCAGCTGCTGAGGTGGCAGAGCTGCACAGCGCAATGGTGACGCCATGAAAAAGGTTGTGACTCGTGCCAATTAACACCTTTCCCGCCTCACTCCGCCCAGCTCTGCGCCAAGGCAAGCGCCGCGAATTGTCCAGCCGGATAATTGAGGGCGAGCCGCCAGCGTTTGAACAGTACACACGCGAGCAGGTGCCAACGTGGTCGTTTAATCTGACCTATGACGCACATGACGTGGCAATATTCGAGGCGTTCGCAGATGCCAACCGGGGCCGCTGGTTTTATTTCAGCATCTGGGTGGAGCAGGGCTATCTGCAACACCTTGTACGGTTTATGCCTGGCTCGCCACAGATTAGACGTCAGCAGGCGGATTTGTTCACGTTTGAATGCGAGGTTCAGGCCCGGCAGCTGACGCGTCCAGAAAGCACGGCAACGCTGGCTGATGATGCAAACTGGGCGCTACTGCGCACCAGCGAGCTGAGCGACCTTGACCTAATGATTAACGTAGAGTGGCCCGATGACAGCATTTAATCTAAGCCAGTTTCACACGCAAAAGCCAGTCGGTCAGGCGCTATTTAAGACGCTGGAAATCTATCACCCGAGAATTGGTGTTCTGCGCTACGTGCGCGACATGGTATCCCAGCAACTTCTGATAGAGGCTGGCGCAGAGCGCAACCCCGGAGAAACGGTAACCTTTGAACCCCTGCTGTTCAGTGCGCCGCGACCGGATCAGGTGGAAAACCAACAGTCGGCCATCACGGTTAACCTGCCGCGAGTCGGTACCAATGTTATTCAGCTGATTAAGCAGATTGACGGCTTGGACTGGCTGACTCCGGCCGCAATGATTTACCGTGAGTATCTAGAGGGAATTTCTGGCCCGCAGGCTATTTACGAATATTCTATTGACTCAATCAACCTTGGCGGCATGGATGTGTCCTTGGTAGCTGCTGACGAAAATGCCGCTAATTTCAGGGTTGCAACGATTTACACAACCGAAGAATTCCCCGGGCTGGACGACTTATGAATAAACACGAATGGGCGGCTAGTGTTATTGGTAAGCCGTGGCGGCTGCATCAATGCGGCCCCGACACGTTTGACTGCTGGGGGCTGGTCTGGCACTACTATGCCAACGTCGAAAACACCATATTGCCACCCTACCAAGGCATGGCGTTTAGTGACGGATTCTTCCAAGAGGTCGACAGCTGGACGCCAGACGAGGACGGTGTCGTACTATGCTGCTTTGCAAATGGCGCGCCACATCATATAGGTGTAAAATTGGACAACTATGTAATTCATGCAGCCGGAAACGAGCGCAAGCCGGGGCAGGTGTTCCGTCACCGCCTTAGCGCATTCCGGCGCATTTATGGAGATGTCCGTGGCTACACTTTGGATCTGCACAAACCCAATCACAGCTGAAAAATACTCAACCCAGTACCGGGGCCGTATTGGCTCGTCGGTACAGGGTGACTACGAATTTTACGACTGCTGCCAGCGCAAAATCCACCCTGACCAGATAGTCGAAGATGGCGAGTATTATGCAATCCCGGTGATTTCCGGCGAGCCAATCACCACGGCCATCCTTATCGCCGTCATTACCGCCGCTGTGACCTACGCCCTGCTGCCGGAACCTGAGAAGCCCAATCAACAGGGTGCGCAAAAATCCAGTTCTAACAACCAGGCCAGCGGCCAGACCAATGTGGCGCGACTGGGCCAAGGTCATCCCGATATTCGCGGCAGGGTGCGATCATACCCAGATTTAGTCCAACAGGCGTGGTATACCTATGTCGGCGGTCGCCGCTATGTGCGTGAGCGGTTTATGATCACTCGCGGAGAGACTGTTGTTACCGATGTTAAAGACAATGACGCACTAATCGATGACATCAGCGGCGCAAACTACACGGCTCGAACCGGGGCGGTTCAACCTGATGATGTATACCCGTACCGAATCTATCAGCTGGATGACAACCGGCTGCTTGCGCCGAATAACCTGAGTGTGCAGGATTTGCGCATGGTTGCGTTGCGGTATGATGAGTGGGATGTTCAAATTCCTGTTGGAAATTACGTGATTCTCAGCAACGTATTCAGGATATTCAGCGATTTCAACCTTTATGACAATAACGCAGATTTTGCTGAGCTGCTAAATCTGTATGAGGCGTCTCAGGTCACAATCTCAGGTATGCCCGGCGGCAATGCAACATACCAAATAGACAGAAGCCGCTCGATTGTAAAAGATACATTTCTGACCTACCTCAGCGGCAGTGAGGAGCAATTTCGAGACGCCATTTGGATTCCAGTCTTAGGCGCTCCGTTTACCGATCAAGTTTACCGGGCATACTCGCCAGCAACACCGGGAACCGTATCAGCCGGAGACGGTACAGGTACCGGCTGGACTGACTGGGCGACAATAGACAAACCGGAAGAGCTGTCAAGTCTCCATGATTTGCACCTGAACTTTAAATTCCCGCAGGGATTGGTAACAGACAGCGGCGGCGGCCGCATTGTTGAGCTAGAAATCGAGACTCGGGACGCCGACGGCATTGTTGATCCTACACTGACATTTGGCGATACATTTGATACCACGGCGGCGCTGTCGATTCTGGGGCAAACACGATCAACATACGGCGCAACAAGCAGCGGGCAGATATTTATCCCGGCCAACACAGGGAAGCCGCAAATCAGATTGCGCAGGACGGATAACGATGATACCAGCTCGGTATCGGAAACGGCCATCGAAACTATCTATCAGATGATCAATTATAAATCCGGGCAGATGGGCGAAAACTACCAGCTGTTGGATGTCGAGGTTAAATCAGATTTCGTCAACATTGCCCAATCCAGCCGCAAAATTAATTGCATAGCAACCAAAAAACAGCTAACTCCTGCCGCTGTTGTCGATGGCTCATTTGCGCGTGACACTCAGCGAGAAAATCTGCTATTTGACAGCTCAATTCTTGAAGATATGGCACTAACATACGGCGAGGATTTAGCAGCAATACAGCGCCATTGCAACTTAGATGATCTACAGGAAATTCGTGACAGTATTGGCAATAGCTATTCAATCAATCTTTTTGGCGACCTGCTGGAATTCAACTATACGTTTGATGACGAGGATGTCTCCCTTGGTCAGCGCATATACACCGCCTGCAATCCTGCTCGGGTGGTTGCGTATCAGGACGGCAGGCAATGGCGATTCAGTCGAAAGGAAGCGAAATTGCCATCCGCCATTTTTAACCGCCGCAACATCGCAGCATCGTCAGAGCTGAAGCAGACGTTTTCGTTTCGGAAGCCGCTTGACCATGACTCGGTCGATGTCAAATACACCGACCCAGTAACAGGCAAAGAAGCGCACGTATACCGCCGCATCAATACCGGCGCTCAGTTGGTGTTCACCAGCGAAACGAACGGCGCTTCTGAGCTGCTGGGCAACTACTTTATAGACGGCAACCGATTCAACCCTAGATATTACAGCGACGGACAGAGTGGAATTAACTGCGACCTTTACGCTACGGACTACCAAGGTAACGGCGGGCTTGAATACCTCGCAACGACCACGATAGCGCCAGCTTCTGGTTCTGGTTCTCGGCTGCTATCGCTTGGATTTGGCGTGGCCGATGGGTCGGCATTTGTTGCTGACTACAACGCCAACCAATACCAAAACATTGTCGCCTATGCCGCCGGAACTGGAACAATATCAGAGGAGGGAAAAGGTTCTCGAATGCTTGAGGTAGACTTGGTTGGATGCTCAAACGACAGGCAGGCCACAGACAGGGCAGAGCTTGAACTGAGAGAGCTGATCTACAGCAACCGAACGGCAACCGTTGATGTGCTATCAGATGGCGATTTAGTCGGACTTGGAGACCGCGTGAAAGTGGCCAATATTTTTGATGGCGCCACGGTTGATGCTGAGATTTTATCAGTTGATAGCGCGACAATAGCAACGCTTTCCGAGGATGTCGCATTGCCTGATGGAGAGGACTATTACGCGCACATCACAACGTCTGATGGGGATGTGATAGGCCCGTTTAGGGTTTTATCTGGCTCCGGGCAGTCGGTTGAGATTGACCCTTTCCAGCTGGACGGGACAACATATGATTTCAGCAGCGCATACGCCGCAGACTACGAGGTCAGCCAGACCGGATCACGAATAATCATTGGCCCAGCTGAGTCTGATAATTATTACGACTGGTTCGTAACCGGAAAACAAAACGGTGACCGCGATGGAACGGTAACGCTAGAGTTGCGCGCCTACGATGCACGCGTGTTTGAAATAAGCTAAAATGGCAATAATCGTGCCAACTATTAAAGGTTTACAGAATGCCACTTAATGATCCAGTACCATCCAGCGCTTTTGATGTCGCAAAACGCAATGCTAGTGATTTTGACAGTCTACTGCAACAGGACTCCGGAACCGTAGAAACCCGCACCGGGAAACAGCTGCTTCCATGGCAGGCAGCAATGCAGCGTTACGCAGCGTATAACAACACCGGGGCATGGGTGACTGGCACCGCCTACCAGGTTAATGACCTATGGGAGTCATCTGGCACTTGGTACGTGGTGCTGACGGCGTACACCAGCGGCGCAACTCCCGGCGATGACATTGCCAGTGGTAATGTGCAGGTTTGGCAAGTGCGTGATTTTGTAAGCGGCGTAGACACTATAGCTGATCTTCGAGCGCTTGAGCCGCTGTTTGATGGGCAGCAGGTAAGTTTGTCTGGGTATAACGCAACAGCAGCACCGGAGCAGCCAAAGGGCGGCGGTATTTTTACCGCTAAATATGGGGATTATTCGGCAGAGGTTTCAGCAGACACATTGACCGGTATTTACGTTGCGTTTCCGTCTGATCCATCTGGAACTACAGGGGCGTGGGTTCGAGGGTTTAATGGCTCGGCATTCGTAGAGTGGTTCGGTGCAAAGGGTGATAATATCTCTAACGACCAACCAGCAATACAAGCCGCTATTGATTTTTTCGGTACATCGACAATATTCACTGAATCCGGTGGTACGGTAAGACTTGGTAAAGGATTTTTCCGCACTAATTCCCCATTAGTTTTTAAATCATCGTGGGTAAAATTAATAGGTGATGGTGAGTCAAACACCACTATTAATTTTTTTGGATCTCCGGGGGAAGCTGCTATTACCACAGATACTGTTAACGATGTATACAGCTATAACGGCGTGAGCAATATTGCCCTCAGAGTAAACAATCAAGATACAGTTGGGATCAGATTTGATCGATGTCAAGGAGCAAATTTTTCATCATTACTAGTACAGTTATTAGCAGATTATACTGTAGCATTCTACGGAGCGGGGAATGGAGTGGGTTCTGCACCTTACTACAATTCATTCGACGATCTATTCCTAGCAGGTGCATGGTCTCCCGGCAACCCTACATCGGACTGTGTTGCGTTTCGGTTTGTATTAAACAACCCAACACGATTGGACGCTCCTAATTCTAACGTTATATCAAATATTAAGCGAGCCGCGGCATTTAACACAGTTTTCGACATACAAGCGGGTAATTCCAATATGTTCACTAACATAGGTGCTGAGAGTATCGGTGATTATTTTTTCAATCTCAGCGATATACCGGCATCATTTTCAGGCACTGCAACGTCTGGTACGGCAAGTAGTTTGACAGACAATACAGCATCATTCCCAGTGCTATCTAACGGCACTCTGCGGATTATATCCGGTTCCGGGGCTGGCACCGTCGGTTTAATACAAAGCAACACGTCAACGACAATAACACTAACTCAGTCACAGCATGTAGAATTTGATAACACATCTGTATACGAGGTATACAACGGTAAATGCTCAGGTAATAAAGTTATTAATTTGAGGCATGAAGGCACGAATACTACCGCTCTAGTACGAAATTCTTTTGGAGCAAACAATAATATAGTTAGTAATGTATTCTCAACCGGAGCAGTGACGCGATGGGTTAATCTCGCTAAAGATCCAGATTTTATCGTCAATCCCATCGGTAGCGGTCTGACAGCAATAACATTTTACGCGGAGAATATAGCGGCTAACTCTACAACAACATTATCACCCAGAGGCGGGGAGGGTCTATCAATAGCTGGTGGTGTCCGCATTGCGAGGTCTGGTAATATTACAGCATTATCTACTGCTGTAAACAATATGTCATCTTCTGCGGCGGGCAGCGCCGTCGTAAAGCTGATACAAAACGGGTCAGAGGCTACATCAGTACGGCATACCATAACTAATAACAATCGCTTTGGCTATACTGCTATTGCAGATGTTATCGACGATCAAGTTATTAGGGATCGAAATCTGCATGTAATCATAGAGACAGATTCAGACTGGGATGCAACTGCATCTGATTTTTCAGTTACAGTGTGGATTTCTCACTGACGCAATAAAACCTTTTCAAATGCCGGGCAATCTCGGCATTTTCATTTTAATAAAAAGCGCGGATTAAACCGCGCTATTCATCACCCAAACGCGCTGTCAGTCGGCGGCGCTGTTTGTTGTTGCTCTGATTCAGCAATATTCCATTGCTCGCCAAACTTAAACCCAATTTGTGCCAGCTTCTGATCCAGCTCCCGGCAGAATTCAGGCACCGCGCTGTCAAAATCAGCCATCCATTTATCTGATCGATCAAATGTGTGGCGGCGGAGATTCTCACGGCGCATTCTAGGGTCAAACGAACAAAAATCCCACAGTTCAATGCCTGTTACCCACATGCTGAATTGCACCTGAGCCTGGTACTCTTTTTTGACAGCACCGTTAACTAGGAAATCAATGTGATATTTGGTCGTGTACGGGCATTTGATCTCAAGCCCGCGACCACTGGCGGTGATGCCGTCCGGGCTGCATCCTGTTCTCATGTCGTCGCCATACAGGAACCCTAGCTGCAGCACCGTCTCATCTGTAAGAAATTCATAATTCTGTCGTGCGTAAGGCTCGTTCAGATTGCCCCATTCGGTAGCAGCGTTGCTAAAGTCGGCCTCGCGCTGTCCGGTGCAGATTTCTGCGATTAGCTGATTCATGTAGGTCTGGCGGGTCGCGCCCTTGCCGAGTATTTTGACGGCATTGGATGCCGTGATAAGTCCAAGGCGCATCTTGTGCCAATCGTCAGTGCCTTGCTCAGCTTCGAATGTGTCGAAGCCCAGTATCGCATCGGCTTTCGCCTTTTTCGCCTTCAGATCGTCGATGATGCTCATTGTCCGGACACCTTTTGATTGAGGAATGAAATCACCTGCTCGGCTTCTTCTTTGGTCATTTCGTCGAGCGTGGAAATGTCACGCGGTAGCAGGCTTGGCAGGTACATTAGCAGCTGATCCTCAGTGCGGTTTATTCGCTCACACAGGCCGCGAATGGTTGCCGCCTGAGTGTCTGTCAGATTGATCTGTTTTTCGCTGCTGTGGGCGATCTCGACGCCCTCGCCATTGTTGTTTTGGTAGTCAATGGCAGCATTAAGGCGGTCTGACTTCGGCCAGTATTTGTACGCTTGCTTGACCACGGTCTTTTTTACCATCTCGAAAAAGTCGGTCTTCCATGGGCCGCTTCCTTTTTTGTATGACGGGCTGCGCTTGGCGATTGCCTCAATATCTGCGCGGCTCATTTCATGCGTTAGGTAGTCGCCCGCTGCTGTTTTGACAACGCAGTACGCGCCCACCCAGTCACCGCGATTACCAAACGCCTGATACTCGTGCACCGGCTTGGTGTCGATACCTGTGTTTCGGTATTGATCAGACTGGTACACGACTTTGCACTGACCCCACTGAATTGAACCGGACTCAATCGCAATATGCAGCAGACCCATATAGCTGATATCGAGACAGACTTTTTTGTCTCGCGGAACCAGATATGCGTGTTTAGCCGCCGGGTTTAGCGTAATGCCAATGGCAGCGACATTGGTCACGGCGTCAATGAGCGATTGCTGATTGCTGATTGCCATGTTGGCCAGATAGCTGTTATTGCCAAGCGCCTGACAGGCAAACTGCGCCTCGCGGGCAAAATTTATTTCATCAGCGGCTTTTACCGCGTTAAAGTTTTGCTCTTGCTGCATTACCAGCTGCTGAGCTTGTTGTATTGGTAGCATTCTATTTCCTCTCTTTATACCATTCTAAAAAATCCGCCGTAGCTTCTTTGGCAGCCTCTGCACCATAGCACAGGCACACGAATTGTCCATCTTCGGCGGCTTCATTTAGTCTGAGTTTTTGTTCTTCTTTTAGCGATCCGCTGGCAGCCTTCATTTCGATCACGAACGGAAGGCACCAAAACAGCAGGTCAGGGATTCCTGGTGACAGGCCCATTTTCGATTGAGTGGAGCGGTAGCCTTTTGTGTGATTACCCTCATTGGGTACGTGAAAAACAGCGGCCCGCAACACTGGGTGATTGATTTTCAGCCACGAAACGTAGTCGATCTGCTCCGGAGTCTCTTTCTTCGTTGGCCCGCATTTGTAGACCCGTACCAGTGGCGACAGGTATTTTATGCGCGATTTAACTAGTGGCATGGGTTAATCCTGCGCCCCCGAAGGGGCGGTTTGGTTAATTAGGAATCGGAACCGACAGGATATCCTGAAGCCAGCTAAATCCGCGCTCGGTTAAGTCGTATCCGCGCTCTGAGTCAGGGTTTTCAACGGCAATCCCACTATCTAAAAACTGCTTAATGGCTTCTCCAAGCGCCGGAGAATCAATAGGCTTTGTAGGGTTACAGTGTAAGTGAATCAGCAACTTGAGCTTGAATGGAGTTAGAATAATATTACTCATACATCACCTTTTTCTTGTTTGTTAAAACGGCGTATCGCCAGCGGCTGGCATTTGGTTTTGCTGTGGCTGCTGATATTGCTGCTGATACTGTTGCTGCGGCTGCTGGTATGCCTGCTGCTGTTGCTGCATCTGCTGAGGCTGTTGCATACCCTGCATAGGCGCCTGCTGCTGGCCTTGTTCGTTGCCCGGTGTGCCGATATAGCCAAGCTCTGCATTCAGCAGCTCAATGCTAATGCTCTGGCCGTTCTGGCCGTCAAACGTCTTGATCTTCTGCTGGCGTCCGCTGACCTCAACAATAGCGCCCTCGACCAGAGCGGTCTGATAGAACGCAATCTGATTTGGGTTTTTTGCGAACACTACGCACTCGTAATTAGTCCACTCGTTTTGCTGCGTCTCTCGGTCATAGTAGCGAACGCCAAGTCGCAGCCCAAACCCGGTTGATTCCCCTGCGGCAAACTGATTCGCCGCTCGATTTAATTTGCCTGTAATTGTATGTGCCATGGTGGCCTCCTTACTGTTGGTTTAATAATTCTGGGTTTTGGTGGAAGTTGCCGATTACCTCAAAGTCATAATCATCCAGAAGAACATTCTCTGGGGATTGCGCATTTGGCTCTGCTGCTACAAAGCAACAACGATCATTAAATTTAACAATCCACAGGAGGCCATGTTGCTTATCCTTTAAGACATCCTCCTCATAAATCTCCACGCCATTGCAGTCTTTCAGGCCGGTGTATTGACCCTCGGTTCCTTTCTTTACCGGCTGATTGCAAATAGCCCGCCCCTCATGCCAGCAAATGCGCGATGGATATTCGTCATAGTATGCCGTTGAATTTGGTAAATCACGGAGAAGATCGCCATAAACCATCTCACCTTCGGCATTCATGCCACGAAACTTAATCTCTCTTGCCATCTTGATTCCCTCTCGTTTATTTACACTCACAATACTACACTTTTGTAATTAGTCAAACTTTTTATCTTCGCGTTTCACCCGGCCGACAACAAACTTGCCCTTGCCGTTTATTCTGTACTTAATGTGCGTCGGCTGATTTAGCGGCTGTAGCCAGTATTTCAGCACGAACCGGGCCGCGCTTGATGGGTTGTGCCGAGCCAGAATGCCGTAGTGATAGCCAACACCGCCGCCAGTGTTTACGCTCATCCACTGCTTGAGCGCCTGCTGCGCGCCACGGCTTTTACTGCCGGGGTTTAGGTAAACCTTCGGGTTCCCATCTTCTCGCGTCTCAGTCAGCATATATTCGACTTCTATGCTATTGTTTTTGCAGATTCGGAATTGCCAGCCTTTGACGGCCTCCCACTCCTGTTCATCGTATGGTCGGTGCAGGAGCTTTTCGTTAGGGTCAATCAGCTCGTGCTGGCACTTGCGGCAATTGCGCGCCGTTGGATCGTTCTCGGCGCCACATGACGGGCACTCACGCGATGACCAGAAGAACTCACATCGACCGTCCTCTGATTCGTCAGAGTGGCCGCGACAGCGCCGGGCATGGGGGCTGTTCTCAGTGCCGCACACCTGGCAAGTGAGCATGTCTTCGTCTTCTTTTTTGGCGCGCTCGTATTCGGCCTCCTCGAGGATTGGGTTGTTGTACAGATGGCCTAGGCGCTGCATGACACCGCCGTAATCGAGTACCAAGCAGTCCGACTTGCCATCGAACAACCGCAATCCCCGGCCAATCGCCTGCGTCAGCAGAACCAGCGATCCGATAGGGCGCAGAAAAACAACAGTATCCCAGCGCGGCACGTTAACCCCGGTGGTCAGCACAGACACGTTGATGCAGTATTTGATTCGTCCCGACTTGCAATCATCGAGCATTTGCATGCGCTCTGCCGTCGGCGTTGATCCGGTGATGATGCAATAGCTGCCGGGCGGCAACGCCTTGGCCACTTCCTGAGTGTGCCTGATTGACGTGCAGAATATCAGGACGCCTCCGCGGTCTTCGGTCTTGTGAAGCACCTCGGCCATGATGCGCTGCGTTTTTGTTGGGTCGCCAAACACAATCTCATCAAGCTGTTTTTCGTCGAACTCCCACGATCCGTATTTGGTTTTAACCTGGGAGAAATCAAACTCTGAGTCGTCGCCATCCGGCCAGCCAAATGTCGGTGGCACCAGCCAGCCACGGTCGATCAGCCAATCTGTGCTAATATTTCCGATCATCTGCGTCCAGAATTTGCCAATGATTGACTCGGTGCCACGGTACGGACTGCCTGTATACCCCAAGATGCGCACGTTAGGATTCTGCGCGATAAAGTGCCGGATGATCTGCATAAATTGAGAGTCGTCGCTGTCGTAGTCGACCATGTGGCACTCGTCCACCATGATAATATCGACCGGGAAGTTAGCGAACGTGTCGTGCAGCGACCGGGCAATAGTTCCCTCTGTGCCGAATATGACCGGGTAATACGCGCTTTTCCTGTTCAGGCTGGCACTAAAAACCGACTGCTGAACAACGCCGAAGTCGTGCGCGGCGTCTGAGTTTTGCTTGCACAGCTCCCCTTGCCTCTGAATCACCAGCGCCCGGCATGGTCGATCCTTTAGCATGACGCCTGAGCAGTGGCGCGCAATAGCAGCGATAAGTACCGACTTGCCAGCGCCTACTGACGCATTGATGACAGCCGGGCCGCGATAGCTTTCCTGCTTCAGATAGCTCATGCAGTCGTCGTGCACTTCCTGCTGATAATCTCGTAACTCCATCATAAAACCCTAAATCCCCCGTTTTCCTCTATGATCAACCCGCCTATTTTTGCGGCTTTTACTTGGTCTGCAAACATCGACCGAAGATCGTTCTCATCCATTCCGGGCCGCTGTGCGTTTTTCCAGTCGTCATACACCAGTTTATAGGATGGTACGTGGCCACGGCTAATGATTCGCTGAATCATGTCTACAACCATGTCAGTGCCGCTCTGGTAAACTGGCTTGTCCGACTTGATTGGCACCAAGCTTGTGATGGCCCGTCCTTTTTTGTCCTGCTTGCCGATCTCCTGAACCATCATGTCAAACGTAATTTCAGGCGGTCTATCGGCGTCTTTTATTTTCGTGTTTTTGAAAACCGTGCTTCTGGCGTCAGGGTCAGGGCGCGTTACCAAAAACTCAGTATCAACCGCGCCGCGCAATGCCGAGTTCCCCCTCATGCCCTTGGTGTCATCTTTACCGCTGTGGTGAATGATCATGATTCCCACGCCGGTAGCCGCCTTAACCGCATCACACGATTTAATAAAGCGCGTCATGTCCTGAGTGCTGTTTTCGTCACCATCACCAAAACAACGGTTTAGCGTGTCCAGCACGATCAGCGCCGGGCGCACCTCGAATTGCTCTTCAAAACGCTCAATCGCAATGGTCAAGCTGACACCGATTGTCGGGTCGGTCATGTCTACCGGCTGGCCAAGGATGCCAAGCCAGTCGGCGTGACGCCCGTGTTTAACTTCCCACGCGCGTTTGCGGTAGTTGATACCGCGCTGACCTTCGGCGCTGACATACAGCACAGGTGCTTTTTTCGTCTCGAATCCGTGCCAGCTGGCCCCGGTTGCAATCGAGCAAACCATATCCATGGCGATAAAAGTTTTATAAGCCTCTGATTTGCCGTATATCACCGTCATGGACTCAGCTGGCAACACGTCGTCAATCAGCCAGTCAGGTTCCTCGGTATCCAGCGCCTCACGGGCCGAAAACTGGAATTTATCCGCTAGATTCGATGTTCCGGCGGCAGTAGAACCCAGTATCTCGGCTGATTTGTCGCGGAATTGCAGCAGCAGGTCAGTAGGATCATTGTCGCTCTGTAGCTCTAAAAACAGGTCGCTGACGGTTGCCAATGCAGCCCGTTTGATCGAGTCGCGTTTGACAATCTTTGCGTATGACTCGGCGTTGTCTATAGACGGCGTGACATTTGCGACGTGGCTTAGATATTGAGCGCCACCGCACTTCTTTAGCTCTTCACCGTCCATCCATTCGGCGACGGTGACAACGTCGATCATCTCGCCGCGCGTAACTAGCCTGTCAATCGCTTTAAAGATCAGCTGATGTTCAGGCAGAAAGAAATCTGCCGGGCCAATTACCGCCCGGACTTCTGGAAACCTGCGGTCATCGAGCAATAGCGCGCCGATAACCGCCTGCTCTGCCTCGCGGCTGTAGTGTATTTTATCCGACTCCACGGCATCCCCTCTTAGCTGGTCTGACAGAATACGCCAGCCAGCGATTGTAATCAATTGCCGTTAGTGATGTTTTTTTGCTGTCATTGCATCAGCCACGCTGTAATCGAGGCGGTGCAGACGCTGGTACAGCGTGTGATACGGCACCGTGCAATCAGGGTGCTTTGACAGCTCGGTGACGTTAAGCCACTGGCCGTCGTACCAGTATTTTCGGTTGCGTTTTTCGCGGATCGGCTTGTCGTGCTGGGTGATTTTCATTCTGATAAGTCCTCAGCAGACATAATTTCGTATGCCTCATCGTCAAAACCAGCGTCCATTAGGCTTACGGCAGTATTCAAGATCTCTCGCAACCGCTCCATCTGCGCCTCTAGCTCCTGTATGCGCGCCTGAGCTGCGTTCTTGTCGTTTACCAGGTTTTGCAGCTGGCCCATGGTTATAGTTGCATGGGGATCTTCTACAAGCCTCTGCACAAAATTGCTGAGTTCGCTTTCATATGTCATCACCCTTCCTCCTGTGCTGCTTTGAGCATGGCTTTGTAATTTTCCCGGAGCTCGTCGCAAATATTTGCGTGGCCAATGGCAAGTTCTACATCGCCATTAAACCCAAGCTCTGCAAGCATTGGCAGCGTCGGCTCAACCGGAACAACCACATGGCCTTCCGGTATTGCGTAGAGGGGCGTTATCTTGCGGCCAAAACGCTCAAACTCTTTCATTTGAAACTCATTAACGGCTGCATATACATTCTCGCCGTCACTCGCTTCACACAACCAAGTCACCGGCTTCATATCTTTCATCGCTATTTCCTCTAAAAGAATTACAAATTAACACAGGTTTTAGCCCTGCACAACACCTGGTAGGGGTTTTCGTTTTAGTTCGTCCTGATAGTCCATCTCGCCAGCAATGCCGAGTAGGGCTAGCAGGATTATTACGTAGATGGTGGGGTTCATACCTCCTCCATCATCAGGATAATTTCGCACACCGCGCGGAGTGGGTTGGGGTTGCTAGAAGACACTTCGCAATCCTTTGAACTTTCGCAGAGCTGATATTTTCCTTCAGATGTGTAGATGATAATTACCCCATACTCAACCATCAGCGGGCCTGTCAGTGACCAGTCGTTGCAGTAATTCCGCTGGCCTCGCCACGCAAGACCCATAATGCGACTTACTCGCAGCTCTACCTCAGAGTCACTCATCCCCTTCAGCTGTTCTTGTGTGTAGCTCATGATTTGTCCTCCGCTTCATTGATGGCATCGAGGGCCTTCAATCGTGCTTCATCCTGAATTTCAGACTCTCCTGCTATTGGAAAGGCTTTTACACAAAACCTAAGAGCCTCCAACAACTTAGGCGCAGCGGCGATCAGGTTGGCGTTGGCCAGTTGCTCTTCTGTTGGGTCGCGTACAGTTTCATTGAACTCATTCCAAACTGAGTCGCAATCAACTTCACAAATAACACGGCCGCTTTCGGTCGTGATATCAATTGGATAACGACGCTCTTCTTCGACCACCCACGGCCCCGGGGTATGCTTGCTCATTGTTTTGTTAATCATTCCTCTCCCTCCACCACATATTTGCAAACAATAAACTGATGAATCCCTCTTTTTCGTTGCTGACTACTAAGCCCGTCAGACCAAAGCATCCAACCATCTGGCACGCTGTCTTCAA
>TARA_R100000093_G_C1945687_1_pt1 | contig 62879 bp, 87 predicted proteins | sample TARA_R100000093 | Tara Oceans TARA_R100000093 (sample SAMEA2620053) | marine metagenome | biome: marine biome (ENVO:00000447); feature: mesopelagic zone (ENVO:00000213) & marine oxygen minimum zone (ENVO:01000065); material: "saline water (ENVO:00002010), including plankton... | reverse complement strand
CAAAAAAAGCCCGCCATGTCCGAAGACAGGCGGGCTCATTTTCTTGGGCTTGTGGTTCTCAGAAGATGCGCTCTTCTTCCAGATCCCTCGTCATACCCCGAATGTTTCCGGTATGAACGATGATGGTCCAGGTCTGGTCGTAGACCGTCTCCCACGGCTTGTCCTCATGCTGGATCCAGCGAGGGGCGACCGTGTTCTTGATCTCAAGGAAATCTCCACGGGTCGGTGTGATGACCCGCTTCAGCGATTCGGTCAGAACGACCATCTCAGCTGCGCTATCACAGCAGAAAGGGATCGTGGACAGAGGTGCGATATCGTGTGCCATAGTTCTCTCCTTAACGATTGACCCAGTGGCATTCTTCGGTGATCGGGTCACCCTCGTAGCCACTGGCACAGAAGTCGTAGTAGTTGCTTCCCGGTGATTTGAAGACCGGAGCCGCCTGAAGACCGGGGTCGGCTTCCAGGGTCAGCGTCCAGCCACACAGGTAAATCGGCCGGAACGAATTGGCGCAGAGCATAGCCTGAGCGACGATCGGCGATACGGGAGGTGTTGCCATAGTTCTCTCCTTGGTGGTGAAGTCCACCGGATGCCAGCCTCCGGAGAGGCTGGTCACCGCTAGACTTACTTGAAGGCATGGTATATCGTGAGGACGATGAACGCTATGCCTAGGATAGTTAGAAACGAACCCATGCCGATTATCCGGCGTTGTTGACCGCCTGACGAATGCGCGCCATGAGCGACAGCTGGATTGCCTTGTCCACGAGTTCCTCGAAGTCGCCGTCCGACAGATACAAGGTGTCCTTGATCTGGTGGAACGGCTCCAGGTCCAGAAGATTGGCCGAGTCATGCATGGGATCATGCACGACGACGATGCGGCCGGAATCCTGGATGACGCGCAGGCCCAGACGATTGAGTTCCTCGAAGTCGATGACGACATGGGGAGTGCTCTTCGGCATGGCGTTGTCCTCCAGAACGAGGTCAACGGAGCGGCGGGTCTTGGGAGCGGATTTCGCGATTGCCATAGTACTTTCCTTTCGAATGGTGGGGAAGTCCACCGGATGCCAGCCTGGAGACAGGCTGGTCACCGCTAGACTCACTGTTTCTTGAACTCCTTCCGCTGGCGAGCGACTTCCAGTCGCGTTCCGATGCTTGCCTCGTTGCCCTTGGCAAGCGCCGGAGGACACTTGGTGACCTGACCACCATTGGCGAGGAACTCATTGATGAGGTCGATTTCATACTGTGCCATAGTATATTCCTTTCTGGTGTAGTGCATAAGCGCACTGGATGGGAGCCTGTTTCCAGGCTCCGCACCAGTATGCTCAGGAGGCCTTAGCTTCCTCCTTGGGCTCAGCCTTGGCGGCTTTCGCCTTGAGCCAAGCGTCCTCAGCCGCTTTGAACTCTTCGTCGGTTGCCTCACGGAGTTCCATGAGGCCGTGGTCCACGTAGAACAGCACGTCCAGGTGATCCAGACCGCCGGTCAGCTTGCAATCCTGAAGGGTCATGCCCTCACGATACAGGTGGAACCGGCGGATACGCAGGGCCTTGCCGGGATGCTCGTTGATCTTGGTGATCACGCGGAGCATTTTCCGTTGCGGCTTGGCCTTGGCGACGTGAGCGGCTGCGCAGTTGCGGATCTTGGCCTCGTTGGCCTGGAATTCCGCGAACTCGATTTCCGCCTTGGTCGGCCCAAGAACTTCCGCCTCGGGAACTTCCGGGGTTTCCGGAGTTTCCACGGCCGGAGTTTCCACCACAGCGGCGTCCTTAGCAGCTGCATTCTTGCGGGTGGTGTTCTTGCGGGTGGTGTTTGCGTTTGCCATAGTTTTAACTTTCCCATAAAGCGCAACCGGGATTGGTTGCCCAAGACCGTGCCCAAGGAGGGCACGGCTAAGGGCAAACAACCCGACCCAATAGGGACAGGTTACTTGCGTAGGAAAGGATTGGCGTTTTGCTGGTGTTTGCTACCCCTGCCGCCCCAGAACTTAGCGTGGCCCGGTAGTGGTTACAGCGGCCCTTGCGAGGCGCACTACTGGCGGACGCTGCCCAACGGCAGAGTGTACGCTGGAAACCAGAGCGGGTTGCAGGAGCGGACCAAGTGCCACCGTGCCCTGCATTGCCGCCCACACTTGCGCTTGGGCGAACCCGACCTACCAGCCGTGGCCCCTATATGCCCGACCCCCGTAGGGGTGGGAAGGGCTAGGCACCGGAGCAAGCCCCCGTGCCATGCAGTTACCTTACATTTGCACTAGCGACCTCGCAACAACAAAATGTCCAATGGGGCAAATTAATTGCGAGCGGACGTAGCCTCCCCTCAGCCGTCCGCTCAGCGGAGCGGTCCTCGGCGGACCCTGCCCTAGTGGGACAGCCATAGGTGCGACCCTGCCGGACGCCACAGGGGCAGGGGCAGGGCAGGGCAGGGCAGGGCAAGGCCACAGGGGCACCACAGGGCGCGCCACAGGGGCAGGGCAGGGCAAGGGCAGGGCAAGCCCCTGCCACCGGCCACAAGGGCACCACAGGCCACGCCACAGGGCTGTGGCGCGCTGTCCACCGGCCACCCCACCCCACCGACGGGTCAGGGGCAGTCGGGCGGGGTGCAGGCCCCGTGCCCATCCATCTCGGCCAGACATACGGGATCACATGCAAGATAGCATATGACCAAGAGCAGACGACAAAGGACCGAGGACCGAGGACAAAGGACAGACGACCTCCTCCAGAGAACGAAGGATAGGAGAACCACTGACGAAGATCCTCCCACCCACAAAATAATAAAATAGAACAGAGACCTGGATGCAAAAGACAACGTAGAGTCAATGGAGTCAGTAGAGGCGGCGCACAATCACGCGTGAAACAGCGACCTTGTCATTTGCCGGTCGGCATGGTACAGTGGACAAAATACGACCATACCCCTTTTGTGAGAAGCGATGCGCGCTCCATGCACGAATTAGAGCTATCTGCGGCACGAGCCGCGTGGAAGGCCGCTGGTGCGACTGTGAAGAAGGCTCCGGAGACCATGGACGATGGTGTCCGCTATTTGCAGTTGTATGAGGAAGAGCCCAAGACGAGGGCGGGGTGGAATCAGTTCAGGAAGGCTGCGAAGGTACTTGCTGACGAGCTCCCGGACGAGCATCATCCTTTTGATGTCTACATCCTCTCCCTTGGGCTTTGTTGGGAGATGATCAAATGAGGTGCGGGAATGCCGGGGAAGACGCAACAAATATCGTGAGGTTCGACATTTCGGAGTATGATCGTTTGGATCCGGCGCTCCGAAAGATGCTTCGGATGGCTCCGGTCCCGATTGATCCGGTGTCGTTCTATAGAGCGTACCTGGAGAATGGTGCGAATATGTATGTTTTCCAAGGTGAATTTGATAGATGGCTGAAGCGAGAATATCCAGACTACGATCCCACTGATCTGGTAAATCGCGAATGAGGTAAGTGAAAATTTGCGCTTGCCAGACAAGCCCAAGTGAGGCAACATCGGGGTGAAAGGACCACTCCGATGAATGACCACGATCAAGAGCACAAAACAGGCCCACAACTCGTCAAGTTTCCCTCAACAGAAGACGGTATCCGCTCAGTCGAAGAGACGCTGGAGAAGGCGAAGAAACGCGGACTGACCGAGGTTGTCGTCCTGGGCTTCGATGAAGACGATGAGCATGTCGTCCTCGCGTCAACGATGCTGAACAAGGACATCCTCTGGCATGGTGAGCTCCTTCGCAAGTTCGCGCTTGGGGACTGAGCATGAACGACTTCCCTGACAACGTCATCTGGAAACCGCAGGCTGGATCGCAGGAGGCTTTTCTTGCGTCCACACCTATCTTCGAGGTTCTGTTCCAAGGGACACGGGGCGGTGGTAAGACTGACTGTCTTCTCATGTCCTATGGTCAGTTCGTTGGACGAGGATTCGGAGCAGGGTGGAAAGGCATTCTGTTTCGGCAGACCTATAAGCAGCTGACCGACGTCATTACCAAGACCAAGAAGTGGTTTCCACAGATCTGGCCTCAGGCGAGGTTCAACGGTTCGGAGCATAAGTGGGTCTGGCCGACTGGTGAAGAACTGCTTCTGCGACAGTTCAAGAAGGACGATGACTACTGGAACTATCACGGTCACGAGTATCCCTGGATCGGATGGGAAGAGCTCTGCAACTGGCCGACTGATGCTGGATACAAGCGAATGTTCTCGTGCTGCCGGAGCTCGACGCCCGGTATGCCTCGTATGGTCCGTGCAACGACGAACCCGTATGGTCCCGGCCACAACTGGGTGAAGATGCGGTTCCAGCCGCAAAATATGAACATGAAGGTCCGCCGTGGCCTGATTGACGAGCAGGGTCTGGAGGAGCCGCCTCGCCTCTCCATCTTCAGCCGACTTGACGAGAACAAGATCCTGCTGAAAGAGGACCCGGACTACATCAACAAGATCGCTGCGTCGGCGAGGAACGAGGCTGAGCGAAAGGCTTGGCTGGAGGGTTCCTGGGACGTTGTCGCTGGCGGTATGTTCGACGACGTGTGGGATCCCAAGTACAATCTCATCAAGCCATTCGAGATTCCGTGGAACTGGCGCATCGATCGGAGCTTCGACTGGGGTTCGTCCAGACCATTCTCTGTCGGCTGGTGGGCAAGGTCCAACGGTGAAGACGTCAAGCTGGCGAGCGGTCGTTGGGCTTCGACTGTGAAGGGTGATCTTTTCCGTATCAATGAATGGTACGGGTGGACCGGGAAGCCCAACGAGGGCGTCCAGATGCTGGCGACTGACATCGCTCGTGGTATCGTGGAGCGTGAGATCCAGATGGGTCTTCGGGTTCAAGGCGACGGTGGGTATTGTCGTGTGAAGCCTGGTGTAGCCGACAGCCAGATCTTCGCTGCGGAGAACGGCAACTGCATCGCTGTCGACTTCAAGTCAAAGGTTCGTCTCGACGATGGCATTCAGTACAAGGGCATTCAGTGGCTTGAAGCAGACAAGCGCCCCGGTTCACGCGCTACCGGCTGGGTGCAGATGCGCCAGATGCTCAAGAATGCTCACCCGACCGTCTTGGGCGAGAGGGACGATGGGTCTCTCATCCTTGGGCCTCGGGAGAAGCCCGGTCTGTTCATTTTCAGCAACTGCGACAATTGGGCGAGGACTGTTCCTGTTCTGCCCAGAGACGAAGACAACCCGGATGACGTCAACACTGATACCGAGGATCACATTGCTGACGAGACGCGATACAAGGTCCGATCGGTCGGTGTGTCTGTCAGTGGCGGTACAGTCAGCGGCCAACACTAGGAGAGCTCAATGAGAGTGGAAGCAGGAGACATAAATTCCCGTTTGGTGGAGGCAGTCTACCTTGATGGGAAACGAATCGACAAGGCCACTGCTTTTGATGACGAGGAGTGCTGGGTCGAGGTCCTTAAGATGACCCCGGACGGTAACTACGAAATCAAAGATGACTGCATCGTCCGCGAAAAGCTGTATGGGAACGTTACCGTCTCCTGGAAGAAATAAAACGCTTGTGTGAAATTCCTTCTGGGGCTATGTTGCCCCTCAGCTGACCAGTGGAGCTACCATGCCGATTGAGATCTCTTCCCACCATCCTGAGTATGTCGCGATGTCGCCCGATTGGACGCTCATGCGTGATGCTCATAAGGGTGAGCGTCAGGTGAAGTCCAAACGCACGGCCTACCTTCCTGCAACAGATGGTCAGATCGCCCTCGGCATGAACAACCCGACAGACCGTGGCTTCAAGTCGTATCTCGCATACCTTACTCGCGCTCGCTTCCCGAACTACGTGAAGGAGGCCGTGTCGACCGCTGTCGGTATGATGCACTCGGAACCGCCGGAGATCAGCCTTCCGGCCGGTATGGAGGGCATTCGCTCGGCCAAGGGCGAATCCATGCCGCAGCTTCTGCGTCGCATCAACGAGGAGCAGCTGATCACTGGTCGTATCGGGTTGCTCGCTGACCTTCCTGTTCGTGGCGGGACGATCCCCTATATCGCCACCTACTCGGCTGAACGCATCATCAACTGGGACAATGGCACGGTGCAGGGTCTGGTCCCTCAGGTGCTGAATCTGGTGGTGCTCGACGAGACGGAACACGTTCGCTCCTCGACCGGCTTCGACTGGGATCTTGAGACCAAGTATCGTGTTCTTCAGATCGGAGGTCTGGAAGAGAACGAACCGTCGGGTATCTATCGGGTGGGTATCTTCAGCGAAGACGAGACGGGAGGCTATGACCCGAGCCAGATGAGAGCTCCGGGTATCCAGGGCCGAACACTGGACAAGATTCCGATGGTGATCATCAATTCGACCGATCACGTGCCCGAGCCACAGGACCCGGCCCTGCTCGATCTCGGCAATCTGTGCATGACCATCTACCGTGGGGAGGCGGACTACCGCCAGAACCTCTTCATGCAGGGTCAAGACACCCTCGTTGTGATCGGTGGTGCTCATGACGAAGACGACGACCTTCGCACCGGTGCTGGTGCTCGCATCGATATCTCGAACCCTCAGGGTGACGCAAAGTTCATCGGCGTGAACAGTGACGGCCTGAGCGAGCAGCGTGAGGCCCTCAAGGAGGACCGGGCACGAGCAAGCTCCATGGGTGCTCAGACGGCTGACACCGTGAGCCGTGAGCGGGAGAGCGGCAAGTCCCTCGGCATCCGCCTCAGCAGCCGCACGGCAGACCTGAACACGATTGCTGACGTCGGCGCTGCTGGGCTTGAGAACATCCTCAAGATCGCCGCTGAATGGATGGGACTCAACCCCGAAGAAGTCAGCGTCATTCCGAACAAAGAGTTTGGCGAGACCGAACTCACCGGCCAGACGATGGTCGAACAGCAGACTGCCCGGAACCTCGGCTTCCCGATTTCCGCCCGCAGCCTTCACAAGCGAGCCCGCGACAAGGGCCTCACGGACATGTCGTTCGAGGAGGAGACCGCCGCTATCGCTGAGGAGGAGAAGAACCCGGTCCTGAAACGTGACCCTTCTGGTGACCGCAATGGTGATCAGAAGAACAAGACCGGCAACCCCGCAAACCCTGACGAAACAAACTAAGAGGAAAGATCGATGGCGATCGAACTCACATACGAGAATCGTTCTGCTCTGCCGGAAGCATTCCAGAACGATGACGTGTTCAACGAAATCTTCACTGAGAACGCCGACGGCACCGTGACGGTGACTGGCGTCACCGGCATGAAGACGCAGAAGGACGTGGATTCCGTGAGCGAGGCTCTCCGCAAGGAGCGCAACGACCACAAGGAAACCCGCGAAAAGCTGCGCCCGTGGGGTGAACTGGATGCGACCGAGACGCTGGCTCAGCTGGATCGCATCAAAGAACTCGAGGCCGCTGCTGGCGGCAAGCTCGACGACGAAGCGATCAACAAGATCGTGGAAGGCCGCATCACCCAGCGTGTCGGCCCGATCGAGCGCAACCTGACCACGGTCACTGAGGAGCGCGATGCAGCGGTCGCAGAGCGTGATGCTCTGAAGAACCAGATCGTGACCCGTGATCGCAATGACACCATCCGTGAAGAGGCGACCAAGATCAAGGCGCACTCGACCGCGATCCCCGACATCGAGATGGCTGCGAGCGTCATGCTCGAGCAGAACGAGCAGGGCGAGTGGATCACCAAAGACGGCATCAACGGCATGACCCCCGGCCTGAAGGTCGACGGCTGGCTCCGGGAGATGCAGAAGATGCGTCCCCACTGGTGGCCCGAGACCGAGGGCAGCGGTGCCGGTGGTGGCGGTCCCTTGGGCAATGGTGCTGCGAACCCGTTCTCGGCGAAGAACTGGAACCTCACCGAGCAGGGCAAGATCTATCGTGAGAACCCGGTCCTCGCTGACCAGCTTGCGAAGTCTGCTGGCACGAAGGTCGGCGGTCCCAAGCCGGCGAAGTGAAAATAACACTTGCACCGCATCTCTGAACGGGGTACGGTGCAAGTATCCGCTGGTCATGGGACCAGCCCTACCGACCGAGCAGGGGCTCACTGTCGGATCCTCCCAAACATTATCGGCCCACGCTGAAAGGAGCAAATCATGGCAGCAGGCCCCGCAACTCGTGTGAGCGACGTCGTCGTTCCCGAGATCTTCACGAGCTACGCCCAACAGCTGACTGAAGAGAAATCCCGCATCATCCAGTCGGGCATGGCAGTCCGTGATTCCCAGATGGACGACCTTCTGGCTGGTGGTGGTCTCACCTTCAACCTCCCGTCCTTCGACGACCTGGACAACGATCCCGAACGCGTCAGCAACGACAGCTCGGCACCGTTCGACACCGCTGACGCTTCCGTCAACGCCGCCGGTTCCGGCACCTCGCCCGAACGTCCGCCGGACCCGAAGAAGATCACCACGCTGACCGAGATCGGCGTCCGTATGAACCGGAACCAGTCCTGGTCCTCGATGCGTCTCGCCGCCACCCTCGCCGGTGTTGACCCGATGAACGCAATCGCCGACCGCGTCGCTGCCTACTGGGCTCGCCGCCTCCAGGCCGCTTTCGTGGCAACCTGGAATGGCGTGATCGCTGACAACGTCGCCAACGATGCCGGCGATCTGGTCAACGACATCTCTGGTGCCGGTTACTCGGCCGGTGTGACGGACTTCTCGGCCGAGGCCTTCATCGACACCGCCCTGACGATGGGTGACTCGATGGAAGACCTGACCGGCGTGATGATGCACTCCGTCGTCTACGCCCGTGCCCAGAAGAACAACCTGATCGACTTCATCCCGGACGCCCGTGGTGAGATCATGATCCCGACCTTCCTTGGTCGCGAAGTGGTTGTCGATGACGGTATGCCCCGGACCGGTTCGGTCTACGACACGTGGCTCTTCGGCGGCGGGAACACCCGCATCGGCGTCGGCGCCCCGGCTGTCCCGACTCAGGTGCAGGACATCCCCGGCGCTGGCAACGGCGCAGGTCAGGAAGTTCTCTACAACCGTGTCGAGTGGATGATCCATCCCAACGGTCATGCCTACACCGGTGTCACGCCCGATGGTGGCCCGGCGAACTCCGACCTGGACGACGCCGCTTCCTGGAACCGGGTCTTCACCGAGCGCAAACAGATCAAGTTCGCGCGGCTGGTCACCCGCGAGGCATGATCTGTTGAGGGGGCGGCTTCCGGCAGCGGTCGCCCTCTCACCACCCCAACCGTAGATACGGAGAAGTGACCATGTCGAAAGAAAAGATTCAAGAAGTCCTCAGCAGCATGGACACGCTCGATGAAGAGCAGTGGACCGCTGATGGAAGCCCGAAGGTGGACTATGTTCGCCGCGAGGCCGGTGATGACAGCATCAGTCGTCACAACATCTTCGAAGCCGCCCCGTCGTTCAGCCGCGAGAACCCGGTGATCACGCCCGTCGGCAAGGAGACCGAGGAGACCGAGGAGACCGAGGAGACCGAGGAGACCGACGCTCCTGAGGAGCCGAGCGTTCCCGAGGAACCCGAGGAACCCGAGGAACCAGAGGTTCAGGAGGACGACTCCGACGACAAGGATGAAGAGGTCGACACCTATATGTCGCGCGCCGAGTTCGTCCGGCATCTCGCCGAGGTGCCCAAGGAGGATCTCCAGGCTCTCGAGGATACCCTCAAGGAGCGCCGCAACGAGATCAGTCTCGAGATCGACCGTCTCAAAGATCTGTTCGACCGCGCCGGTCATGCAGTTCAGCTGACCCGCGCTCGCCGGCTCCGGGAGATTCCCGAGATGACCGATCAGGAGGCTCGTCAGCTCTTCATCAAGAAGCAGAACGAGCAGCGCATGGCCCGGTTCGCCAAGCTCGAGAAGTCGGCCAAGTCGCCTCTCGATCAGGCAATGTCCCGCAAGAACCCTCGCGGTCAGAATCGCCCGGCCCGCACCATCCAGAAGTGAGAACCCAATGCCCCGGTTCGCCAGCCTGAGAAGCTCCACTGCCGTCGCCCGGACCCTCCGGGCGGCGCTTTACTATGCGAGGAAGAATCGTCTCGAGAAGCTGGGTGGCGACGTGGCTCCTGAGCCTGTAGATCCCCTCTTGGCTCCTGAGAATTTCTTCACTGAGGCTCAGTCCACTTTCGATGATACCGCTCACATCAATTTCCGCTCCAACTGGGAAGTGGATGTTGATGGATGGCTCTCCCATACTGGTGGAAACCCCGGTCAGGCCGCTCGTCTCTCACTCGACGAGCCAATCACTCCTGGGCATGCTCATTTCATCCACTTTGATCACGAGATCACTGCTGGTTCCCTGAGAGCCCGTTTCGCTTCTCCAGGTGTTACGAACAGCCGACAACTCATTGTCAACTACATGGACTTTGAGTATGTAACAGCGGCTGAAGCGGCCAACGCGGCGACACGTATCGATCTCCAACCTTCTACCGACTACGCCGGTCGTGTCGACAATATCGCCGCTTACGATCTGTCCACCGTCGATCCGAACATAGTTGCTTGCGATGTGATCATTGTTGCTGGTGATAGCAACGCTGCGAACGCTACGTCTGAACGATTTGGTGATGAACCGGGTGACATCCCGACCAGTGCTCGTGAGACGGCCTACGATCCTCGCATCTGGTATATGCCGTGTCTTCGGGCTTCTGGCACCTATCCGACCACCGACAGCACTCGCCACATCCCTCAGCCCTGTATCGAGCCGGTCGCCTCGGTTGAAGCCCGCCGTATGTCTCCCACCCACGCCGTCGGCGGTGAGATCGTCGGCTGGTCTGCAAATCGTGGTCGCCCTCTCCTGATCATGGCGCTTGGTGATCCCGGCTCCGGGCTTTCTAACACAGAGGACTGGGTCAAAGGATCTACTGCTGAAGTCAATGGTCAGCAAACTGGCTCTCGCATGTATGACGAGATGGTCGCCATGAAGGCTGCTGTCGACGCCCTTGGGCCTGCTCACGAAATCGTCGGCGCGGTCTGGTCCCTAGGGGCCAATGATCTGTATGGTGGGGACTACACCATTCCGGGTCAGTGGATGGAGAAGATGGTTGAGCTCATCAACAATGTTCGCACTGATATCGCTGATGTTCCGATGGTTCTGTGGACGATTGGTGAGCATTATGAGCCTACTGACCAGAATGACGGGCGCGGAGCGGCTATGATCGCTGCTCAACAGTTGCTGGATCAGGACAGTGGTGACGCGACGTGGTCACAGGATCGTTTCAATGTGATCGTCCCGGACACCGGAAACCAACTGACCGATGCAGATGACCCGCATTATACTGCTCATGGGATGCAAGAGAATGGCCGTGACGCGGGTCAGTCTCTACTCAGTCTGCTGATCGCAGAGAATCCCCCGACCTAGCCATAGGCAACTCAACCACACGGAGCAGCCATGACCATCAAAGTCGAAACAGGCATCGGCATCTACGGAGCGAACTCCTATGTTCCAGCTCAGTACGTCACCGACTATCTCACGGCCCGTGGTCGCGAGACCGAGAACGAGTGGTCTTCGGCATCGCAGGAAGAGCAGGAAGAAGCCTGCATCGAGGCAACCGACTACATCGAGAAGAACTTCGGCAGTCGTTTCCGTGGAACTCCTCTGACCTCGTTCGAGACCACCTACGCCGAGGCGACCGTCTCTTTTCTTGGGCTTCCCCTCACTGGCGAGACGCTGACCGTCGGTGATGATGTCTACACTTTCGTGTCCGCCCTGACCGGTGAACCGTATGAAGTGCTGATCGGGGCGGATGCAGCGGCTACGAGTGCCAATTTTGTAGACGCTCTGATGGGCGTGGTGCTGCAAGCCGGGGTAACGCACGGCGCAGCAACGCCAGCCAGCCGCCACAGCACGGCCACCAGCGCGGCGGGCGTTGCCACCCTTACCGCTACCGCCCCCGGCGCAAGCGGGGCCTACACGGAGCTCTCAGGGTCGCTCACAAACGTCACAATTACGGCGTTCACCGGCGGCACGGACGGTGGCTCCCAGCCCCTGTCGTTTCCCCGGACCGGCATCTACGATCTTCGTGGCAACCGCATCCTTGGTGTCCCTGAGAAGATCAAACAAGCGACCGCCGAGTACGCCGTTCGCGCCCATGCTGCCCTTCTGATGCAGGACAGTGCTGCTGACGCCTCTGGTGGCCCGATCCTTCTCCGCCGTGAGAAGGTGGGTCCGATCGAAGAAGAATATGAATATGGAGGTTCCGTGTCGATCCAACGGTATCCTGCTGCCGATCGCCTGATCCGCGCCTTCACCGTGGCCGGTGCTGGGGGAGGCGTAATCCGTGCCTGAATTCTACGAAAGGATGGCAGCAACTGCCAATCGCTTGATTACGAAACGTGGACGGGACCTTAGACTCGTTCGCTTGGACCAGGATGCTGGTGATACTCAGCGTCCATGGTGGGGGCCGGGGGACAATCCGAATGAACAGTTTCTCCCCCTGAAGGGCGTGTTCGTTCCTCCTGGAACCGTCCGGCAGTTCGGACTTCAGTCCCTCGGCCTCGGCACCGAGATCGAAGACATGATCGCCTGGAGCGAGCAGATCATCATCGTAGCCCAAGGGGAGAACGACCTTCGCCTCTACAAGGAGGTCGATGATGGTGGTGTCCGCTGGGGAGTCGTCGCTTCGCAGATCCTCAAGCCGGGGACGACCACCCTCCTGGGCTTCATAGGAGTTCGCCGATGAGTCTCACGTTCGAAGAATCGTATGATTCCATTTATGGTCTTTTCAAGGCTGCATGGGACCCCACCTCCTATCCTGCCTATTACGAGGCAGTTGACAAAGACCGTATGCCTGATGATCAGCCGTGGGTCTGGGTCAGTATCGAACACGCAGGTGGGAGACAGGCAAGCCTCAGTTCTGGGACTGGTCAAGCCCGCTTTGAACGGAACGGCATCTTTACTGCTCGCATTTTTGTGGCGGCAGGAAAGGGCTTGCAAGATGCTCTGCCTTTGGCTAAGGTGGTCGCAGACGCTTTCGAGGGTAACAGCGCTCCAGGGGGAGTGTGGTTCAGGAACGTGAGGATGAATGAAGTCGGCCGTGATGGCAAGTTCTTTCAGGTGAACGTTCTTGCAGAATTCACATACGATGAAATCAAGTAAAGGAGCGCCACATGGCACAGGTCGCAAAGATCGACTCCAACTCCACCGGACTCGCCTACGCTGAGGAAGCCTCCCTCAAGACGCTGAGCTCGCCCGTCTGGAAAGGTCTGGAGCCGAACAGCTACGGGGACTTCGGCAGCGATATCACGACTGTCGCACCCGCCCCCATCACCGACACCCGTTCGCGCAAGAAAGGTTCCGTCACGGACCTTGACGCGTCTGGTGGTTTCAACCAGAACCTCACCCTCTGGAACTTCGAAGACATCATGCAGTCGCTGATGTTCTCGAACTGGGAGCGCAAGGGTCTTGAAGAAGTGACGGCTGTCACTGGCACCGTCTACGAGATGGCCTCCACGACTGGCTTCCTGGACGGCAGTCTCGTGAAAGGCTTCAAGTTCTCCAATGCTGCGAACAACGGCATGGGTCTTGTCACCGCTGTCACCGCTGACACCTCCATTGCAGTCGCTGGCCTGACGGCCGAGGGTTCGCCTCCGACCGGTGCCTATGTTCAGGTCGTCGGCTTCCAGGCCGACGCTGGCGACATCGACGTCGACATCTCGGGTGACTTCCCGACCCTTACCTCGACGACCCTGGACTTCACCACTCTTGGGCTCATCCCCGGTCAGTGGATTTTCCTCGGCGGTGACACAGCGATCACCGAGTTCACCAATGCTGTGAACAACGGCTTCAAGCGGGTCCGGTCGATCTCGGCGAATGCTCTGGTCCTCGACAAGTCCGCCGCTGCAATGGTCACCGAGGCGACCACCACCGAGACGATCCAGATCTTCTTCGGTGACGTCCTTCGTAACCGCACCGGCACCGACATTACGCGCCACACCTATCACCTCGAGCGTCTCCTCGGCGTTCCTGACGACGCCCAGCCCGCTCAGGTTCAGTCGCAGGTCCTCCAGGGCATGGTCTGGAACGAAGGTGCCTTCAACATCCCGACGGCAAACCTCGTGAACGTGGACGCGACTTTCGTCGGCCTTGATGAGCTTCTCCGCACCGCGGCCGAGGGTCCGTTGCAGACGAACGTTCAGGCACCGATGTCGGCTGACGTCTACAACACGAGCTCGGACTTCAACCGCCTGAAGATTGCTCAGGTCACCTCGGCAGACGAAGCTCCGGTGCCGCTGGCGACCTACGTGACTGAGATCACGGTCAACGTCAACAACAACGTGACCGCCAACAAGGCCGTCGCGGTTCTCGGTGGTTTCGATCTCACCGCTGGCATCTTCCAGGTCAGTGGCTCCGTCACCGCCTACTTCAACAACGTCTCCGCAATCGCGGCCGTTCGCAACAACGCCGATATCACGATGGACGCTATCATCGTGAAGAACAACGGTGGTATCGCAATCGATATCCCGCTGATCGCCCTCGGCGATGGTCGCCTGAACGTGGAGGCAAACGAGCCGGTGACCATCCCGCTCGCAATGGATGCAGCAGAGGGTCTGGACGCCTACAGTGGCTTCTCCCACACTCTGCTGTGGACGTGGTTCGCATACCTGCCGGATGCAGCCGAATAATCGACAACCCAAGGAGTGACCAAAATGTCGATGTATGATATGTTCGCCGCCGATGAACACCTGGAAGCCGAAGGCGTCTGGGTGGACTATGGTGATTTTCGTGTCCTTCTTGCTCGTGCCGGCGGTGCGAACAAGAAGTACACGAAATACATGGAGACGAAGTCGAAGCCCTTCCGTCGCGCGATCCAAGCCGGTGCAATGCCGGAGAAGCGCAGCCGGGAGCTTCTGTTCGACGTCTACGCCACCACGGTCATCAAGGACTGGGAAGTCAACTCCGGCGAGGCCGAGGATGGCTCCACTGTCTGGGAACGCGGTATCCACATGCCCGACGGGTCCGTCGGCGAGTACTCGAAGGACAACGTCATGTTGACCTTCCGCAAGCTGCCCGATCTGTTCTTCGATCTGCAGAAGCAGGCCGATGGCATCGCAATCTTCCGCAAGGAAGAGATGGAGGAAGATGCAAAAAACTGACAGAGGTCCTTCTCTATAACCTCGTAAGGGGTGACGTAGAGGTAAGGATCATGACCGAAGCCCTGAGGGACGGGCTTGAGATCCCAGAAGAGATATCCAATGCTCCGGAGCTTGCAATGGGGCTAGAGCTCTACTATAATGGGTTCATGGATATCTCTGATAGCCGCCAGATTGGGATGGGTCTTGGTCCTATTCCGTGGGTCGTCGTCCACGAGTACTGTAATGCGCTCGAATTGGACGACGACCAGCGGGAAGCCATGCATCATCACATTCGAGCTATGGATGGGGCCTTCCTGGAGCACAATCGCAAGAAGAGCTAGCGTCATGGCAACAATGATCCAATTTGGTCGCAATATGCGGAAGCGGGCTCTTCGTATGGAAAACGCTTCCGTTGACATGACCAAGAGGGTCGCCAAGCGAGCTCTCCGCGCCCTAGTTGAAGGGACTCCGGTCGATAAAGGTGTGGCCCGCTCGAACTGGCGGGCCTCCATCTACAACCCTACGAGAGCAGTCATCCCCGCCTACTCACCGGGTAAGAACCTCGGTCGTGGTGAGCGGGCGAATGCAAGAGCGGCGATCGCTGCCGGTATCGCTCAAATTGATCAGCTGAAGGTTGGTCTTCAACGTGGCACCGGCCAAGCCGGTCGCACAGTCTACCTGACCAATGCAATCCCCTATCTCCAGAAGCTGCGGAATGGGTACTCCAGTCAACAGACAAACGACTGGGTCCAAACCGCTCTTCTCGAGGCGAGGGGCGAGATCGCAACCACGAGACTTCTAGAGCGGTAACATGGCAACAGAGAATCTAGACATTGTCATCCGTGAGCGCGGAGCCCGTGTCGTACGTCGCAGGATCGAGGATATCGGTAGCACGGCCAGCCGTGCCTCCAAGGGTATCCATCTTCTTCAGCAAGCTGTGTTCGCTCTCGGTGCCGCTGGTACGGTCGCCTCCCTTGGGCGTATGCTGGACAGCCTGACGAACTTCGAGAACCGCCTCCGCCTCGTGACCAATAGCACGGCTGAGCTTGAAGCGGTTCAACAGTCTCTGTTCGGTATTGCCGAAAGGACGAGGTCTGAGTTCGAGTCAGTATCCGAGACCTATACGAGAGCGGCCCTTGCCCTCCGATCTCTCGGTTACACTCAGCAAGAGGTCCTCAACTACACTGAGCGACTGAGTAAGGCAGTGATCCTGTCTGGTGCGAGCGTTCGTGAAGCAAACGCCGCCATGATCCAGCTGTCGCAGGGTATGGCCTCTGGTCGCCTGAACGGTGAAGAACTTCGCTCTGTCTTGGAACAGCTTCCGTATGTCGCTGACGTCATCGGTCAAGAACTGGTGCGAATCGGTGAGATCTCCCGAGGCTCCTTGGGCGAGGATGCCGTCATCAATGCCCAGACGCTGACAGAGGCAATGATCAATACTCGTGGTGAAATGCGAGCTCTTGGTGCCGACGGCAAGATCACTTCGCAGGTTATCATTGATGCCTTCCGCAATGCTGGTGTTGAAATTGATTCTGCGTTCGCCCAAACCCAATCGACCATCGGTCAGGCGATCAGCGTTCTTCGTACGAACCTGCTCAGTACCCTAGATTCATTCGATGACGCAACCCAGTTCTCGGCCAGTCTGGCTGATGCGATCAGGGCGGTCTCCGATTCTCTCGATGTCCTTCTTCCACTGCTCGCAGCCTATGGTGTATCTGTGGCCGCAAGGTTCAGCGGAAACATCCTCCGTTCGACTATCAACGCTACCCGTCAGGAGCTTGCGTATCAGGCCGCTGTCCGGAATGGATCTGCCATTGTTCTCGGCTCTGTCCAAGCGAACGAAGCCAAGGCTGCGGCAGTCCTCGCTGAATCAAGAGCCAAGGCTGGTCTTGAGGCTCAGACAGTGAGGTATCTCACGACTCAGAAGGCTGAGATCGCTGCTCAGCTTCAGGCCCTCCGTGCTGATCAGGCGAGCATCGCTATCGACCGGTCGAAGCAGACTGCCGTCAGCACCCTTACCGGCCGGACGATCGAATATGACACCGCAGTCCGTCGCAACCTTCAGACGACGCAGGCTATCAACATCGCTGAGCAGAACCTTGTCTCCACCAAGCGCGCTCTGATCGCGGCGATGGGCGCTCAACGGAATGCGGCTATCACTCTGGCAGCAGATCAATCAAGAGCAGCGGCTGCGACGGCGGCGGCGAACACCTTCGGTCAGCGTTTGATCCGCATCGTGCCGGGTCTCTCGCTAGTGGCCGCTGGTCTCAGGACCATCGTCTCCCTTCTGGGCGGTCCTGTCAGCGCCGCCTTTATCGCTGTGATCGGCATCATGGCCGTCTGGAGAAGCCGCTCCGAAGTGATCGAAGCCTCCACGAGAAGGCTGGAGTCGATTGCCAATGATGTCCGTGAGGCCTACGCTGGGGTCAACGGCGAGGTCGGAAATATCGCTGATAAGCTCAGCACGATCACTCGTGTTGAGGCTATGAGAGAACTGACGAACCAGACGAATATTCTGAAATCCTCTCAAAGTGCCCTTGCTGCTGAACTCCAGAATGTCGGCGCGAGCTACGTGGCTCTTGGCGATCAGTATTTCGTGGAGCAGTTCCGAAACATGGCAGAGGAGGTTCGCAACGGCACGGCAAACCTCGATCAGCTTCGCAATCGCCTCTCTGGAATTGCGGAGACCTCTCCGTTCGAAGAGATCATCGTTGGTGCTATTGAGGCCAGCCGGGAGACCAGCACGGCAGAAGAGAACTTCCGCCTTGCCGAAGCGATTCTGGCAGTCCTGGATGGCACGGCCACAGGGGCGCAGCGCGCCCTCCTTGGGCTTAGTTCCGGAGCAGACACCGCCGCTGGCTCTGTTCGCAATCTGGGAAGTGCAGCCCTCGCAAGCATCAACGCTCTTCGCCAGCTGAAGGGTTTCATCCCCGAGCTTGACAAAGCCGCTCGTATGCAGGAGGATCTTGCAGAGGCCCAAAACCTATATACGATCGGTGTCAACCAAGCCCAGGAGAGGCTCGACTCCGGGGTCGGCAGTCTCGATCAGTATGCGGCAACTGTCGCAGAACTGGAGGAGACCTACAAGCGAGCTCGTGCAGAGATCGATGGCACCGCTGAGTCACAGCGTGAAGCCAACAAGGTCTTCGAAGAGTACAGCAACGACACCAACCTCCAGCTGATGGACGACCGGGCTCGTGCGATTCAGCTTGAGAAAGACAGCTACAACGAAGTTCGTGAAGCGATCGAAGGAACCGCTGGTGCTACCGAGCGGCTCGCAGCGCTTGAGTCCCAGCACTCCCAGCGTCTCCAGCAGATCAACAAAGACTTCGATGAAATGGAGGCGAAAGCTGGTGGTGGTGGCAAGAAAGGTGCCTCGGCGGCTGCTAAGAAGCTGAAAGAAGAACTCAAGGAGGTGAACAGCGTCCTCGAGTCCATCAAGGGTCCTGCTGATAACTACAACAGGACTCTGGAGATCCTGGACGAGCTTCTTGAGAAAGGAAAGATCAGCCAAGCGGAGTTCAACACAGCTACTCGTGACTCCCGCATCGCCTTCCTTGAGTCCCAGACCACGATGCAGGCTGGCTTCGAAAGCGGCTTCCTGAAGATCATTCAGAAGACCGAGGACGCTGCCTCGCAGATGGAGAACATCATCACCTCGGCCTTCGATGGGATGTCTAAGTCGATTGCTGATCTGGTGGTTGACGGTGAAGCAGACTTCAGCAGCCTCATCAAGAGCATCAACAAAATGATCATCCAGCTGGTGGTTTCGCAAGCCTTCCAGCAACTCTTCGGTGATCAAGCTGGTGTGAACGGAGGCGGCTTGTTCTCTAGCTTCTCCAGTGCCTTGGGTGGCATTGTGGACAGCGCCTTTGCGGGCCTCAGCGGAGCGCCCGGTGCGGCGGCTGGTGGCTCCTTTACTGTGGGTGCAGGGCAGGGCTTCGGAGGCCTGAGGGGCCACGACGACCGGCTGGTGCCGCTCCGTCTGAAGACCGGGGAGCACGTCGACATCACTCCGCGAGGCCAAGAGCCAAATCGTGGCGGTGGGGAGACCCATGTTCATAACTGGAACATCACCACTCCGAACGCTGAGTCGTTCCAGGCAAGCAGATCGCAAGTTTCGGCCCGTGCAGCACGAGCCGTCAGTATTGGACGGAGAAATATGTAATGGCCTTTCACGAGGTACAGTTCCCGACATCTGTCAGCCGAGGGTCCACTGGTGGTCCTCGGCGTATGACTGACGTCATCGTCCTCCGTAGCGGTTTCGAGCAGCGCAACTCTCTTTGGGCGAACTCCCTCCGTCAGTATAACGCCGGTCTCGGGCTTCGCAGCATGGACGATCTGTATGCGACCCTTGACTTCTTCGAAGGTCGTCGCGGCCGTCTTCACGGGTTCCGGTTCAAGGACTGGGCTGACTACAAGTCTGTGAGTCCTCTGTCAACTATCACCAACCAAGATCAGCTTCTTGGAACAGGTGATGGCAGCGTGGTCAGTTTCCAGCTCAGGAAGCAGTATGATGCTGACGAGAACCCGTGGTATCGTAACATCACAAAGCCGATTGAAGGTAGTGTGGTCGTTGCCCTGAACTTCGCAGCCCAAGTGGAGGACACAGATTATACCGTCGACTACACGACCGGCGTCATCACCTTCGCGACCCCTCCTGCTGCCGGGGTCGCCGTCCGGGCTGGCTTTGAGTTCGATGTCCCGTGTCGTTTCGACCAAGATGAGATCATGGTAAACGTGGAGCTCTTTAGTTCCGGCAGCGTTCCTGACATCAACATCAAAGAGATTCGCATATGACCAAGGATATCTCGACAGCACTTCAGGATCACCTCAACAGTGGAACCACGACGATGGTTCACTGCTGGAAGCTCACTCGCGATGTTGTGGCAGCGGCCTTCTTCCCTCCTGACTTCTCTGGAGCTCTCCTTCATCCCCTCAACGTGGCTGGAAACCCGGCCCCGAATTATTCCGGAGGTGTGACCCCCGGCGAGGGGTGGAAGATCCAGAGCCTCTTTGCAAATCCCGATTTCGAGAACGACATCGTTCTTGATCCATATCTTCTCAACCTTCAGGACAACTCTGAAGGATACTGCGCCAGCTTTGATATCGATCTATCTGAAGTTCCACTCGGCACTGTTTTCGATTTCAGCTTTCTCCAGACGAACACAGCGAACGTCGGAACTGTCGTGGACGCGCAGAGCTATCTTCGTGTCTATACACAGGCCGATCTTGACGGCGCGACCCTCGGCGGTCTTCGTGTTGATGACTGGACCACCGTATCCAGCATCGATCTGGACTTCGGGACACCGAGCACCTACACTCACAATCACACCTTCACCCACAGTGATCCGAACCATATCATCCTGCGTCTGATGATCATTCTCGACAACAAGGGCAGTGACTTTGTCAATCGTCAGGCGCGGTACGACACCCTCAACATGACAGCCGATCCCAGCCTCGATGGTGACACCACGGCTGTTCTTGGCTTCACTGAGTGCGACATTCCTCTGACCTTCGATGATCTGACCTACGAGCCGACCTCCGGCTTCACTGCCTCCAAGGTGGACGCCTCTCTTGGGCTTGCAGTCGACAACCTGGAAGTGGAGGGCATCTTTCGGTCTGACGCTATCACTGAAGAAGCTTTGGCCCGAGGTGACTTTGACGGGGCGACTGTTGATCTGTATTGGGTGAACTTCGAAGACGTTAGTCAGAGGACCCTGCTCAGTTCCGGAACCCTCGGTGAGATTCGTCGTACCGAGTTTGGCTTCACAACTGAGATCAGGTCCAAAGCCCAGAAGATGCAGCAGCAGACCGGTCGGCTCTACTCCAAGACCTGCGATGCGGTGTTCGGGGATGAGCGCTGTGGTTACAACGTAGAGAACGCCACCTCAGGGGGATCGGTGGTATCCTCGACAGGCGACCGGGTGCTGACAACGACTGGTGTCTCTGACGATGAGAACGATGTCTATACGTTTGGTCTGCTTACCTTCACCTCTGGTCAGAACAGTGGCAAGAGCTTTGAGGTCAAGAACCATACGACTGGCCGGGTCGCCCTCTGGGAGAAAACCCCGTTCCCTATTGCTGATGGTGATACATTCTCTATTCGCCAAGGATGCAACAAGTATGCGAGCACCTGCGCCTCGAAGTTCTCAAACATCAGGAACTTCCGGGGGTTCAACTATATCCCTGGAAGCGACACCCTCACAAGGAGCGCCAAGAAGGACGGCTCTCAGAAAGGCCAGAGTATCTACAAATGAATGAACGCCTGAATGAGATTGCCCGTAGCTGGATCGGGACACCCTACCGGCATCAGATGAGTAAGAAGGGCGTAGGTTGCGACTGCCTCGGACTTCTGACCGGTTGCTGGCGGGAGTACTACACAGGGTCGGACCCTGAGTGGGTCCCGCCATACAGCCCGACATGGGGTGAGCACCGGCGGGACGACCCGTTTCTTGCTATTGCCAAGAGACACATGGACGGGGTAAGCTGCCTGGAGCAAGCGGACGTTCTTATCTTCCGTATGCGCCCGTCTGTCGCAATCAAACACGTCGCTGTCTACACAGGAAACGGAACGATCATTCACGCCTACAGTCGCCACGAGGTGCGTGAAGAACCGTATACCAGATTCTGGTCGTCAAAGATGGCAGGGAAATTCAGGTTTAGATAATGGCAACTCTGCTCCTCACTTCAGCCGTCGCTGCATCGAGCCTGACCGGCTTTTCACTATTCGCAGCAAGTCTGGCGGCTGGTGTGGTCGGGAGTTTCATTGACAACCGCCTGTTCGCACAGAACTTCGAACAGGAAGGTCCCCGCCTTGAGAATATGAACCTCTCTGTGTCTACAGAGGGGACCCCCATCAAGAGGCTATTCGGCAAAGCGCGAACAGGTGGGAACATCATCTGGGTGACTCACTTTCGTGAAAAGAAGAACAAGAAGAAGGAGTCTGGTGGTAAGGGTGGAGGTGGAAGCTCGACCACGATCACGACCTACACCTACTTCATCAACTTCGCTGTGGCCTTCTGCGAGGGTAGAGAGGGCGTCTCCCTCGGGCGTATGTGGGCTGATGGTGAGCTCATGGACACCAGCGATGTGACCTTCAGGTTCTACGATGGATCTGAGACCCAAGAGCCTGATCCCCTCATCCAGTCGATTGAGGGTTCGTCGGAAGTCTCTGCCTATCGAGGGACCGCCTACGTCGTGTTCGAAGACCTCGCTCTCGCGAAGTATGGCAATCGCATTCCTCAGATCACTGCTGAACTGAATGTTCCTCTGCTCGAGGAAGGGACCATGGAAACGCTGATCGAGAGCGTCAACCTGATCCCGTCTACTGGTGAGCAGGCATATGGCGTAACTCCAGCCTTCCGCGAGTCTGGTGGTGAGGTCGTGTTCTCCAACACCAACCTGAATTCGGAGAAGAGTGACTTCGTAATTTCCATGGAGCAGCTTCGTGCTGGGCTCCCAAACACTGACAGCCTCAACCTTGTTATTTCGTGGTTCGGTACTGATCTCCGGCTCGGTTCTTGTAGGGTACTGCCCAAGGTGGAGTTCTACCCCTCCCTTGGTGATTCCGCTTTCGGTCAAATTCTGATCGGCGGTCTCTACGGAGTAAAAGGCAATCAGGACGAAGACACTTGGGATGTTAGTGGTGTCACTCGGGCTACCGCTCAGCGGGTCTCCTATGACCCTGATGGAAATCCCTACTTTGGTGGCACACCGACTGACTGGTCCGTGGCGGAGTGCATCCAGCACACGATGGATGTCGAAGACATGGGGGTCCATTTCTACCCGTTCATTCTCATGGACATTCCGCCGAATAACAGTCTTCCCAACATCGATGGGGTCGGATCGTCCCAGCCAGCCTTCCCGTGGCGCGGTCGCATGTATACTTCCACCCCTTCGGTTGACCAGACCTCTGATGCCGCCGACGAGATGGATGCTTTCTTCGGCAACGTGACGCTCAGTGATTTCACTGTTACGGTAGTCGATGGGATTCCTCTTCCTATCTACACCGGCCTTGCTGTAGATTTCGGTTATCGGCGAATGGTTCTCCATTACGCTCTCCTCTGCGCTTTGGCTGCTTCTGAGTCACAAAATCCACAGAACCTCAAGACCTTCTACGTTGGCACCGAACTGGTCGGCATCAACAGGGTTCGTGACGAGAATGGTGTCTATGTTGGAACGGCTCATCTAAACACACTGATTGATGAGGTGCGAGCCCTCTTCGACAGCTATGGCCTCACCGATACCGAGGTTAGTTATGCTGCCGACTGGAGTGAGTATCATTCTCACCAAGACGGCACTGGTGATCTGAACTTCCCGTTGGACACAATCTGGTCGAACCCGAACTGCGGTCACATTGCGATTGACAACTACCTCCCGATCAGTGATTGGAGAGACGGAACTGATCATGACGACTACGGGACCGGTGTCGATGTCTATGGTCGGCCCAAGGCTGTGACCATCTACGATCTGGCATATCTCAAAGGTCAGGTCGAGGGTGGTGAATACTACGACTATTTCTACGCCAGCCAAGCTGACCGTGAAGCGCAGATTCGCACTGACATCTTCGACGGGACCTACGGTAAGGACTGGGTCTTCCGCACGAAAGACATCAGCAACTGGTGGACCAATCTGCACTACGAGCGTGTCGCGAACGTGGAGAACAGCACTCCCACCGGCTGGACCCCCGGTCTGAAGCGAATCCGCTTCTCTGAGTTTGGTTGCGCCTGTGCCGATAAGACCACCAACCAGCCGAACGTCTTCGTTGACCCGAAGTCCTCGGAGAGTTTCCTGCCGTACTTCTCCAACGGCAATCGTGACGACAAGATTCAACGTCTGTACTACAAGGCGATGATCGAGTATTGGCGTGACAATTCGCCCTCCTTGGGCGGGGTGACTATGCTGGTTCCAAACGAGATGTGCGCATGGACATGGGACGCTCGTCCCTACCCTGTGTTTCCCTTCCGTCAAGACATCTGGTCGGATGGTGAGAACTGGCGTCTTGGGCACTGGCTCAATGGACGAGTCGGTGCTAGCTCGGTCGCGAAAGTGGTCAAGGAGATCTGCTCTTGGGTCGGTCTCACTGAAGACGACATTGATGTCTCTGAACTGGAATCGCGTGGCGGTATCGTTAGCGGCTATGTGGTTGACTCTCAGATGTCTCCCAGGAGCGCCATTGATCCTCTAAGCAATGCTTTCATGTTCGACTCTTTCGAGAGTCAAGGTAAGATCAAGTTCAAGCTCCGCGAACTGGTGGAGTTTGAAGAACTGTCACCTGAAGATTTCGTGGCAAAAGACCAGATGCCGTCTGGATATGAGATCACCCGTCGTCAAGAAGTCGAGCTCCCCGCGACCGCTTCTGTTTCGTTCATCAATGAAGCAGACGAGTATCAGGTCGGCACCGCAACAGGTAGTCGTCAGAACACCATCAGCAAGACTACAGTGGAAACCCGGTATCCAATCGTATTTACGGTTGCAGAAGCGAAAGTTCTGGCTGAGACGATCATTCAGGAAACATGGGCTGCTCGTGAGAGTATCACCTACTTCCTGCCGCCGAGTTACGTCTACCTGGATCCCGGAGACGGGGTAGAGATCACGATTAATGGCAACGAGAACAAGTTTCGCCTCACTGGTACGACCAAGGGCGAAGACTTGGAAATGAATGCCGATAAGATCGATACCACGATCTATGACGCTGTCGCACCAGCCTATGAGACCAACTCCACCCAGACTGTGACCACGATGGGTCGCACCACTGCATACTTCATGGACCTGCCTCTCGTGACAGGTGATGAGCCTCGCCCTTGGGCTCCTCGTGTGGTTGCCACTCAAGATCCGTTCCCAGAATCTGTGGTCTTCTATGAGGTGCTGGACGGAGGGGACACTCTGGTTGAGACGCTTCAGATCACAGAACCCGCTGGAACTGGTGTTCTGACGCAGGTCCTCCCTCGGGGACCTCATGAGATCCTTGACGAGGGTAATGTGCTCACCGTCGAAATGTTCGCCACCAGTGAGGCCCCTGTCAGTCTTTCTGAGACCGAGGTTCGCAATGGGGCAAACGCGATCGCTGTTCAGACGAGCAGCGGTCAGTGGGAGATCATCAAGTACATCGAAGCCCAAGGGACTGGAGGCAACGTCTACGAGTTGACTCGCCTCTTCCGGGGTCAGCTTGGCACTTGGCCGATCATGGATGACGAGATCGCTATCGGTGCCCCTGTGGTGTTCCTGGACGAGGAGACGATCAGTGTTCTGCCGCTGCCCTCCGAGAGAAAGCTGGATGTCACTGAATGGCGCTATGGGCCGAACACCTACGGCCCTGCGAGCTCTTACTACAAGAACACCGTCCACGAGGGCCTGCCGGTCGCCGAGCTTCCCTATCCCGTGGCCGACGTTCAGTTCCAGCGCATCACGATGAATGACACTCGGATCACCTGGAAACGCCAGACCAGATATGGCGGTGGTGACTTCGATCTCGCCACGGTTCCTCTTAACGAGGATGAGGAGCGCTATGAAATTGATTTACTTACGTCCGGTGACGTGCTAATTGATACCGTAGAGGTCACGTCTCCTCAGTACACCTTCGTTGGAGCGCCTGCCAACTTCAAGGCGCGAATCTATCAAATGTCACTCTCTGTTGGTAGAGGGCGACCAGTGACCGAGCAGAGTCCGTTCTAATGGCAACAGCGAACCTCAATCTCCCTGAACTTGGTGCTTCTCAGAACCAGAAGTATCTCACGGTGAACACCGCGTTCAACTATCTGGATGGCCTGATCCAGCTGTCCGTTCTGAGCCGCACGATCAACATTCCCCCGGCAAGCCCAAGTGAAGGCGACCGGTACATCATCGGTCCCGCACCGACTGGCATCTGGTCTGGGCTGGCTGGCCGAGTGGCGATCTTCATCGGCACCGCTTGGCAGTTCTTCACGCCTCAGGATGGTTGGCAGGCTTTCGATATCGCTGCCGGTGAGTATCTGCTCTATCAGGGGACATGGCAGTCCATCGGGAACTTCCTCAGCGGGACTTTCATGCCTGTCGGTGGCACCACGATCACGGCCGACTTCACAGTGACATACGGTTCCAGCGTCTTTGAACTGAATGAGTTCGGCTTGGGCCTCAATGCCTCAGCCGATGCTTCGAACCAGTTCACCTTCTATGGGCAGAACGTCCTCTTCAATTCGCCCGACAGCATTTCTCAGGTGTTCAACAAGAACGGAGTGGGTGACGACGCGAGATTCACTTTCCAGCAGGGTTTCACGACATACGCTCTGATGGGCCTCCTTGGTGATAATAACTTCACAATCAAGGTCGGAACCAGTGGGGCCACGGCCCTCATCGCCCATGAGGAGACAGGTGCAGTCGAATTGCCACAGAACCCGAAGTTCGAGGGGAACTGCAATTACGATCAATACAACGCTGCTGACGTGTGGTTCAAAGTTGACATCAACAACATGATCCACAACGATTGGTCTGCTGTCACGACCGGCGTGTTCACTGCTCCCCATGCTGGATACTACAACTTCGGCGGTGGGATCACCCATAAGCTGAACGGGACTGCTCCGACCTATATGGCTGTCGGGATCAGCATCAACGGGGCGGCTCCGGTCGGTCGCACCATTCAGAAGTACACCGCAGATATGACCGATGGGGAGGCATCGGTTCAAACGACTGCACTTCTTAAGCTCGCTGCAAACGATACAGTGGAGCTTCAAGCCTTCTTCGCAACGAATGACGGATACGTCGAAGCGAGCACGAACTACTTCTGGGGCTTCGAAGTACCTTGACCCGCCAAGGTGCGACCCCTCAGACGCCCTTACAGTGCAACCTTACGCTACCGGGCGGGGTTGTACCTGTAAGGCACCAGTATAGCACCAGCGGCCCGCTCAGAGCGCCTGCAAACGTGTTTGACAGCTAACCAACGGCACCACGGGGGCTAACTTGAAATTTCTAATCGATTGGGTGCTAGACAACGTATGGATGATCGGTGCTGTCATGGGAGGCATCATCGTCTCTATCCTAACCAGTGAGGATCACACCTTGAAAATGGCCCTCGTCCGTGTCGTCACCGGTTGTTTCTGTGCGATATTCCTCACTCACCCGCTGCTCGATATTCTGGGACGTGATCCCGCAATCTATGGCAATGCTGTCGCTGGACTTCTGGCGATGACTGGCTATGCAATTGCGAAGAATCTCGCTCATCTTACTGGTGCGCAACTCGCTGAATGGGTTGCAATTGTTTTAGGGAGGAAGAAATGACTAAGCCATATGTGAGCGACAAGATTTTCGGGATTATGTTGCTCATCTCCTGGGCTGCAATCCTCTCTGTCAAACCGCTCGCAGAGGTGTGGGACGACCGACCTTCCCAGAGGCCGTGGATCAACGTTGATTTGAGTATCGAGGGTGAGGATGTGGTCTACAGCCGTGTCATCAAGCGAATGATGCGTGGGGAGTGGACCTCCTATGTTCAATTGCGGTTCGGGGATTCCTGGAGGTCCTACTGCTATGGTTCGGGGGACTGGACCTATCGTCCTGAGACGACCGGTGAAATCAGGATGAGCTTTCTAGACTTCACCGGAGGCTGTGTCCAGCCGACAACCGAGCATCGGACCTGCGTCGAATACATGATGACCGACATGAACAATCGCCGACGGCCTTTCGGTCCTTTCTGCTCGCCGTCTTATAATCCGAGGAAATGACCATGCCTTTCACTGCAAAAGACAACAGCGCACTCACGCCCAAGGAGGTCCGCACCATCCAGGAGCGGCTCGTCGTTCACGGCTTCGACCCCGGTCCGATCGATGGAATCTATGGCCCTCGCACCTCGTCTGCGATCATTGCCTTCAAGCGTTCGATCGGCTATCGTCAGCGGCCATTCGTCGGTGAGCTCACCATGCGCGAGCTCATGAAAGACCCGGCCTCTGGCAGTATGATCTTCTCTGAGAATCCGCCGTGGATCGACGAGGGCCGCAAGTATCTGGGGATGCACGAGGTCTACGACAACAGCGAACTCCGCGAGTTCATGTCCAGTGACGGCAAGCATCTCGGCGATCCGGCCGTCTTCCCGTGGTGCGGAGACTTCGTGGAGACCTGCATCAAGCTGGCCCTGCCGAATGAGCCGTTCCCCGGCGCTCTTGGGCAGAATCCCTACTGGGCCTTGAACTGGAAGCTCTTCGGGATCGAGAGCCTTCCTTGTCTCGGCGCGCCCTTCGCTATCAGTCGCAATGGTGGTGGTCACGCCGGGTTCCTCGTCGGAGAGGACGAACATCGCTACTACTCGCTCGGTGGGAACCAGTCCAATCGGGTCAGCATCGCTCCGATCCTCAAGTCCCGCTTCGATCACGATTCCATTCGCTGGCCCTCCACCTATTCTGGGCCGAAACTGGCGCTTCCGCGCTATCACTCCACGGCATCTGCCGAATCCAACTTCGCCTAAGGAGGCATCATGACCCCGCTCTCTGGTTACAAGACCTATATCATCGTTGCGATCTATCTGCTCTGCATCGGTGCCGAGAAGCTGCTCGGCTTCGACATCCCCGGTTTCGAACCGACTGACGACTGGCTCGTCTACGTGCTGAACGCTCTCGGCCTCGGCACCCTGCGCGCTGGCATCACGAAAGCCGCCAAAGGCATTTTCTGATGACTGGTCCTTGCTGGCTTTACTTAGACCGTAAGTAGAGTCAGCAAGGTTCAAGCGTACCTCATTAAGCCTTTGTTTTAAAACGGTTTTAGACCGGACGGTTCCCTGACTTTACTGGCACCACAGCCCAAGTTGCACGGTAAACCGGCCCAAGGTGGGCGCAAACCGTGGAGCGTAGCGAGGCAGCAAAACCGGTAGAGTAAGTGGAGTATGTAGTGTTATTACTCTTATTATATAATAAAAACAAAAGGTTAAGGCAACCCGGCTTGGCTTCGGCTGGCTCTACTTAGACCGTTTTGACTCTACTTGCAGTTTAAGACGCTTGTTCTCGCGCCCCACTTGGGTTATACTGCCTCCGTGACCATCTAGGAAGCTGCCATGCCCATCAAAGTAAGTGAAGCCGAGCGACGGCGAGTTCAAGAGAACAGAAAGACCCACCATCGCGTGAAGATCTCCCACACAGCGAACGGTCGCTATCCGATCCGTGTCGATGGGGAAGTGATCATGGTGGCAGACAACCATCTGGAGGCCCGAACGATGAAGAACGCCCTCCTCCGCTACCTCGACCATCTCGACATGAAAGCCGGTAAATGAACGCTATAACTCCCGACAACTATGAGCATTCAATCGATCCCTTTGATCACCAGAAGGATCACCTCGAGAAGCATTGGCGCGACACAGCCTACGGCCTGCTCTGGGAGCAGGGAACGGCCAAGACCAAGCCGATCATCGACACTGCTTCCCTTCTTTACCTGAACAACGAGATCGACGGCCTGCTGGTCGTTGCCCCTCCCGGCGTCGAGCGCAACTGGCGAAGCGATGAGATTCCCAAGCACATGCCAGCTGATGTCGCGCTGGACGCTATGGTGGAGGTCTTCCAAACCGCCAAGAAACATACGAAGAATCACAAGGCGCTCATGGAGCGGCTGGTGAAGCATGACGGCCTCGCTGTCTGTCTGATCAGCTACAACGCTTTCATGACCAAGGACGGCAAGAACTTCGTCTGGAAGTTCCTTCGCCACCGCCGCTGCCTCTATGTTCTCGATGAAGCGCACAACATCAAGTCGCCCGGTGCGAAGCGGACCAAGAGTATCATCGCCTCTGGCAAGTATGCGACGCACCGTCGCATCCTCACCGGCACTCCGATCGCTGTCGGCCCGTTTGACATCTATGCACAGATCCGTTTCCTTGACGAGAACTTCTGGAAGCGCAAGGGGATCGGTGGTGCGCTGGAGTTCCGGAAATACTTCGGCGAGTGGCTGACTCGTGAAGAATGTCAGCGGGAGCTCGGCTACGATCCAGGCTTCGATCAGCTTATTCGCTACAAGAACCTCGACAAGCTCGAGCAGTGGATCACGGAGATCACCGACCGGGTGCTCAAGGACGACGTGCTGGACCTGCCTCCCAAGCTCTACTCCAAGCGCTACTTCGAGATGACCAAGGAGCAGAAGGCGGTCTACGACCAGCTTGCTAACGAATACATGGTGGAGTTCGACGACGGCACTATTCTTGACGGTGAGCTTCCGATTGTTCGTCTTCTCCGCTTCCAGCAGATCCTCTGCAACTACATCCCGGTCGTGGACCTCGAAGACCCCGACTCCGCCACCTATCGCACCTTGGGCGATAAGAACCCCCGCCTCAATGCCATGGAAGAAATCCGCGACGAGGTCTACCAGCCGACCATCGTTTGGGCTCGGTTCCGACAGGACGTCGACCAGCTGATGGACCTCCTGGGCAAGAAGGCCGTTCGCTATGATGGCTTGCTCACTGACGATGAGGCTGAGCGATCCAAGCTGGCGTTTCAGGCCGGCGATGCAGACTGGTTCGTCGGGACAGCCCAGAAGGGAGGACCCGGCCTCACGCTGACACAGGCCAAGAATATGGTCTACTATTCGAACAGCTTCAAGCTGATCGACAGGCTCCAGTCAGAGGACCGCGCTCACCGGGCAGGCATGGACGAGCACCCCGTCAACTACATCGACATCTGCTGTTCCAACGGCCATATCGATGAGAACATCATCACCAATCTCCGTGAGAAACGTGTGATCAGTTCTCAGCTGCTGCGCGACGAAATGAAAAGTTGGATTTGAGAAACAAAACGCTTGTCTGCCGCCCCTGTGGCGGCTAGGGTGCCTTTACCCCGGCTTATGGGTAACGGCGCGGCGGCGGCTATGCCATAGGGTCGCTGTCGCGCCGCTCATAAAGCGCCACTCACGGACTCATCCATGAGTCGGGGTCAGAGCCCACCGGAGGCCAAGTGAACGGAGAAGCGAGCATGAATCAACGAACCGGCTGGCCTAGCCGTTACGAAGAGGCCCGTTTCCTCGTTCAATTGGAACAGGAGATGACCATGACTTCCCCAGACATTCCCGACTATTCTGACTTCAAGGAAGAGTCGCCCATTGCGGGCGACAACCTGATGAAGTCGCTTATGGCTCTTGCTGATGAGCAGGAAGCCGCAGAAGCAGAGGTTGACCGCCTCAACGCACTGATGGACGAGGCCAAAGCGAACCTCAAACGCATCAGTGAACACGAGATTCCCAAGCTCCTCGACGGCATGGAAGGCAAGATCTCTCTGCCGGACGGCCGGTCCATCACGCTGAATGAGAAGATCCGCACCAGCGTCAGCGGTGAACGTAAGGAGCGGGCCTTTGACTGGATCGAGAAGCAGGGCTTCGGTTCGATCATCAAGCGCCGCATCAACATCGACATCGGCAAGGACCAGGAAGCCCTCTCCGACGAGATCAAGGGCAAGCTGGCCGAGATCGACAGCGCCGTGATCTACAAGGAGGAGCGCAACGTTCCTTGGCAGACCATGGACGCCTTCGTCAAGGAGAAGCTCGGCCAAGGGGCAGACGTCCCGCTTGAGCTCTTCGGCGTCTACCACCAGCGCACGACCAAGATCAAGAGATAGGCACGGAGGCCTGATCAGCCGAAGTTTTCCAGGGAAGCTGGCTCTATGAATGTCCTGGACGCAATAGGGGTTGGACCCCTTAGTTGAGAGAAGTCAGCGCCTACGATTTCCCGGAGCGGCGGGGTTACAGCCGCATCAACAGAGCAAGGAGCCAAGAGATGGCAAAAACTGAAGTTGCAGAAGTCGAAGAGAAGAATACCGTTGTCGGGTCGTACGACTACGGTGAAGATGCTGGCACTGGCTTTGAGGATACGAAATCCTCCGACCTGTCCATTCCGTTCATCAACGTTCTCCAGTCGAACTCGCCTGAGATCGAAGAGGAACAGATCCCCGGTGCCAAGGTCGGCGACATGCTGAATACGGTCACCGGCGAGCTGATCAAGGCCGACAAGGGCTTCTGCTTCATCCCCTGTCACAAGCAGGAAGCATGGGTCGAGTGGGTTCCGCGTGTCCGTGGCGGCGGTTTTGTTGGGCTTCACGATCCGGCCGGCGAACTGGTCCAGGGTGTGATCAAGGCCAATGGTGGCTCCCGCATCCCTCCCAAGGGGAGCGACGGCAAGCGCATCAGCTTCAAGAACGGGCCGAACGAGCTGATCGAGACGTACTACGTCTACGGCCTGATCTGCAACGCCGAGGGCACCGAGGTCGAGGGCTTCGCCGTGATCTCCTTCTCGTCGACCAAGATCAAGCCGTATCGTGACTGGCTCACCTCGATGTTCATCATCAAGGGCAAGCCCCCGATGTTCGCCAACCGTGCGGTGATCAAGACCGTCAAGCAGAAGAACGAGTCCGGCACCTTCGCCAACTTCTCGATCAGCCCGCTCAAGGAGACGTGGGCCAAGTCGCTCATCAATCCGTCGACCGAGCGCAACCTGCTCGAAGAAGCTCGTGACTTCCGCGAGATGGTGATCAGCGGCGTTGCCCGTGCTGACTTCCAGCAGCAGGACGCAGGCGGTGCCGAAGGTGGTGCCGGTGGCGGTGCTGGTGGCGGCGACACGGACGAAGCGCCCTTCTAATTCGAAGGGGTCAGCCCCCCATCCGCCCCTTCGAAGTCAGGCCCCATGCATCCCCAGGAGTGATCCTGCATGGGGTCTGACCCTTTCCCAAGCCGGAGAACAACATGCTATGGAGTCCTCAACAGGAAGACGCACTATCCCAAGTGAGCCGCTGGCTCAAGTCGGGTAATGAGCAGGTCTTCCACCTTTTCGGTTACGCCGGTTCCGGCAAGACCACTATGGCAAAAGACATCGCTTCCAAGGTGAACGGCCGAGTGATCTTCGCTGCCTTCACCGGGAAAGCCGCCTACGTCCTTCAGACCAAGGGCTGTGACGGCGCAACCACCATTCACTCGCTGATCTACAACTCCCGCGACAAGGGGACAAAGACCCTGAAGGAGATGGAAACTCAGCTGAAGACCCTGATCGATGAGCTCCGCGAAGATGGCATGAGCCAGTCCGCGATTGACATCCACCCTCGGGTCCGTGACCTCACCATCCAGATCAAGGCCGAGCGCGAAGACGTGCAGCGGCCTTTCTTCGTTCTGAACGAGGAGTCGGAGATCCGATCTGCCAAGCTGGTCATCATCGACGAATGCTCCATGGTCGACGCCAAGATGGGAGAGGACCTCCTCTCCTTTGGGGTTAAGGTCCTCGTCTTGGGCGATCCTGCTCAGCTTCCACCGATCGGTGGGGCAGGGTATTTCACCAACATCGAACGGCCTCAGGTCATGCTGGAAGAGATTCACCGGCAGGCTGAAGAGTCACCGATCATCCGCATGGCGACCGAAGTTCGCAACGGCCAGAAGCCCAAGATTGGGAGCTACGGCGAAGGCTGCGAATATGTCGACTTCGGTGATTCGAAAATGCCAGCCGAGCTCGCCCTCCAGTTCGATCAGATCTTGGTCGGCAAGAACGCCACCCGCTTCGCGACCAACCGGCGGGTTCGCAAGCTGAAGGGCATCGAGGACAAGTATCCCATCGCTGGCGACCGTCTGGTCTGCCTGAACAACAATCACGATGAGGGCCTGCTGAACGGGGCAATCTACAACGTGATGAACGTGATGGGAGTCATGGACCAGAAGGTCCACATGGATATCGTGCCTGAAGATTCCAAGCGCGGTATGTCGGTCATGGCTCACGAGCAATACTTCCTCGGCGAAGAGCCCTCGTGGTTCGAAAAGCGTGAGGCAGAGTGCTTCGACTTCGGCTATGCCCTGACCGTCCACAAGTCACAGGGTTCTCAGTGGGACAGTGTCCTCCTGTTCGACGAGTCGTTCTGCTTCCGCAAGGACAAGTGGAAATGGCTCTACACTGGGATCACCCGTGCCGCCAAGAAGATCACAGTCGTGAGGATGTAATGGATCAAAAGCAGTTTGCCAGTCAACTCCAAGAAGCCTACGTCAAGGCTGGGGAGGACATGGGGAAGCAGATGGCAGCGACGATCGTCGCGCTCATCAGCGAAATGTCTGCCGGGGTTGGTCATCCGAAGTTGTTCGGGTTTCCAATCGCAGATGCACCTGCCCAACTCTTGGGCTTCATTCCTGAAGATAAGCTGGAGGAAGCGTCGTGGGTGTATATCGTGGCGGAAGACGTGGAAGACATTCCACTGACGTCGCTTCAAATCGCTTGGACCGGCCACCTGACCAGCGGCCACCGAGTAGTCCTGATATAGGACAAACACTGGAGAGAGGCTTTGCTCACATATGCAAGGCCTCTTTTCTCGTTGTAACGATGATTGTCAAGCGGAAGTATTGGCGATCAGACATGGCGAGGGCACTCCACCATCTGGAGAAAGCCCAAGAAGAACTAGGAGAACTTCATGATCGGACCTCAGGTTCAAGCGAGTGACATGGTTCACGCGGAGAAGTATCGTGGCGAGGGTGAGACCTTCCGCGAGGCTTGCAACCGTGAAGCATCAGCACTCCAGGATTCGCACGAGCATTACATGGCGTATCGCGATGCTCGCCTTCACATGCGTTACATGTCCGCTGGTCGCGTTCAGGCAGCGATGGGTTCGCTGAAGAACATCACCCCGTACAACTGTTTCGTGATGCCGAGGATTCACGACAGTTTCACTGACGGCCCGTCGCTCGAAGAGCTCGAGATGCTGTCCGAGTACGAACACCCACCTCTCTCGATCATGGACACCGCCAAGTCGGCAGCGATCACGATGCGTCAGGGTGGCGGCGTGGGCTATGACATCACCCCGCTCCGGCCGCGCGGTGATCTGATCAAGGGTGTCCAGTCCTTCACGGATGGGCCGATGGCCTTTGCTCCGATCTATAATGCGGTCTGCAATGCGACGGCATCGGCTGGCAACCGGCGCGGGGCTCAGATGCTGGTTATGCGCTGTGACCATCCGGACATCGAGATCTTCATCCGTGCGAAGCAGGGCGTGGCTCACATTCCCTACGAGTACCGTCCGCTCCGTGGCTTCAACATGTCCGTCGCCGTGACCGACGAGCTCATCGAGTGCGTCCAGTCCGGCAAGCCGTTCCCGCTCAAGTGGGGCGGGCAGGTCTACCGTGAGGTCGATCCCCACGCCCTGTGGGAAATGATCATGCGTGGGACGTACGACTGGGCCGAGCCGGGTGTCCTGTTCATCGACACGATCAACCGGATGAACAATCTCTGGTACTGCGAGACCATCGCCGCGACGAATCCCTGTGGTGAGCAGCCCCTTCCTCCCTACGGTGCCTGTCTCTTGGGCTCGATCAACCTGCCGCGCTATCTGCACAAGAACGCTGCCGGTCAATACGAGTTCCAGTGGGAGCTCCTCGCCGCTGATATCCCGAATATCAACAGGGCCATGGACAACGTGATCGATCGCGCCCGGTATCCGCTGCCGGAGCAGAAGGCGGAAGCCCAGAACAAGCGTCGCATCGGCATCGGTGTCACCGGTCTGGCGAACTGCATCGAGGCTCTCGGCCACCTTTACGGGACACCCGGCTTCCTTGAACTCGAGGACAAGATTCTCAAGTTCATCACCAGGAACCTCTATATCTCTTCCGCCATGCTGGCGAAGGAGAAGGGTTCGTTCCCGTTCTACGACGAGGAGAAGTACCTCGCCAGCGAATTCATCCAGACTCTGGACAGCGACGTTCAGGACTTGATTCGCAAGTATGGCATCCGCAACTCGCACCTGACATCGATCGCTCCGACAGGCACCATCAGCTTCACTGCTGACAACGTGTCCTCCGGATGTGAACCGGTCTTCGGCTATACCCAGTCCCGCCGGGTGATCATGCCCGAGGGTCGTATCACGGTCGAAGTGCCCGACTACGGTGCCTCTGTCTTGGGCGTCAAAGGCAAGCGGGCGATGGATGTCACAGCCCAAGAGCATGTCGCCGTCCTCTGCACTGCTCAGCGTCATATCGACAGTGCGGTCTCCAAGACCTGCAACGTTCCCTCGGACTATCCCTACGACAAGTTCAAGGATCTCTACATGCAGGCGTTCGAGGGTGGTGCGAAGGGTTGCACGACCTACCGGCCGAATGGGAACTACGAGGACGTTATCACCTCTGCTGACAAGGCTGAGGAAGGTGATTCCCAGGAGGCCGAGGCTTGTGGCTTTGATCCGGTGACGGGTCAGCGGACTGGCGCTTGCGCTGAATAAAATCCGCGTTGCATGAAAAATAACAGTTGCTCGGCGTTTGTGGATATGCCATAAGTAAACCACTGGCGGCACAATGCCGAGCAATTGACCAACCTACAGTGACCCAAGAAAGGTAGAACAATGCCCGAAGAAAAGATTGAATTTCAGGGAATGGCCTATGACGAGGCGACCCTCAAGCAACTCGACGATCAAGCCCTTCTGTCCCTCCGCAATCTCGTCGCCGCCAACATGGGCGTCTCCGCGATCAAGTCGTTCAAGGACCACGATCAGGCCGTTGCCTCGACCTGGAAGGCCCTTCAGAAGTACGACGCGGCCATGACCGAAGAAGAGACCGAGACCGCCAGCGACGGCAAGGCCAAGGAGACCAAGGCGCCGAAAGAGCCCAAGGCTCCGAAAGAGCCGTCGAAGTCGTCCGGTCCCAAGCCGGTCAAGCGGCCGACCCGGCAGATGTTCCGGACCATCCACAAGCTGGTCGACCAGCCGTCGAACCGTGCCCTCCGCTGGGACAACTACAAGGACGGCATGACCCTGCTCCAGATCCGCGAAGGTGAGGGCATGGATCACCTCGACATCGGCTTCTACGTCAACCACGGCGACATGAAGCTGATCGAGCCGACCGAGGAAGAGTTCCAGTCGGGCCTCGCCGCGTGGTACGAGGCCAACGGTCTCGAGAACCCGGCGCTCGAGAAGGAGCGCAAGGCCAAGGAGCGCGAAGAGGCCAAGGCCGCGAAAGCCGCCGAGCGCGAAGCCCTCAAGGCCAAGAAGGAGGCCGAGAAGAAGGCCAAGGCCGAAGCCGCTGCCAAGGCCAAGGCCGAGAAGGAAGCCGCCGCCGCGAAGGCCAAGGCCGACAAGGAGGCAGCGAAGGCCGCTGCCGAGACCGCCGAGGGCTGATGCTCCAGTCGGTCATTGTCTCCCGCTTCTTCGACTACATGAAGGAGCGGGAGGCGATCCGCCTCCGCAAGGAAGCCGATCGCATCGCACTCCTGGAGTTTGAAGACCCTCAAGGTCCACCGTGGACCGACGACCCCATCCTCCGCGAGTACAAGTTCACCAACGTCCGCCGTCACCATGACTGGACATCGGACATGCTCCGCTCCACCTTCTACAGCGACCACTTCAACGATGATCCCAAGGACATCATCATGATGTGCGCCTTCGCTCGCTACTTCGGCCGGTTCGAGTTCATCGAACACATGGGGTGGATCACCTACGACATGTGGGCCGATGGCTGGTTTGACGCGGTCAAGGATGAAGCCCAGGACTGGATCAACAAGCGCGAGAAGGTGTTCACCGGCGCTTATGTGATCACCAACCAAGGCATCATCGCTCCGAAGTATGAAGTGGTCGTGGACCATTTCCTCACCGACCTTCACGCAGCAGTTCCTGCGATTTTGGACATCGTTCAAAAGACAAGTTCGTGGGAGCATACCGCACGGGCCATGTCCGTGATCAAAGGCTTCGGTGGCACCGGCTTCATGACCAAGGAGATTCTCCTGGACACCATGATGACGGGCTTCTGGGGCGGCGACGTCGTCACCCAAGACGAGCGCAGCTTCACCTATCCGAGTGACTACTGGTCGTGGACCCCGATCGGTCCCGGTGGTGTCCGTGGTGCGGCCCGCCTCCTTGGGCATGAGGACCCCGGTTCTGCACGGATGAAGAAGGACGAGCCGATGTATGTCATCCTCGACCTTGTCCTGCAACAAGAAAACTACTGGCCCAAGGAATACGGGAAGCTGTCGCCGACCGACATCCAGTTCCAGCTTTGCGAGTTCGACAAGTACGAACGGGTCCGGCTGGGTCAGGGTCGCCCTCGCAGCAAATACAAGCCGAGATAACGAAAGGAAGTCTCATGTATCGTCAGGGAAACCCCTATTGCATTCAGGTCGAGTTCGTGGAGGGCTGCAATCTTCGCTGCACCTTCTGCGGCCTGAACGGCATCCGGGGCAAAGACAACAACTACAAGATGATGACTCTCGAGACAGCCGAACGGGTTGCCAGCGAGATGAAGCGTCTCAAGTGGAACAGCCGTCTGGAGTTCGCCATGCACGGCGAGCCGACGATGAACCCCGCTGCCCCTGCCCTCGTTCGGACTTTCCGCCAGCATCTGCCGAAGGCATATCTCCTCATGGAAAGCAACGGCGGCGGCATCATCGGCAAGAACTCGGCCGAAAATGTCAAGACGCTCTTCAGCGAGGGTCTCACGACTCTGGCCTTCGACGAATACCAGAACGTCAAGCTGGTGCCGAAAATTCTCGACAGTCTGATGCAGATGGACCCGATGTTCATGCGCCAGACCGGCGACGTACTGTTCGAAGATGACGGCTTCCCCGTGGTGTTCTACGACTATCCGTCGTGTGGCAACGCCGGGAACCCGCATCAGCGGAACAAGGTTCGCCGACTGGTTCACATCCGACCGATCGACGTTTCCACCTCTGGCACCCACGCCTCCTTGGGCAATCATGCCGGGGCTGGAGCGCCCAAGAATGATCGGGCGATGGGTAAGCGGTGCGCGAAACCGTTCCGTGAGATGAGCATCCGCTGGGATGGCTCTGTCAGCATCTGCTGCAACGACTGGCGTGGCGAAATGCCGGTCGGCAACGTCCACGAGATGGACCTTGATGAGATCTGGCATTCCGATCGCTTCTACGCCGCACGTCACAAGCTCTACCACGGGCAGCGTGACTTCGGTGCCTGTGACGGGTGTGACCACCTGTCCTATCGCCCCGGCATCCTGCCGGATCACCTCGGTAAGGAGGAACTGCCGGAACCTTCTGCCGATCACCTTCAGGTCATCGAGGAGATGCTCAAAGAAGGGCCTCTCACCGAACCTGTCCTCCGCCCCTGGGAGTTCTGATCGTGACCAAGATCATCAACCTCTTCTACCTGACGCCGAACACGACCGGCGGCTGGGTGACCTACCTGTCCCACCTCATGAAAGGCTTTCGTGAGGCTGGGGTCCAGGTCAATCTCTACAAGGTCGGCAACAACACCGAGCGGAAGACCCGTCCGTTCGGCTATGGTGAGGTCTACCGCAACCTCTGCCGTGACGATGCTCTCGACAAGACGATGGAGCATCCCACACTGATCGTCGCTGTCGGCAAGAAGTTCGCTGAGGTGGCCGAGGACCTGATCTTCGCCGGCGCGAAGCTGGTGGTTCACGACCCGACCGAGCTCAAGAACCTGCCTGCAATGGGCGATGGTGAGGACTGCGTGATCATCCGCAAGTCCGGCCACAAGTTCCTGCCGGGGGCGACGTTCATCCCGCATCCGTATCAGCGGATCAAGCCCAATGGGGAGGCCGTGGAGCATCGCCGGTGCGTCAGCATCAGCCGCATCGACTTCGACAAGCACACCGAAATCCTGCTGGACGCCAACCGCATCCTCAAGGCAGAGGATGAGGAGGAGATCGTCATCCGTGGCTTCGAGAACCGACTCTACACCCGGTTCAAGATTTGCCCGCACTATCCCGAGTGGACGCAGTCAGTGGCGGCGTATCCACGGGAGCATGATGCGGCCTTCAACATCCTGCGCGGCTTCGACTTCATGGCTGACATGTCGATCATCAAGGGCGACGGCGGCGGCACCCAGTACACGACGCTTGAAGCGTGGGACGCTGGTGCAATCCCGATCATCCAGGCAGACTGGCTCCAGCCCGATGGGGAAATGGTCGGCGACATCAACTGCCTGAGCGTCGAAGACGCCGAACACCTCGCCTTGCTCCTTTCCGGAGGGCTCAGTCCCACTGCCATGGACCGTATGCGGGAGGAAGGGCTCAAGTCTCTCAAACAGCATGATGCGGCGATGATCGCCGGTCAGTATCTCGACTTCATGGAGGGTTAAATGAAGTTCATCGAAGTACCGAACGTCGGGGAAGCTCTGGCCTACATGGGCGCGACCCTTCAGGAGTGGGGCATTCCCCGCGACAGCCGCAACGGAGAGGTGTTCGTAGCCGATGGGCCGGTTACGACCATGTACCACTATCCCACACAGCGGGTCATCTTCGACCCGGCACGGGATGCCAACCCGTTCTTCCACTTCATGGAAGGTCTGTGGATGATCGCCGGCCGGAACGATGTCGCGTGGCCGGTGCAGTTCAACTCCACCTTCGGCCAGTTCTCCGATGATGGTGAGACCTTCCACGGTGCCTATGGCTATCGCTGGATCAACCACTTCAGCGAGCAGATCGATGTGATCGAGCCGAACGAGGAGATCGATGAGATCAAACTCCAAGGCAAGGTCTGGGCACCGATGAATCAGCTTGCCCACGTCGTGGAAATGCTGAAGGCGAACCCGGATGAGCGGCGGGCGCTGGTGACCATGTGGTCGCCGGAGGATGACCTCGGTTACAAGGGCAAGGATGTCCCCTGCAACCTGAGCATCCTGTTCAGCATCAGTGTTCATGGCAAGCTGGACATGACCGTCACCAACCGCTCCAATGACATGATCTGGGGCGCATACGGTGCGAACGCCGTTCACATGTCGATGCTCCAGGAATACATGGCAGCATGGATCGGAGTGCCGGTCGGTCGCTACTGGCAGGTATCCAACAACTTCCATGTCTACACCAAGACCATGGACAAGGTGACGCCGACCCTTGAATACCAGGATCCGTACCTCAGCGAGGTCAAGCCGTTCCCGATGGTCAACACCGACATCGAGTCATGGGGGATGGACCTGTCCCTGTTCATGGAGGTCGGGCCGGTGCCGAACTTCCAGGACAAGTTCTTCCGCAAGGTTGCCTCACCCATGTGGGAGACGTGGTTCACCTGGAAGGACGCCAGCGGCGGTCGCACCAAGAGCCAGCGGGCGCTCGCCGCTCTGGACGTGGCAAAGAACATCGCCGCCTCTGACTGGCGCAAGGCTTGCACCGAATGGCTGGAGCGTCGGGTATGAGCTACAAGCTGGAAACCAAAGTCCAGCGGGTGAAGTTTGCTCGTGAAGCGGGGGCGGTTCGCCGCCTCCACATCCACCGCATCATCGGTGAGTATGACGTGGGTCAGCATACCTACGGAGCTCTCTGTCTTCTAAGAGTCTTGAACCCGTCTGCCGCCGCCCGCCTCATTTGGGCTGTCCTTTCACACGACAAGCCAGAGCGCCTCACTGGCGATATCCCTTCGCCAGCGAAGAATGAGACCCACTGGTTCTGCGCAAGCCACTATGCTGAGCACGAAAACCAGATCCTCACGGATACCGGCTTCGACTGGGATGAGCTCACTGAGGAGGAAGAGCAATGGCTGAAGGCGGTCGATGCTCTTGAGTTCTTCTTGTTCTGTCTTGATCAAGAGATGCTTGGTCATCAGGGGCTCTGGAAGCCTAAGAAGAAAATCATGTCGTACATCGAGGGACAGCTTGAGGTCTGGCCTACCGGGGTCCGGCATTTCTATGAAGACCTTCTCGTCTCCGAATGGGAGATGTGCGATGAACTGGGAGAAAACTGATGAGTGGCACTTTCGTTGCCCAAGAAGGAGGCGACCACTACCAAGCTGAATATCAGCATTGGGACTGGGTCATCGACTTGAACCTCCACTACCTTCCAGCGACCGCGACCAAGTACGTCGCACGTTGGCGGAAGAAGAATGGCATCCAGGATCTCCGCAAGGCGGTGACCTACATCGAGAAGTGGGAGAAGGCTGGTCTGCCCTCCAACTCCCGCTCGCACCAGTACATCCAGAACTCCTATCCGCTGACGATGGCATTCAACGCCAGCGCCAAGCTGGACGATCTGGAGGCCGACTTCATGTTCGCCGTCGTGCTGGTGGCCGTCAGCAACGCCAAGGGAGAACTGGACGAGGTTAAGGCCATTCTCCAGAAACTTTTGGCCTTGGCAGAGACCGCTCAGAGCGCCACACAGGGGCAAGCGCCCGCTGGCGGCGGCAACCCTACCGGCGCGGCCACCAGCGCGCCACAGGCGGCGCATTTGGGGGCTGCTGGCGGTGTAGCAGGGCAGGGCGCGGCCACCAGCGCGGCCACAGGGTCCATCCCGGTCCTGGATATGCACCCCCGGCCGGATAATACCGGCCAGAAACACCCGTTCGGGTATAACGAGGAGGACTGATGGCTAAGAAACCTGACACCAAAGTCGCTGATCGTGGAGGGCCGATGCAACTCGGCTTCTTCACCCCGGACAGCGACTGGAAGCCTCGTCAGGTCAGTACCCTTCCTTCGTGGGAGGGTATTGACCGGGTTGGGTTCGACTGCGAAACCCGCGACCCGGACCTCCGCTCTCTTGGGCCTGGACCTCGGCGCGATGGATACACCACCGGATACAGTGTCGCCCTTGAGAAAGACGGCAGGATCGTTGACAGCTTCTACCTGCCCAAGAGACATGAAGGAGGAGACAACCTACCTGAGCAGGAAGTTGATCGCTACCTTGCGGACAACTTGAAGAAGTTCAAAGGGGAGTATGTAGGTGCGAACCTCTCTTACGACATTGATTATGCGACCGCTGGTGACGGCTTCAAGTTTCATCCGGATGCGCTTTTCCGCGATGTTCAAATCGCTGATCCGCTCATCTATGAGCTTCATATGTCGTATTCTCTCAAGAACATCGGCGACCGCTGGGGGCTCGAGTCGAAAGACAACAAGGTCCTCGTCCAAGCGGCGCGGTCAATGGGGGTCGATCCGGGAGCAGGGATGTGGCGACTCCCGGCGCGGTATGTCGGGGCCTACGCGGAGCGAGACTGCGAATCGCCGCTGGAACTCTACGCCAAGATGAGGAAGAAGATCGACGAGAACAATCTGTGGCAGGTCTTTGATTTGGAGACACAGCTACTTCCCGTTCTCGTTCGTATGAGGCAGCGCGGCGTTCGGATTGATCAGGACCGGCTGGCTCAGATTGAGCAGCGAGCCCTCCGAGAAGAGATCGATCTGCTGGCCTTCATCAAGGACAAGACTGGCGTCAATGTCGGGCTCGGTGACGTTTGGAAGCCCGACGCTCTTGAGCCTGCCCTGACCGCCACCGGATTCAAGGTCGGCCGCACGGCAACCGGCAAGCCGCAAATCGATGCAGACATGCTGGAGAGCCTGAACGACCCGGTCGCCAAAGCGATCTCCCATGCTCGCAAGGTGAACAAGCTGCGGACTACCTTCGCCGCTTCCATGCGGACCCACATGGTCAACGGTCGCATCCACTGCACGTTCAACCAGATTGCCCGTGAGGACGAGAAGGGTGAGCAGAAGGGTGTTCGCTACGGCCGACTGTCAGCGGTTGACCCCAACCTTCAACAGCAATACTCTCCCGACCGGGTGGGGCCAGATGATCCGCAGATCATTCTGGAGTGGCGTAAGATCTTCATTCCTGAGGAAGGGGCGATCTGGGGCTGTAACGACTACTCTCAGCAGGAGCCCCGTTGGACGACTCACTTCGCGGCGGTCCTGGACTTGCCCAAGGCGGCGGAGGCAGCGCGCCGCTACCGTGAAGACCCGTCCACCGACAACCACGATATGATGACCCGCCTGATTCACGGCGACGATCAGGTCGATGAATGGCTGGCGCTCAAGAAGGACGGTGACACCTCCTACAAGGTGAACCGCGGTCACGCCAAGGGTATCTTCCTCGGCAAGTGCTATGGTGAAGGCGGTGTCAAGCTCTGCATGGACATTGGTCAGCCGACCCGCTGGGCTCACATCATTGGCTGGGGTCGCAACAAGACCATCGAGTATTTCGAAAGCCGTCACGAGGCTTGGAAAGCACGAGGGTCCTCAGGTCAAGGCTTCGTCAAAGAGATGGCGGGTGCAGAGGGTCAGGCGATCATGGATCACTTCGACCAAGAGATTCCCTACATCAAGGGTGTCGCTGACAAGGCGAGTGAGCGCGCCGCCTCCTTGGGCTATGTTCGCACCGTCATGGGCCGGAGGCTGCATTTCCCGACCCGTGAGGATGGCTCCTATGACTGGACCCACAAGGCCCTGAACCGGGTGATCCAGGGTTCTTCGGCGGACCAGACCAAGAAGGCTATCATCGACTTGGACCGTGCCGGTCATTTCATCCAGCTACAGGTCCACGACGAAACAGACGGCAGCTTCGGTTCTGTGGCCGAGGCAACCGATGCAGGCAATATCATGCGGGACAGCATCCTTGATGTCTGCACCCCGCTCGTGCCTTTCAAGGTCGACACTGAGTGCGGCCCAAACTGGGGAGAGATCAAATGATGAACATCTGGCGTCACAAGAAGACTGGAGGGCTCTACACGGTCCTGGCTGATGACCTCCGCATCGAGGCGACGAATCAGCGTGGGGTGCTGTATCAAAGCCTCATCGATCAGAAGAAGTGGGTTCGCCCTTATGGTGAATTCTATGATGGTCGGTTCGAATCGTTGGCTGGGTATATCAACCACGATGACGAGACCACCCTCCGTTTCACGGCTCCGTTCTGATGGCTGATTTCTGCAAGCAATGCTCCATCGAGATCTTCGGCGAAGACTGTGGTGATATGAAAGGACTCGGTGACGGCAGCAAGCTGGAACCGGGCTTCGGTTGGGCCTGCCTCTGCGAAGGGTGTGGTCCAACCGTTGTGGACGACGAGGGGACCTGCATCAGCATGGTCTGTGACAAAAAGCATGGAGAAAAGAAATGAATGAACCGAAACTTCAGGATGAAGTCTGGAACTGGGCCTACAACCAGTTCTTTGTGAATAACCCGGTCACGCTCGCCATTCGTGGCAACAAGGAGATGGCTGAGCTTATCCAGGAACTGGAGAAAGCGGCCTTTGAACGTGAGGATCTGGCCTTCGAGTGCGCCGACATCACCTTCTTCCTTCTCCAGATCGCCCAGTGCCTCAAGTTCGATCTGTTCGAATGGGCTGGTGACTTCAGCAAGGAACACGGCCTTGCTTCGCAGTTCACCCCCGGTCGGCTGGCAGCAGACTCCAACGTTCAATTCGCCAAGGTTCTCCAGCTTCTGCAGACCGCCCCTAACAAGACGGGGGAAATTCGCACGGAGATGGCGTCGATCACCTTCAATCTCGGCCTTGTCTGCCTCCTCTTGGGCTTCGACCTAAAGGAGATGGTTCGCCGCAAACTGATCATCAATCAGGCTCGTACCTGGGAGATGGCAGAAGATGGGTCGCATCAGCATGTGGGATGAGCGCTTCCTGAAACTGGCCGCTCACATCGCTGAGTGGTCAAAGGACCCGTCTACGAAAATCGGCGCGGTCGTTGTCAAGGATCGGAAGATCCTTGGCACCGGCTACAACGGCTTCCCGACCCGTATCGATGACGATATCGATCTTCTGGAGAATCGTGAGGAGAAGTATCCTCGTGTCGTTCACGCTGAGGTCAATGCGATCATCAATGCCAAGACTGATCTCTCTGGTGCAACGCTCTACACGACGCATATCCCATGCTCGTCGTGTGCTGGCGTTATCATCAACGCTGGTATCCATCGGGTCTTCACCTATACACCTGACGATGAGTTCCAGAAGCGCTGGCCCGTCCTTGGGCATGTGATGCTCGTCCAAGCCGGTCTGCACGTAGTTTTGTATTAAGACCGGACACTTAGCGGTTGTCATTTGCCCTCTGAAGGGCTAGGGTGGGGTTTCACAGTATGTCTGAAAACAAACAGACTAGGGGAGAGCTTGTGAAGGCTCTCCGGTCTTTAAACGCAATACCGGTAGAGAACCGCGTAAGAAGCGGGACACCGGACGTCAACTATGCAGGCGGATGGATTGAATGCAAAAGACTAGGGCGCTGGCCCAAGGGAGCGGACACCAACCCGGTGAAGTTCCCGCACCCCCTCTTGCAGACCCAGAAGATATGGATCGCCAAGCGTTGCGCTATTGGCGGAACAGTCTTCATCTGTGCTCAGGTGGGAGGCGAGTGGTTCTTCTTCCGGTGTCCGGAAGGCTTGTCACTCTTCGAAAGGATGACGCGGCCGGAGATGCACGAGAAGGCGGAGTTCTACATGAAGACCATGCAGAAGGAAAGGCTGGTGGAATGGTTGAGATCAGCATCGAAGGGCTGAGCAACAGCGAGAAGCTGCTGATCGCCCGTCGGCGCTCAAACTTCACGCAGGAAGCAATGGCTGCGATCTATGGCGTCAGCCGCAACGTCTACGGTGAGATGGAGCGGGGACAGCGAGAGGTCAAGGACTATCGCGAAGGAAATGTTGAGCCGCTCAAAGATCATGAGAAGCTACTGATCGCCAGACGGCGGGCAGAACTGAAACAGGAAGACATCGCAGAGGAGATTGGGGTCACCAGATACTGGCTGAACAGAATGGAGCTTGGTCACGTGCCGCTCTGCAAGGAGTTCGTCATGTTCTGGGAGGACTACTATGCAAGGGGACAGTAAGCTCTCTATTGACTTCCTGAAGAAGTTCGCGCCGAACTCGCCTTGGGTTCTTACAGCGATCCAGATCGATAAGAAACGTATCGAGACCAGGACATTCTCACCTGACAATGCGTCGGACTGTCGCTACTGGATCGACAAATATAACGGCGAGCGAAACATCTACTTCCACGTCAATGAAGTGATGAAGGAGATGAAGTCCAAGGCTCACAAGGAAGATATCAAGGCCGCGCATTGGCTCCACATTGATATCGACCCAGCGGCGGGGCAAGACCTCGACGAGGAGCGCGAGCGCGCCCTCGGGCTTCTGACCGACGGCCTGCCGAAAGGCATACCGAAGCCGACCGTGATCGTGTTCTCTGGTGGTGGTTATCAGGGATTCTGGCGTCTCAAGTCTCCGGTGCTGGTGGATGGTGACGTCAAGAAGTGCGAGGACTTCGAGCTCTACAACAAGAGACTGGAGCAGGTCTTCGGCGGCGACCACTGTCATAACATCGACCGAATTATGCGCTTGCCGGGTACGATCAACGTGCCGGACGCGAAGAAGCGTAAGGCCGGTCGTACTGAAGAGATGGCGATCTGCCTCGACTTCAACAAGAACAGATACGATCTGTCTGACTTCCGCAAAGCCCAAGCGGTGCAGATTGATGGACATCAGGGCGGCGAGTACGGGGTCACTGTCAACATCCCCGGCAACGTGGAGCGAATCCAGGACCTGTCTGAGCTCGACGAGTGGAGCGTCCCGGACCGGGTGAAGATCATCATCGCCCAAGGGAGGCACCCTGACCAACCGAAGGAGGGTGACAACTCCAGATCGGCATGGGTCTTTGACTGCATCTGCCAGCTTTTCCGGGCCGGTGTTCCTGATGAGGTTGTCTACTCCATCTTTACGGACCCAGACTGGGCGATCTCTGAAAGCATCCTCGAGTCCAAGAACCCTCAGCGTTACATCACCCGTCAGATGACACGGGGCAAGGAGCAGGTCGAAGACCCGAACCTTCGCATGATGAACGAGCGTCACGCAATCATCGGTAACATTGGCGGGAAGTGCCGCGTTATCGAAGAGGTGGAAGACGAGGTCATGGGCCGCTCCAGGCTGACGATCTCCTCCTTCGAAGATGTCCGCAACCGCTACTCACATATGAAGGTGAAGGTGGCTGTCGACAAAGAAGGCAACGACGTGATGAAGCCGCTCGGCAAGTATTGGCTTGATCACCCCATGCGACGCCAGTTCGATTACATGCGGTTCATGCCGCAAGGTGACCGACCGGGCGTCTACAACCTCTGGAGGGGATTCAGTGTTGAACCCAAGCCGGGAAACTGTGACCTTTATCTCAACCACCTGCGCGACAACGTCTGCGGAGGAAGACAGGAGTACTACGAGTATCTCATCAAGTGGATGGCGCGGGCAGTGCAGAACCCAGCTTCGCCTGGAGAAGTCGCCGTCGTTATGCGAGGAGGTAAGGGCACGGGTAAGTCGATCACTGCAAGCGTCTTTGGAAAGCTCTTTGGCCGACATCATCTCCACGTCGCAAACCCCTCCCACCTCGTCGGAAACTTCAACGCTCACCTACGAGATGTTATCTGCCTGTTTGCCGATGAAGCGTTCTTCGCAGGCGACAAGAAGCACGAGTCCGTCCTCAAGATGCTCGTCACCGAAGACAGCATCCCAATCGAACAGAAAGGGGTCGATGTCGAGACATATCCCAACTATGTTCACCTCATCATGGCAGCCAATGACCCGCATGTCATCCGGGCATCAGGTGATGAGCGACGCTACTTTGTGCTAGAGGTCCTGAAGAACAATCAGCAGGATGCAGACTACTTCGGCAAGCTGATTGACCAGATCAACAACGGTGGACTGGAGGCCCTGCTCTTCCATCTTCAAGGGATTGATCTCAGTGACTTCCAGGTCCGTAACGTGCCGCAGACAGATGCACTTCAAGAACAGAAGCTGCTGTCCATGTCGGTCGACGAAGAATGGTGGTTCCGGAAGCTCCAGAACGGCAGGCTGTTGGATTCTGACAGTGAGTGGACCGGGTCCGTTCCCTGTGACAGCATCGTTAGCGACTTCACTGCTTATGCCGAGAAGTGGCGTTTCAACCGACGCGGTAACGAGACTGCCCTTGGGCGATTCCTCAGCCGGGTCTGCCCTCACGTTGGTCGCCAACAACGACGCGTCACGGTCGATGTGTTCAATGAAGACGAGATGCGGCAGGAGCGCAAGAAGCGCCGTGTCTACTTCTACGACTTCGGCTCGCTGGAAGCCTGCCGCGAGGCTTGGGAAAAGACCTACGGCAAGGTGAAGTGGGAAGAGGTGCAAGATGGAGAAGAACTCATCCAAGACCCCTTCTGAGGACGACCCGCACGACGATTGGACCGCTGACCTTGCCAACCTAAGACCCTCAGGGAGCCATACAGGGCAACCAATGGGCCAAGGGGCAAGGGCAGCGCCACAGGGCAACCCGGCCACCAGTGCGGCGCTCAGCGGCCCCTCAGAGGCACCTGAAACAAAGGGTTAGCACCCACCAGCGCGGCGGGTTACAATGTGGGGGCAATTAAGGAGGCACCTATGGCAGACTGCATTTCTAAGAACCCCTGTAAACTGGCTTTCATCGTGGAAAACCTCAGAGACCTGTTCTCTGAGGCCAAGCCGGAGGTCGATGCTGAACAACATTGCATTGACTGGCTGGAGACCCAGGACGACCTGATCGACAGCGGTGACTCCCTTGACTATGACGGCCCTCTCACTTGGGCATAACATGGAGACTATGGTATGAAATACATAATGTTTGAGGATGACATTGGTGGGAAATATCCTGTCATCTTCCCCGAGAGCTTCGTACACGCTGACGTCGCACAGACCATGCGTCGGATGAAGTTCGGCAAGCTGAAGCCGGTCAACGCTGGCTTCCTCTGCAACAAGAACGGCAAGACCTATGGGACCAGCGAGTCCATGGGTCTCGGTTCCAAGCCTTCGGATGGTGACTACATCCTCCTGGGCGAAGCTGTCCGGTTCATGGACGAAGCCCAAGTGGTGTCGCTCGCTGCACTGTATCGCGAAAAGTATGGAGTAGAGCAATGAACAAGACCTTCCGTGAACACGTCACCAGCACGAAGTTCGCACTGACGCTGTCCAAGTCGATGATCTTCCATCTGCTCTGGTTGTCAGAATCACAACACGTCTGCGGAAGGAGTCATCTGACGCTGGCAGGCCTCACCGATACCACGGTCCCGACCCGTGGTCGTCTGGCGGCGCGCGGTCTGGTCTACTCACCAGACCCGAACTTCCCCGGCAACTACAAGCTGACCCGCGCCGGTGAGCTCGTCGTCGAGCTGATCAAGGAAGCTGGTCTTGATGAAGAGTTTAAGGAAGTGATTGAATGAAACCAATGCTCGCCGGGAAGTACGTTCCCGAGAAAGTGGAGAAGCTTCTCCCTGTCTACGCTCAGCTGAAGTTTGACGGCATTCGTGTCTTCATCCGTGATGGGGTCGCCTACACCCGGTCGTTGAAACCGGTGCGGTCCGAGCAGATTCAGTCCATGGTCGCCAACAACAAGTCGCTGGAGGGCTACGACGGAGAGCTCATCTGCGGTGATCCTGCGGCTCACAACTGCTATCAGCGGACCATGTCTTCGGTGATGGCGTTCAACCAGCCGGATGATGATGTTCGGTTCTATCTGTTCGACAAGTGGGATGAGCCGAATCCCTTCAAGCTCCGCCTGCTGACGATCATCGACGATTCCGAGATGGGTCGCCTCCCTTCTTGGGCTATCCCCGCCGAGACTCTACTGATGCAGACCATCGAGGAGATCGACGACTACATGATGGAGAAGTTCGCCGAAGGTCACGAGGGCATCATCCTCAGGAACCCGGAGTCCTTCTACAAGTACGGTCGTGGAACGCCGACCCAGTGCGAACTGATCAAGGTCAAGGACGGTCGTTGGATCGACACCGAGGGCGTGGTCATCGGCAAGCGAGAAGAGATGGAGAACACCAATGACGCAGAAATCAACGCGCTGGGATACACCGAACGAAAAGGCGGGCAGGCTGGTCTCGTCGGGAAAGGCAGTCTTGGCTCAGTCCAGGTCCGGGGCACCTTTGGCACTGACGATCTTATCCCGGCTCACGTACGAGGAACGGATTATGAATGCAGTATCGGTTCCGGATTCGATGCAGCCCAACGAGAAGAGCTCTGGCAAGAAGATCTGACAGGTCGGATCGTCAAGTTCAAGTTCTTCACCTCCGGCATCAAAGACAGACCACGCTTCCCCATCTTCATCGGCTGGCGTGACCCTGATGACATGGACCCCGGCGCGGCCGAGCAAATGAACCTGTTCGACGGAGAAGACTTCTTCTACGATCCAGACGGAGCGTTCTAATGGCTGACAACGATTATGTTCTAGAAGACAGGGTGACTTCTGTTCTTTCCATGCTGCTGGTCATCAACAATCGTCTGTTACAGGTGGCTTTCAAGCGTAAGATGTCGGACAACGTGAAGAACGAGATCATCAACCTCCTTCGATCTTGTATTGACCACCTGGAGCGTATCTGATGTATGGTCGTCCCAGCGGACCGGTCTACACGCCGGAACTCATCAAGCATCCGTGGAAGCGGAGTGGGAAGCGTGTGGTTGTCATTCCAAACGATGACAGCTTCTGTAAGGACTTAGTCGGTCGGGAGGGAGTTGCCGTCGGGCCGAACGGTCCTGGCAGACAGCTTGTCTATTTCGACAACTACATCGACCTCAACATCGAAGAGAAATTTCTCGCTCCGATCCCTCAGGGTGAACACTTGTTCATCACACGCAACCGCTCAGGCTGAAACTTTACGGTTGTCATTTGCACCTGCCGTGCCTATGGTGGGTGCATAAGTAAACCCCCAAGCCTATGAGGATACTATGGCAAGAACTCCCGACGCGAAGACCATCTATGCAGATGAGGCCCCGAACTTCAAACGTCTCTATGAGATGAAGGGCGATGCAGAGATGTCCCGCATGATGGGCCTGTCGGCCTGTGCGAAGATGCTCCGGGACAACAAGGTGCGTCCCGCCTACGAAATGGCAGCGGCCCATCTGCTGGCTCAGATGGAAGAGCCCGCCAAAGAGAGCTTGGCGATCGTCGTCAATGGCAAGCCCGAAGCGATGGAGCCGGTGCTGGCTGTCATCAAGGCAATGAACCTTCTTTACCTGGAGTTGGACCTGTGACCAAACACCTCGTATTCGTGACCCCCGGCCTCATCGACCTGCGGTCGTTCAACACCTTCGGCTTCAATGCAAAACCGAACACGGAGAACCCAATCGGGTTCTTCGGCACCGGCCTGAAGATCAGCGTGGCGGTCATCGCCCGCTTGGGCTGTAAGATGACCGTCCTGATCGACGGTGTGGAGCACGAGTTCTACACCTCCAAGACCGAGTTCCGTGGCAAGGAATTCGATGCAATCCAGATGCGGAAACGCAAGGGACTGATGTCCCGCTGGAACTACACGAAGATGCCGTATACGACCGAGCTTGGCAAGAACTGGGAGCCGTGGCAGGTCTACCGCGAACTCGAGTCCAACACGCGGGACGAGGGTGGGCACACAGAGATCGTCGATGACGAGGATCCTCATGGTATGTCGTTCCTCAACGACGACCACAAGGGCAAGACGGTCATCATCGTCGATGAGCCCTCGATCGTCGCCGTTCATGAGCAGCGAGACAAGATCTTCCTGCCCAAGGAGGAGCTGGAGCTCATCGCCGAGAGCGGGCGGTTGGAGATCTACGACGCCCCGTCCAGTCACATCTACTATCGCGGGATGCGGGTGCTGGACCTGGACAAAGAGTCCGAGCTCACCTACAACATCACGTGTGAGCAGCGGCTGACTGAGGATCGTACCCTCTACTCCTGGAACGCCCTGTGGGAGATCCGCAACTTCTTCACGGTGGTCTGCGAGGATACCGATCTCCTTCGGCGGGTTCTCAAGCTGGACGAGTCCAAGTGGGAATCGAACATCGAGTTCGACAACACCTTCACCACGATGGGTGATGTCTTCCGCAAGACCACCGACCGCATGGTCGCCGCTGGAGAAGTGATCCTGCCACGCGTCATCACGCTTCGTGAACGCTACGTCCGGGCCGAGTCAACTGAGCCTGAGACGTCAGTCACGATGAAGGACAGTGAGTGGCAGGCTCTCCGGAAAATTCTGGGAGAATATGACTCAGTTGAGATGTCTGTTCGCCTTGGCTGGGCCGAAGACGATCCCCGTCTGAAGGTGGTCGACAAGCTGATCGGTCTGATCCCGGACGACGTCGAAGACGAGATCGAGTTCTGATGGGAAGAGCCCCGTATCAGGACCTGCCGCCGAGGGGTGATCTCCCTCGGCGCGAATTCCGGAAGCCCATCGGTAGGAAGTGGTCTGAGTTCATCTTCGGTCGGAGGCTCAACATCGCTCATTTCAAGAAGTATGGCTGGGTCCGGGTCCGCGCCTATCGTCTAGATGACGGCCGTATCTTCTACACTGACCCAGTCCGTTGCGGGAGCCGTTTCACTGGGCAGAACAGCCGATTCGTCGGAGAGTACCTTATCAAGAAGCGATAAATAGCGGTTGTCATTTGCACGGCTGGCCGCTATTATGGGGTCATAAGCTAAGGAGGCTTTACTATGGCAGTTCGTTATCTCTCTGCTGAGACTATGTCTCAAGACGACTTCGGCGTTCCCTTCACCCACAAAGAGGGTGAGATTGTCTGGGACGCGAAGACTATCTACGGTTCCTGGGCTACTATGACCCAGAAGTCCTTCAATCAGCACGCTCACGTCTCGGTCCGCCAGAACGGCCCGAAGCAGGGCCTCGGCCAGAAGTACCGGCGCGCGGCCGACGGCACCTTGCCCAAGGTGGGAGGCTGATATGGTCGAGCTCCTGATCAAGATCTGTGTCTTCTTCCTCTCCTCAGCAGTCGGCGTGATGATCATCATGATCATCCTGGAGATCGGCGGTGACTCTTCGACCGACTGGTTCCGACGTGGGGCAGTCAACGCAAGCGCAATCGTCGGCACATTCTTCGGAATTGCCGCCCTCATCCTGTCGCTGTTCCTATGACTGTGTTCACTGGAAAAGAAGGCGTTCAGACCTTCCGCGCTGCCGCCCTCAAGGCAGGCATTCGTCTCTACATCCGTACCGGCATGAAGCCGAATCGGGCGTGGACCATCACCAACATGCTGCGCGCCGCTGGTGAGATCACCGGCAAGAAATACAAGCGTGGTCAGGGCGAGCAAGCCATGACCGACCTTGAGGCGTGGCTCGAAGAGAACGGAACAGCAGGATGATCCACACGTTTCCTTTCATCCGTTGGTATCGTGACCGCCGTGGTGACAGCGACTGCGATACCTGCACCCTGATCATCGATGAAGAGCAGAACGGCGTCGAGGTTCGCGAGACCTACTCGACCGATGATTATCAACGGCTGGCACGGGACTTCCCGCGCCGCAAGTTCCACACGATCACGCTGGTCCACGATCAGGACAGCAATCGCACGGTCTCCAACCAAAAGACCGATAACCTCAAATCCCTGCGCCCGGACCTCTGGGACAGGATCAACAAGTTCTACCCGTTCGAGGAGAAGCCGAAATGAACCTGTTCGTCACCCATACCGACCCAGAGATCTGTGCGCAGAACCTCGACGACAAGCGCGTCGGCAAGCTGCTCATGGAAGCGAACCAGATGCTGTCGCTGGCGATCAAGGTCAGGCTCGACTCGAAACACTGGGAACCATTCGTCGGACCAGGAATGCTGACCGCTGGCCTGTCGCACAAGAACCATCCGGTTTCGATCTGGGTTCGCGATTCGTTTGGCAACTTCGGCTGGACCCTCCAACACGCCATGTTCCTGGGCAGGGAGTTCGAGCATCGCTTTGGTAAGAAACATGACAGTGCGAGGCGAACCTCGTTCATATATGATTCTGGGTTGTCCGCATTTCTCTTCAACGTCATGTCGAAGGATGACCCAAAGACGGAGGAGATGACGCCGTTCCAGAACAGCGCTCGCCATGGAGGTCTCGGCATCGACTTCACACACCTGCCGGTTCCGGAGTCGTATCAAGCCTATCTCCGCAACCGTTGGCAGGGCGACGCTCGTGCGCCACGCTGGACCAACCGCGAAGTTCCGGAGTGGGTGTGATGCTCGTACCTCGCAAGTCTTCGCTTTATATCTCGATGGATGCCCGTCCGCCGAGATTCAACCTCTTCAAGTGGTTTCGCTGCAAACATGAGGAGAAGATGGAGATTTCCTGGACCGATTATCGTAGTGGTCCAGGGTGGATGAGTGATTCATATGAGGCCTGTGTCTGCAAGAATTGCGGTGCAGCCCTGAGCAAGAGGAGAACATACTGATGCTGATTCCTGATCCGGTCATCATCGGTTACCCAGCGCCTCGACATCCTCTGGTGATTGGCAAGCTCTCTGGGCATGACCTCAAAGAAGAAGTGATCTATGGTCACCGGATCATCTACAGCACATTCGACGGGGACGCAGTGTTCGCCGTCCAATGCTCGTGGGTTCCTTCCAATCCCAAGCGGCAGGAGCTCGTGACCATCCTTCGTCCCGATGGACCTATCCCCGATGAACTCTGGGAGTGCGTCGGCTTCGAACGGATCAAGCCCAAGGGAGACGGGCGGACCCCGCCCACTCCATGCCCCGAATCCTTTGTGGACTACCTTGCAAGAAGGAGAAGAGAACGTGTACACCCTTGACGCGATGCGTGAGACAGTGAAGGTCGCCAATGAACGCGGCTATGCTGACGTCGAATACGAGACCGCCTCGGTCGACATGAATCATCTGGAGGACATGCTCTTCCAGATGGAGACAGGAGTGTTCAGCGAGGGCAAGATCAACCGCTGGCTCGGCTACGCTCAGGGCGTGTTGGTCGCCAACGAGATCCTGACGCTCGAAGACGCCATGGAGATCAACAAGAAACACGCCGACTAGAAACTTGGCAGTTGTCATTTGCCCTGCCCCGTGCCATTATAAGGCATGGGGCATTTTGCCTTTTTAGAAAGAGGATACAATCTATGGCACGTGAACTTGCAGTCAACTCGTCCGCGATCGAGTCTGCCACCTACGATCTCACCAGCGGTGACCTCGTGGTCAACTTCCACAGCGGTGCGACGACCACCTATGGCAACGTCCCGCCCGATGTTGTCCTTGAGCTTGAGGTTGCGCCGTCGTCCGGCCGCTACTTCAACCAGAACATCCGCGGCCAGTTTCCGGAGAAGTGACGTGGCGACTCCGGAAGAAGTTATCAGCATCATCCGCAAGGAGAATGCCAAGCTGAAGCGCCGACGCGTCTATCGCTGGTTCGGCCAGAAGCTGAACATCATGCTGGACGGAGCCATCTCCGCCCTTCTCTTCTTCGGGCTTCTTAAGTTGCTCGGAGCAGAGTTCACTTTTACCTTCGGAGGTTGAAATGACCAAGTGGGACTTCTATATCAACGGTCAGGGTCGGTGCGTCGGCACCATCGTTTCCGGCACTCTAGAGCAGCGTGAGCTCATGCGGCCACTGGCTGAGGAACTCGAAAAGGTGACGCTGGTCAAGCCGGCGATCCTTCGCGAAGCCGAATGCTGGCTGGCCTCGGCCGTGGACTGGCAGTCCATCATGTGGGATGACATGCCAGAGATCCAAGACCTGGAGGGCGACGACCTCGGGCGGTGGTACGACAACCGGATGTACGAGATTGTCGACCTGCTCTTCAGCGCTCTCGACGACCTCGCTCCCGAGGGCTATCACTTCGGCGCCCATCCAGGCGACGGCTCGGACTTTGGCTGGTGGAGGGCCGACTGATGCCCTGCACCTACACCGGGTCGCTCAGCGGCGACCGCATCATGTCGCTTGAGGGTCAGTTGAAACATGCTCACGCTGAGCTCGACAGGCTGACCCAGATGCTCTGCGCCACCTATCGGCACTTGGAACGGCTCCACGGTGCGGATGAGGCCAATGTCTTCGCTCTGATCGCTGGTGAGAACTCGGAGGGCCTTGGGTCGACTGACATCTTCAACTGGTGGCAGGACCACAAGAAGGAAGATGCCAAGCGTGACACCGAGAAGGAGGCGATGGATTACCACGCCAAGACGCTGATCGAGCCAAAAGAAGATCGGGACAGCGTCGACTTCCTCCTCCACAACCTGATCGGCGGTGGTTCCATGATGATCGTCAGCGAGGACGATGTCTTCAAGCTGGTGGCACCGGTCCCGGCCGGCGATCCAGAGGTCCTCGTGGAAGCCTCCACTTGGGCTGAGTTCCTCATCCTTTGCTCGGAGTACCACGATGTCTGATGGTCCTATCCAGCCCGTTCTATTCTACAATCCGCCGGGGGTTTATCCTCCGGCTCCTGTCTTCGTCAAGAACAAGTTTGGTGATGACAGGCCGATCCTGGTCATCGGCAATACAAAGCTGGAGACGAAGGTATTCGAAGAGCATGGCTTCACCAGCATGTCAGCCCAAGAGATGCGGAAGCGGGAGCCGATGAAGTCGCAGTTCAACGTCTGCACGAAGGCAGCTTTCCGGACCCGTGGTGATGTCGATATCGTAGTCATGGAGCCGACCATGATCTCCAGCATGACGACCAAGATCTCCAAGAACATCCGCCGATGCCCCGGCCAGAAAGTTTGCTTGTTCACGAACCTTGAACCGAAAAAGGCATTCTGCGTTCTTCACAATCTCGGCGTTGTCAAGGACATCTGGCCTTCGTACGCTGCCTTCTGCTCCCACTTCGTCTGCATGAATATGCCGAACGGGGTGGTCATACCGAAGAGCGTTCGGGATGGTGAGGTCGAGAACCTCAACCGTCTTCTGAAACCCTATGTGGAGATGCTCCATGGCTGATGCCTACAAGGTAGTCTGGTTAGACTACGGGAAAAGCTGGTTCGAAGCTCGCCTGACGGGCAACGCAACATCAGAGAAATACCACCACGAAGACGAGGTGCAGCGCCTTGTCGCAGAAGCGCGGGCGGAGCGCGTGACCGTGAGGCCGCTGGAGTGGTCGCACAAACCCGAAGATCCTCAGGGGTACACCTGGAGCGCCCGGAAACCGTTTGGCTCGCGCTATTACCTGCACGAGCGTGACGGCCTGCACTCATGGAGAGGCGATTATGTTTCCCTCTCCGACGCCAAAGCCGCCGCACAGGCAGACTACGAGCGGCGCATTCTCAGCGCCCTCTCCGACGCCCCACCCCGGCAGGTCACGCCGCAGGAGGCCGCGAAGGTGCTGCTGGCGGAGTGGGGGGATCACGGCGAGGGACCTCTTGGGGAGTTGGTTTGTTACACGCTTTTCCACAGCGACGACAGACCATCCTACCTCCAGCCCTGCATCGACGGAGACCTAGTGAAGTTCAGCGAACTTGAGGCCGCTCTACGCGCCCTTGCCAATGGTGGTGACATCGATGAGTGATCTAAAGAAGCGCGAGGTTCGCTTCGCTCAGCTCGAATGCCACGAGCATATCTTCCGCCCGTCTGGCTACAAGTTCTTCACAACTGAGAAGCACGGCCGGATCGGCCGGTTCCTCGGTCGCCTCGCTTGGGCTTTCCTGAAGAAGTATCGCTTCCTGGAGCCTTACTACTTCAAGGAGACGATCTACTCCTACGGCGAGAGTGAGCGCTTCGGGGCTCAGGAACACTTCACCGATCAGCTCTGGCTCATGTGGCATGGGGTGGTGGAGAAGGGTGGCTCCCCGAGTGACTTCTGCTTCCTGCTCGGCGGCAAGCAGTTCCATGATCTTGTCCGGGGTTGGACCTCGCACGATGCAGGGGTTCTTGAGATCTGGAGCGATAGTCTCAAGATGAACGGTCCCGGTTACTCCGGCCGATACTTCGGACTGCCGATCTACGTCGTGCCCAGCATGGACGGGGCGATCATCGTGCCCAAGGTGGTCGTGGAGCGACAGGCTCGTCCAGACGAACTAGACTACATCAAAAGGATCATTTGATGAGAACTGTCATCCAACCGCACCACCTCGGTGATGGAGCCTACGTGTCTCGTGGGGTTGATCACTCCTACCAGTTCGGCGCCAACCATCACGAGAATGTCTCCGTCGTGATTCAGCGTGAGGACATGGTCAGTCTCATGCAGTATATCGCCCAGAACGACCCGGCGCTCGCCTCCGTCATGGCAAACCAAGTTCACAAGGAATGACAATGAGCAACGTGATCCACATCCGCTTCCACGAAAATCTGGTAGGCGTTACCCCGGAGCAGACCCGTATGCTGAACAAGATGCGATACGGCATGGAGCTCAGGGCGTGGAAACTTCGGCGAGATGCGGCTGAAGAGGAAGGTCGGTACGAGGATATGGACCGGCTGGCGGTTGAGTACGAGATGATCGGCCTGCCTTAAGACCCTGTGGCCGCGCTGGCGCTAGGGGCTTGCCCTACCATGCACCCAGCGCGGCCACAGCGCGCCGCTGGTGGGCCTTGCCGGGGTTGCCGGGTAGGGTAGTGGCCGCGCGGCGCTGGTGGCCCTGTATGGCGCGCATATTGGGGCGCGAAACTTAGCCGTTGTTCGCAACTTGGCGCGGTGCTAGGTTTGTGGTGTAGCAACTATGGTGATAAAATGAAACCGAATCTTACTATGCCTCACATTCTTGGTATGATTACCAAGGGTGAGTTCCACCCGATGAACAGCCAGGACTTTCAGGAGTTTCCCGACTGCTCGACGGTAGCTCTGATCAAAAGGTTCTCTCTGCCGTCGGTGCCCGACTTGGGCTATGAAGCTCAGTCCGGCGTTATCATCGTGGACGCTGAGAAGGAAGAGCTCATCGTTCACGCATACTTCACCGGTGATACCTCGGACGACAACTGGGAACTCACCAAAGACGGCTGGAAGGAGCTCTGATATGAACTATCGCACCCTGGAGTCCAACAAGATTGGCGGTTTCTACATCGACCTGATTCTTTGCAAGAGTCGCTATGAAATCCTGTTCCACGACTCGTTCGGCGACCCGGATGAGAGCCAGGACCTCGGCATCTGCGGCAAGACCGCTCGCAAGGAGTACGCCAAGTTCTGCGAGACCCAGCGCTCGCTCCCTGCGAACCGGGCGGTGGACTACGGCCCCGACTGGGAAGCCCAAGCTGCGTACGACGCAGCGCATGGGACTGTCAACGGCCATGATCCCGCCATCCTGGAGTATCGCGAGTTGGTCGGCGAGTAGACCGGCGGTCGTCCCCGACTCATTAAGGTTGTCATTTGCCCTGCCGCCTGCTATGGTGGTGGGGTAAATAGGAGTGTACTATGGCTGACCTTTCCTTTATCAAGAATGTTTCCCACGCGCCTTGCGAGTGGGCGGACTGGATGACCGAGTGGACGTTTGATTTCGATCCGTCCGCAACCGACATGATTCGTGAGCGCCTGATCTCTGAGCTCCACCACTTGGGCAGCATCTGGCGCGATGAACTGAAATGCATGATGATCCCAGCGCAGGGCGAGTGGGATGAGGATCTGGACTGCGGCTGGTGCTACATGGCGGGATTCGAGGAACTGCCGCTCTCGGTGGACTGCAAGAAGCACGAGTTCACCATCACCATCTACAACAAGCCGGAGGGCGACGACGCCCTGGACCCGATGCACGAACACTTCACCAGCCCCAACCCCCACCAGTGGATTGAAGCACTGGCAGCAGTACGGGAGATTTTCAAATGACCGAGTACCTCTTCAAATGGGCCGATATCGGCGGCGACCGCTACGAGCAGGTGAACCGTGCCTGTGACCTCCTGAACGAGGCCATCCACTTCTGGGCTTTCAACTGGCTCCCTGATTGGAGCCAGTTGGAGTACGTGCGGGTCTACAATGCTGACGGAGCGCTGATCGCCTGCATGATTCCGAACTACGGTGTCGAGCCGGGCGAGGAGATGATCGAGTGGCTCAGCACCATGGAACAGGAATGGGACGGCGACGATTCCGGCATCACCATTCTGGATGCCTCCGGCGACACGGAAAAGGATCAGGTCGGTGCTCCTCAGGACTTCGTGTTCTGCGATGAACCCGGCGGCAACTTCTTCATCCTCGATAAATCGGAGGTGTGGCAATGACCAAAGAATATGACCTAACTCCCATAGAGTATGGGAGTCATGTCTATAAACTCGAGGTTCAGCGAATCCTTGAAATGGAATCCTACGGTGTCAACACCGCCCGAGCCTGGAACCGCCTGAACGAACGCACCATCCGTCGGAGACTGGTTCCTCTCCCTCTCACCCTTCTGGGCCTCATCGTCATTGCGATCATTGGGGTCGCCCTGCTTCTCGTCTAAGGAGACTACTATGTGCAAGATCTGTGAACTCAAAGCCCAAGTGAACGAGGCGGTCGCCAAGGGCAAGCTCCTGAAACTCGACATGGACCACGTCAGCAAGAAGCTGGAGCTCCACATCCGTTCCGGCGGGGTAGCCGGTGATCGTGAGTATCAGGCTCTGGAAGGGCAGGCTGTCGATCTCATGCGCAAGATCATGGAGAACACCGCCTCCTCGATCGCCCTCCAGGCTCAGGTTGAGCAGTTCGCCCAGGAGAAAGCAGCATCGTCACTGGAGCGAATCTTCCAGATTCTCAGCGGGGAGCCTTCAGGCGAAAAATCTGCAGAGGGTGATTTTGGTTCGGGGGATTCGGCTCGCCTTCGTCGGCGTATGAACTGACCGGGTTCGGCGGGTTCGGTGGGTCCCGGCTCGTCGGGTAGTGTTCCGGGGCACCCCTTCCTGAAGGAAGAGGGTCCCCCGGACGATTCACATCCAGCGCCACATTCTTTTTCGACTGAACTCTTCAATGAACTGTTGTTCATCCTCACTGGTCATGTCCCTGAGAATTTCAAACTCCTCCCTGTAACTGGCCTCCGTGAGCTCCTCGTCCCACTCCTTCAAGGCGCAGGTCATCCACGAGCTCACCATAAGATGTTCCAGTCCGTACTGCGGGTCTTTAGGCGAACGCCAGCGCCAGTGCATCGATCCTGTGAAATTGTTGGAGGGCCTTGGATTCTCCTGGAAGCTCATCTTATACGGGACAGCCTTTCCAAGAGCTCTGCCGACCGAATGTTTCGTCACGTGCGGAGCATCACGGAAGAGTGTCCCCATGAGATCGTCCTTGTCAACGGAGCCTGGACCTGACTCTTGGGCTCTGAACCACCGCCACAGTCTCGCCACTATAAGGATATTCGTCTCGGTGCAGGGGTCATATTTTGGCATCGGCCATTTGAACGTTTCTCTATAGTAGAGCCGGACTTCGCCATCCATTTTTGGAGTATGGTACATCTTCAGGTTGCATCCTGTGTTAGTTAAAGAAAAACGGCATTTGTTGAACTAACTATACTAAATCATCGGACGCTCCGCAAGTGCTTGATTTCATTAACTTGTGTCACGTTAATAGGGCGTATGGGGTAGTAACACCACCAGCCGCAAGTTGCTCAGGGCGCGCGGGCGGCGGTCGTTTGTCGCGTTTCTCTGGCGGCTGCCGGGTGCCCAGAAGAGAGGGAGGCCCTGCTGGAAAGCCGTGGCGGCAAGTAGTAGTGTTATTTATTTATTATTATTATTAATATAAAATAAAAGAATATAAACTGTTGGTTTCGCTGCGCTTTTTCCGTGTCAGTTTGGAAGCATAAGATCACAGCTGACTCTACTTAGATATTCGCGCTTGCATTGGGCTTCTGAGATGGGCTACGATACACGGGCGAAATAGAATCTTAGGCTCGCGAGCCGGCGCAATGGAGCAGCTGACCATGACAGAAAATACGCGGAAATATCACAGAGATCCGTCCAAGCCTCAGAATGGATTCAAGAGCAACCGATTCATCGCCGAGGAGGTCACGCTCCGCGATGGAACGAAAGAAGTTCGGATCCGTTCGGTCAACGGCACGTTCACGCCTGACCTCTGGGATGTCTTCCTGGACAACTACCGCGAACACGGGATGATGAAGAAGGCCGCTGCCGCTGCCGGAGTTTCTGCATCCGCCGTCCGCCGGGTGATCACGAAGAATAAGGAGTTCGCCGAAGCCTGCCTGGAGGCGGAAGAAGAATATCGCGACAAGGTCGTCGCGCATGTTCAGAATCTGGCGCTCAATGGCACGGTGCGGAAGAGCTATGATCGTCAGGGCGCGCTGATCTCGGAAGAGCAGGTGTTCATGCCGAATATCGTTCTGGCAGAAGCCCGCCGCGTGGAGGAAGGATATCGCGATAAGCGAGAGGTTGCTATGAACGTGAGCGGCGGCGTGCTGGTCGCTCCTTCTGGGCTGAACTCCATTGACGACTGGGAATCCAAATACGGCGATGGAGAGACGATTGAGGGCAAAGCCCAAGAAGTGGAGCCGGAAACTCCGACCGATCGAATCTCCAATCATAAGCCGATCCGAGGCGGCGTAACACCGGAGATGCTCCGAGACCACAAGACGGACGACTGAATATCTTTCTTCCAGATCCCTCCTCTTTGTCCACAAAAAAAAGCCCGCCATGTCCGAAGACAGGCGGGC